>Ga0265303_10001556_pt1 | contig 14171 bp, 15 predicted proteins | sample Helome_2_FD_192494 | JGI IMG/M metagenome (GOLD analysis project Ga0265303, IMG submission 192494) | Marine sediment microbial communities from subtidal zone of North Sea - Hel_20160317 (Illumina Assembly) | ecosystem: Environmental > Aquatic > Marine > Subtidal zone > Sediment ... | reverse complement strand
CCTCGCGGAATTCCGCCGCCGTGTCGACCATGACAAGATTAATCGTCGGGCCCTCGAAGCGATGGTCAAATCCGGTGCGATGGATTGCTTTGGCGAATCCCGTCGCAGCCTCATGCACCAGGTACCCGAAGCGTTGCGCAGCGCTGACCAGCATGCAAGGGCCGCGGCTGCCGGTCAGAACGACATGTTTGGCATCGAATCGCCGGCGCATGAGGCCAAAACCGAGATGCCCGTTCAGCTCGAGGAATGGCAGGAGAGGCTGCTGCTCAGTAATGAGAAGGAGGCCCTGGGACTTTACCTGACCGGGCATCCCTTCGATGCTGTCCGTGCTGATGCGGCATTCTTCGTGGATGGCCGACTCGCCGATATCACGGCCGAGCCCCCGCCGCAAAACAGCAAGGGCGAGCGCAATTACGCGCAGTCGCGGAGGGAGGCAACGGTCGCCGGATTGATTGTCGACGTTCGCAAGCGCGGCAACCGGGTGAGCGTGATACTCGACGACGATACCGGCCGAATGGAGATCAGTTTTTTCAATGAGGCTTTCCAGGAGTTTCGCCACTTGTTGGTCAAGGACGAGATCGTCGTCATCGCCGGCGGACTGCGCTATGACGATTTCATCGGCAGCTGGACTATCAATGCGAAGAGCGTTTTACACATCGACCGGGTGATCGAATCGCGTGCAAAGAGCATGATTCTGAGTCTCGCCCCGAACGGTCAGGGGGACCATCTGCTCGTACAACTGCACGACCTGTTGTTACCGTTTCGCGAGGGGAGTTGTGACGTTTCTCTCCGCTACGTGGGTGATAGTGCGACAGCGCGTTTGTCCCTTGGACCCGAATGGGCCGTTCGCCCGAGCCGGGAGTTGCGCGATAAGTTGACCGAGCTTCTCGGCAATAATAATGTCCGTTTACTGTACGCGCCTGGCCGCGAATTAATGTAGTCTGAGTCTTATGGATCTGAAATTCCTGGATTTTGAACAACCGATCGCGGAGCTCGAGGCGAAGATCGACGAACTTCGCTATGTTGGCGATGATTCGGAAATCAACATCAACGAAGAGGTTGCGCGTCTCAAGAGCAAGAGCGAGTCGCTGACCAAGAGCATTTTCTCGAAGCTCAGTCCCTGGCAGGTCGCGCGTGTCGCTCGACACGAATCGCGGCCCTACACGATGGACTACCTTGGAATTATCTCTCCCGATTTTCAGGAACTCCACGGTGACCGGATGTATGCGGACGACCCGGCGATCATCGGTGGTATCGGTCGAATCGATGGGGAGCCCGTCATGATCATCGGCCACCAGAAGGGACGCGACACGAAGGAACGTGTCCGCCGCAATTACGGCATGCCCAAGCCGGAAGGGTATCGGAAGGCGCAGAGATTGATGCGCATGGCCGAGAAGTTTTCGATGCCGATAGTTACGTTCATCGATACGCCCGGCGCGTACCCCGGCGTCGGCGCCGAGGAGCGCGGCCAAAGCGAAGCGATCGCCCAAAGCCTATACCTGATGGCGGGTCTCAAGACGCCAATCGTCTGCGTCGTCATCGGCGAGGGCGGATCCGGCGGCGCGCTTGCCATTGGCGTCGGCGATCGCCTGTTGATGCTGCAATACGCTGTCTACTCGGTAATCTCACCCGAGGGGTGCGCTTCGATACTGTGGAAAAGTGCCGAGAAGGCCGAAGACGCGGCCGAAGCCATGCGCATTACGGCCAAGAGTCTCAGTGAATTCGGGCTGGTCGACGAGGTGCTCGAGGAACCGCTCGGCGGTGCGCATCGCAACCCCGGAGAAATGGCTGAGGTGATTCGCAATGCCGTCCTGAAGAGCCTTGATGAACTCAAGGGATTATCGACCGAGCAGTTGCTCGACGCGCGCCAGCAGCGACTCGCAAGCTTCGGTCAGTTTAAAGAGGCGTGACTCTTAGCGCCGGGATTCTGCGGCGGCAGCTCCGGGAACTCGAAGCCGTTGCGGGTAAGCCGTCGAGGTACGTCATCGCGTTCAGTGGTGGTCTCGATTCAACCGTGTTGTTGCACGCGCTCGTGTCGCTGCGCGAGCAACTCGGTATTCCCATGGTCACGATCCACGTTGATCATGGTCTGCATGAAGACTCCGGCGCCTGGAGCGAGCATTGCAACTCGGTTGCAACGGAGCTGGGCGTTGACTATCTGTGTCGATCGGTCACGGTGCAGCTCGAGTCCGGCAAAGGACCCGAGGCTTCGGCTCGCGATGCGCGCTACGCGGCCCTGCACGCGGAGCTCGGTATCGACGATTGGCTACTGAGCGCACACCACCAGGAAGACCAGGCCGAGACCTTGTTGCTCAACCTCGTTCGTGGCAGCGGCCCGATGGGCATTGCCGGTATCAGAGCTATTCGCCGTTTCGGGCCCGGGTGGCTTGCGCGTCCGTTGCTGGAGACAAGCCGCGCCTCCTTACTGGACTACGCGAAGAGTGAGGGGTTGCAGTGGGTCGAAGACCCTTCGAACAAGGACCGTCGCTTCGATCGCAACTTCCTGAGGCACGATGTACTGCCGAGGCTGAGATCGCGCTGGCCGGATATTTCGGCACGGCTACTGCGAAGCGCCAGGCATGCGGGAGAGGCATCGGAGTTACTTGCCAACCTCGCCGAAAACGACCTGCAATCCCTGGGTGGCCGTCCCGAGCGCCTGCCGATCGATAGCCTGCTCGACCTGTCCGTAGCTCGACAACGAAATCTCTTGCGCTACGCGCTGCGATGCCTGGGATTGTCGACACCGACAATGATGCAACTCATGCGGATTCTCGACGAGGTCATTCCGGCGCGAGAAGATGCTCAGCCCCTGGTCACCTGGCCGGGCGCCTCGGTGCGCCGCTATCGCAACGGGCTCTATCTGCTGCCGGAAAGACTGATCGAGTCAGCGGAGACCATCGAGGTGTCTTCGGATGAAGTACCGCTGGGAGCCGGGCTCGGGTTGCTGCGCTTCGTGCCAGGCCAGCAGCGGGGCTTGTCCGAAGGCGTAATGAAACGCGGGATCCAGGTCCGTTTTCGGCAGGGTGGAGAGGAATTTCAGCTTGTAGGTCAAACACATAGGCGTAAATTGAAGAAATTACTTCAACAAGAAGGCGTCGTGCCCTGGATGCGCGATCGGCTGCCGCTGGTGTATGCCGGCGATGAGCTCGTTGCGGTTGGTGATCTTTGGCTGGCCGCCGCGGCGGTCAGCGAGCCTGGCGTTGCGGTGCGTTGGGAGGATCGTCCCGCGCTGCACTGACGCCGGCTCAACGCTGCTCGGTCATTGTGTCACAGGAGGGTATCTGATAACGTTTAAAGCCGTCTTCAGTCCAACGACGGTGCGGAATTCGAAGGGTTGGAAGAAAGCACAGCGGTAGTCCGGCAGTGCTTTTGCTCCAGCCCTTTCTTGTTTCTCGCTTTCCGCAAGAAAACCATGCGCTATTGACCTTGGGTTCGCACATGACATCGTATGTATTTGTTACCGGCGGTGTGGTCTCTTCACTAGGGAAGGGAATCACGTCGGCCTGCCTCGGCGCCATTCTCGAAGCCCGCGGTCTGACCGTCAGCATGATCAAGCTGGATCCGTACATCAATGTCGATCCAGGCACGATGAGCCCGTTCCAGCATGGTGAGGTGTTCGTCACCCACGACGGTACCGAGACCGACCTGGACCTCGGTCACTATGAGCGTTTCGTTCGCACCGCACACAGCGGGCGGCACAGTAACTATACGACTGGCCGGATCTATGAGAGCGTGATCGGCAAGGAGCGCCGTGGTGACTATCTCGGCGCGACGGTACAGGTGATTCCGCATATCACGGATGAGATCAAGCAGGGTATCGAGCGAGGTGCGGGCGACGCCGACATTTGCCTGGTCGAAGTCGGCGGCACCGTCGGCGATATCGAATCCCTGCCATTCCTCGAGGCCATTCGCCAGATGGGGGTCGAGCTCGGGCATGATCGCGTGGTGTATGTGCACCTGACCCTGGTGCCGTTTATACCGACATCGTCGGAAATCAAGACCAAGCCGACACAGCACTCGGTCAAGGAATTGCGCTCCATCGGTATTCAGCCAGACATACTGGTCTGCCGATCCGAGCAGCCGCTGCCTGAAGAGCAACGGCGCAAGATCGCATTGTTCACCAATGTGCCGGAGAAGGCGGTTATATCGGCCTATGACGCCGACGATCTGTACAAGATCCCGGCGATGATGCACGAGCAGGGGCTCGACGACATCGTCGCAAAGCAACTTGGGATGGAGTTGCCGGAAGCAGATCTGGGCGAGTGGGATGCGATCGTTGAAGCCAAGCAGAATCCCGAGATCGAAGTCGACGTCGCCATGGTCGGCAAGTACATGAACCTCAAGGACTCTTACATCTCGCTGGTCGAGGCGCTGCAGCATGGCGGAATTCACACCCGCACCCGCGTCAATATTCACTATTTCGAGTCGCGCGATATCGAAGAGCACGGTGTCGAATGTCTGAAGAACATGGATGGCATCGTCGTGCCGGGCGGATTTGGTGATCGCGGCATCGAAGGCAAGATTGAGACCGTGCGTTTCGCGCGCGAGAGCGGTATTCCCTACCTCGGCATCTGCCTCGGCATGCAGGTGGCTGTCATCGAGGCGGCGCGCAGCCTGGCCGGTCTCGAAGGCGCCATGAGCACCGAGTTCAACAAGGAGACACCGCATCCGGTCGTCGGCCTGATCACCGAATGGCAGGATCAGACCGGCGGTACCGAAAAGCGTGATGAAGAATCCGGGATGGGCGGCACGATGCGACTTGGCGCACAGGAGGTTTCGCTGGCCGAAGGGTCCCTTGCGGCGCTCAGTTACGGCAGCACGAGTATCGAGGAGCGCCACCGTCACCGCTATGAAGTGAATAACAATTATCGGAAGGTACTCGCAGACGCCGGCTTATGTTTCTCCGGATTGTCCGTTGATAACCTTGTCGAGATGGTCGAAATTCCGGATCACCCCTGGTTCCTCGCGAGCCAGTTTCACCCGGAATTCACCTCTAACCCGCGGGACGGCCATCCACTATTCAAGAGCTTTATCAGCGCGGTTCGTCGTCGCAGGGAAGGCGAGATACCCGAGGCCGCCGAGGGATGAACCTGTGCGGTTTCGATGCAGGCAATGATCGGCCTATCTTCCTGATCGCCGGTACCTGTGTCGTTGAAAGTGAACAGCTGACCCTCGACACCGCCGGCACGCTCAAAGAGATATGCAGCGATCTCAGTATTCCCTTCATTTACAAGTCGTCGTTCGACAAGGCCAATCGCAGCTCGCGCGATGGTTTCCGCGGGCCGGGAATGGAAGAGGGCCTGCGTATCCTGGGCGAGGTCAGGAAACAGCTGCAGCTGCCGGTCCTGACCGATGTTCATGAAGACACGCCGATGGGCGAGGTGGCGGACGTCGTCGACGTCCTGCAGACGCCCGCATTTCTCTGCAGGCAGACGAACTTCATCCTGCGGGCGGCCGCGACCGGACTACCCGTGAACATCAAAAAGGGCCAGTTCCTGTCGCCGTGGGAGATGCAGAACGTCGTCGACAAGGCGAAGGGGACCGGCAACGATAACATCCTGGTGTGCGAACGCGGTTTCTCCTTCGGATACAACAACCTGGTCTCCGACATGCGCAGTCTCGCGGTAATGCGCGGTACCGGGTGCCCGGTGGTGTTCGACGCGACGCACTCGGTGCAACTCCCGGGTGGCAAGGGCTCGGCTTCGGGCGGGCAGCGCGAGTTCATTCCGGTGCTCGCGCGAGCGGCGACGGCTGCCGGTATCGCAGGCGTTTTCATGGAAACGCATCCGGAACCATCGAAAGCCCTCAGTGACGGCCCGAACGCCTGGCCATTGGGGCAAATGAAACAACTTCTTGAGACGCTGGTGACGATCGACGCCGGCGTCAAGCAAAGCGGCTTTCTCGAAGCAGGACTAGGACTGGGCGTACCCAACCGGGAGTAACAATGATCAAAATAACGGATATTCGTGGCCGGGAAATTCTCGATTCACGCGGCAACCCCACAGTTGAAGCAGATGTCACGCTGGCCGACGGCGTTACCGCGCGTGCGGCCGTTCCCTCGGGTGCCTCGACGGGCACGCGTGAGGCAGTGGAGCTGCGCGATGGTGACAAGTCACGCTACCTCGGCAAGGGCGTACAAAAAGCCGTGGCCAACGTCAACGGAGAACTTCGCGACGCATTACTCGGCGTTGAATTCGAGGACCAGAGAGCCGTTGACCAGAGCATGATCGACCTCGACGGTAGCGAGAACAAAGGGCGCCTTGGTGCCAACGCGCTGCTTGCGATCTCCCTGGGAACGGCGAAAGCCGAAGCGGTATCGAAAGGCATTTCGCTATTCCGACACCTGGGAAACAGCACGATGATGCCGGTACCAATGATGAATATCATCAACGGCGGCGCGCATGCCGACAACAGTGTCGACATCCAGGAGTTCATGATTCTTCCTGTTGGGGCGCCGAACTTCTCGGAAGCGCTGCGCTATGGCGCCGAGGTCTTCCACAGCCTCAAGAGCGTGTTGCGGGGCAAAGGCTTGAATACCGCTGTTGGTGACGAAGGGGGCTTCGCCCCGGACCTGCCGTCGAACAGGGCGGCGCTCGACACGATCATGACAGCGATAGACGCTGCGGGATTCAAGGCTGGTGACGACATTCTGCTGGGTCTCGACGTCGCGAGCTCGGAGTTCTACAAGAATGGCGTTTACGACCTGGAATCCGAAGGGCGGCAGTTCGATGCCGTCGGATTCAGCGGGTTTCTGGCCGAACTGGCCGACAGCTACCCGATTATCACGATTGAAGATGGCATGGACGAGAGCGACTGGGAGGGTTGGCGCGTGCTTACGGAGGCGCTGGCAAGCCGCGTGCAGCTCGTCGGCGACGATTTGTTCGTCACCAACACATCGATACTGCGCCGCGGCATCGATGAAGGAATTACGAATTCTATATTGATAAAACCCAACCAAATCGGTACCTTAAGCGAAACTCTTGATGCAATTACTATGGCAGACGATGCAGGATACACGGCCGTGATCTCACACCGCTCGGGTGAAACCTCGGACAGCACGATCGCGGATATCGCCGTCGGCACGCAGGCAACACAGATCAAGACCGGGTCCCTGTCGCGATCGGATCGCATCAGCAAGTACAACCAGCTGTTGCGCATCGAAGAGGAATTGGGGGCAGACGCAGGGTATGCGGGTCGCGACGCGTTTTCTGTCAAGGTGAGTTAGGAAACGCCGCAGGCACGTTTTTGGGGGTATTGCTTGGTTCGTTCACGCTGGTTACTGGTATTGCTCGGCATCGCCGGACTCGGTCTTCAGGCCGAACTCTGGGTCTCCGACGACGGTTACCGAAAGACGCTGAAACTGCGGACCGCAGTCGTGGAGCAGCGGGTGCTCAACGACAGATTGCGCGCTCGCAATGCCGCCCTCGATGCGGAGGTGATCAACCTCAAGCAGGGCAGGGACGCCGCCGAAGAACGTGCGCGGACCGACCTCGGCATGATCGGCAAGCAGGAGACCTTCTACCAGGTCGTGCCGGTCGCCGACACGACTCACTAGGCAGACTCAATGGCCTTGCCAGACTGGGCCCGTGCGTACGGGGCCCCGCTGTTTCCGGCCGTCATACGGTCGCAACCCGATGAATTCGATGTGACCGAGGAACTCGGCTTCGAGTTCAGCGGTGACGGTGAGCACGACCTGCTGTTTGTCGAAAAGACGGGAGCGAACACGGAGTGGGTGTCGCGGCAGCTGGCAGGTCATGCCAACGTCCCGGCCCGTGACGTAGGCTACGCAGGCCTCAAGGACCGCCACGCGATGACGCGGCAGTGGTTCAGCGTACCGCGCTGGCATGCGCCCGACTGGGACAGACTCGAAGCTGACGGAGTTCGGGTGCTCGATCAGCAGCGGCACAACCGGAAGTTGCGCAGGGGCGCTCACAAGGGGAATCGCTTCCGTATCCGCCTGCGCGGTCCCGCAGGCGATACCCGCGCAATGGACGAGCGACTCGAGATCATCGGGTCGGAAGGCGTGCCAAACTACTTCGGCGAGCAGCGTTTCGGGCGAGGGGGGTCGAACGTCGCATTGGCGGACGCCTGGTCGGAGGGCAAGCGACTCCCCCGGCACAAGCGCAGCATCGCGATATCCGCAGCACGCTCGTACCTGTTTAACCTGATCCTGGATAGACGGGTGCAGGAGAAAACGTGGAATCGGATCGTCCCAGGTGACATCGCGAATCTGGACGGTACAGGCAGCGTGTTCCAGGTGGACGAAGTTGACGACGACCTGGTACGCCGCTGCAAGGAAATGGATATTCATCCTGCCGGACCGCTCTTCGGCGACGGAACCTCTGCGCCGTGCCCGTCCGCGGACCATGCGCGTTGGCTTCAGGCGCTGGCGAACGCCAGGGTGAAAGGTGCCAACAGGAGTTTGCGCCTTAGAGTCAATGATCTGGCATGGTCTGTTGCCAGCGATTCCCTGCTATTGGAGTTTGCCCTGGGGCGGGGCGGTTTCGCGACGTCGGTCCTGCGGGAAGTTGCGGAGCTCACGGACGGGGCGCACCAGGCGCGGCAGCACAGGTGATCGAGCGGCCGCGCCGGGCCCGCAACACCGATCGAGGAGACAGTTGCTGCAATGGCCGAACTCGTATCCGAGGGCAAGGTTCGAGCGATCGGATTGTCCGAGGCGGCTGCGGACACAATAAGGCGCGCTGCGGCGATTCATCCGATTTCGGCCGTGCAATCGGAGTACTCCATTTTTAGTCGAGACATCGAGACGTCCGTCATTCCTGCATGTGTCGACGTCGGTGCGACACTCGGGGCCTACGAGATTCAATTGAACGATGATGAACAAACCACGCTGGATCACCTGGCGGATCGGGTCAAAGGCGATCGTTACGACGAACGGGGGATGGCAATCATCAATGGCTGACCGGTCTTTCGTTTGAAGCATACGGTCCCGGTCAGGCCACAAACGTCAATCGAACCGAGATCAGACTCGCTCCAACAAGACATAGACGGCACCGGTGCCGCCGTCGACCTGGCGGGTCGATACGAACGCCAGCACATTATCCCATTTGCGGAGCCAGCGATTCACAGCTGCCTTGAGCACGGGTCCGCGGTCGCCGGAGCCCAGCCCCTTGCCGTGCACGACGCGTACACACAACTTGCCCTGCATCGCGCTGTATTCGATAAAGTCGGCAAGCCGTGGTTTGGCCTCGGCGACCGTCATGCCGTGCAGGTCGATCTCCGCCTGCACGCTGTAGCCGCCGCGTGCCAGCTTGCGCATGGTGCGCCGACCGACCGAGGCTCTCTGAAAACGCAACGCGGCACCGTAGCCGTGTTCCACCGTGTCGATATCGTCTTGAAGGCTCTGGTTCAGAACCTGGCGCTCGTCGGCTTTCGAAAACCGTGCGCCGGGTTTCGGCTTGGGTTTCGTCTCGGGAACACGATCTGCATTCTTGAGCGGCTTTGCGCCGGAAATCGCCTGGCGAAACTCGTCGATATCTTTGTCGTTCACGGTCTGGTCTTCGAGGCTATGGTGTGCGCTGAACATTGAGTATAGTGAGCGCGTCGCCAACAACCAATCCAATGAGTACGCTCGTCAAACATAAAGCATGAAAATCCTCGTAAGTAATGACGACGGGTATCTCGCCACCGGCATCATCGCCCTGACTGACGCGCTCGAGCAGGTCGCAGACGTGGTGGTGGTCGCGCCGGATCGCAATCGCTCGGCGGCGAGCAGTTCCCTGACCCTGCACACGCCGCTGCGCGTCTCGGAGGTCGCAAGGAAACGCTACAAGGTCGACGGTACGCCCTCTGACTGCGTGCACCTGGCCTTGACGGGATTTCTCGACCATGAACCCGACCTGGTTGTCTCCGGTATCAATCATGGCGCAAACCTGGGTGACGACGTCATCTACTCGGGAACGGTTGCGGCGGCGCTGGAGGGGCGGTTTTTGGGACTACCGACCATTGCCGTATCGCTGGTCGGCCATGATCTCAAGCATTTCGACACGGCGGGGCGGGTCGCATCCGAACTCGTAAAGAAGATCGATCGTACGGGGCTCGCCTCTGACGTCGTGTTGAACGTGAATGTACCCAACCGGCCCTACGACGATCTGCAGGGCATAAGAGCGACCCGGCTGGGTTTTCGCCACAAGTCGGAGCAGATCCTGAAAGACAGCGACCCATATGGGCGTCCCATTTACTGGGTTGGACCCGCCGGCAAAGGGCAGGATGCCGGCGACGGTACGGATTTCCACGCGATAGAGCAGGGGGCGGCATCAGTGACACCACTCAGGGTCGATCTGACGCGGCACGAAGCCGTGCAGGGAATCTCCGACTGGCTGAAGCGATGATCGACCCGCGGGGCGGCATTCAGGGCATCGGCATGACCTCGAAGCGAACGCGCGACAGGCTCGTGCAGCGGCTGGAAGACCAGGGCATACGATCTGCAGCCGTGCTCGATCGAATTCGCAATGTGCCGCGACACCTGTTCGTCGATGAGGCACTCGCAAGCCGAGCCTACGAGGACACGGCATTGCCGATCGGCCTGGGCCAGACGATCAGCCAGCCCTACGTTGTCGCGCGCATGACCGAAGCGTTGCTGGACGGTTTCGAGGGAGAGTCGGTACTCGAGATAGGCACGGGTTGCGGCTATCAGACGGCCGTACTCTCGCCGCTCGTGAAAAAGATCTTCACCGTGGAGCGAATCCCGGAGCTGCTGCGAAAGACCCGACAGCGCCTGCGAGATCTCGATATCTATAACGTGCAATTTCGCCCCGGTGACGGCTGGGAGGGCTGGCGCAAGTACGGTCCTTACGACGGGATCATCGTCACCGCTGCCGCGACAGAGATACCCGAAAGGCTGCTGCAGCAACTGGCACCCGGCGGTCGGCTGATTATTCCTATCGGTCGACCCGGTCGGCAGGACCTGACAATGGTCATCAGCAGGGACGACCACTACGAACGGCTGTCCCTGGGTCTCGTCAGTTTTGTGCCTTTAGTCAAGGGTAAATAACATTTATTTATCAATATATTATGATGTATATTGAAAGTATATTCTGCATTGAATTCAGGAAGGGATCATTCCTATGACGCTATTCGGGCCGCTGTATGAACGGGTACTGCAGTGGTCGCGACATCCACATGCTGAGCGATATCTGGGCGCGATGAGTTTTGCCGAGTCGTCGTTCTTCCCGATCCCGGTTGACGTGATGCTGGCGCCCATGTGCCTGGCGGACCGAGATCACTGGGTGCGCTATGCGGTGATCGCGACCGTATTCTCGGTGCTTGGCGGGCTGGCTGGTTATGCCATCGGCTATGCGATGTTCGAGGCAATCGAGCCCTGGTTGAGGCAGTCGCATTACTGGGAGGCCTATGAAACGAGCCAACGCTGGTTCGACGAGTACGGTGTACTGGTCGTCTTTGTTGCCGGTTTCTCACCGATACCCTACAAAGTCTTCACCATAGCCGCCGGGGTCGCGGTGCTGAATCTGCCGGGTTTTTTCATTGCCTCCCTGATCGGCCGTGCCGCGCGTTTTTTTCTGGTAGCCGGGCTGGTCCGGGCCGGTGGTGAACGTTTTGAGACCACATTGTCGCGGCATATCGAACGAGTCGGCTGGGCCGTTGTCGTGGTCGCGGCGATCGCGATCGCCTGGCTTATGATGCGGGGTCAATGACATCGCGTCTCGCCACGATAATCTGCCTCGTCATGCTGCTCGCGTCCTGCGGGGGTGGGACGAGATGGCAGGATGAGCCGCAGACACACATCGTGCGGCGGGGTGAAACGTTGTTTTCGATCTCCTGGCGGTATGGCAAGAATCCCACGGACGTCGCACGCTGGAATCGGCTAGGCGACGGCTCGCTCATCTATCCGGGACAGGTAATACGGCTGACGCCGACCGGCGGTTCCAGCGGTCGAACGGCCACCAACAAACGATCAACGACGCCGCGTGAGTCGAAACCGCTGCCGGATATTCCGGCGCAACCACCGCCCAAGTGGTCGTGGCCGACGGCCGGCCGCATCAATATCGGATTCGGTGCAAAACCGGGAACCGGCACAGGGGTATTGATTGATGGGAAGGCGGGCCAGCCAATTATAGCCGCGGCACCGGGGCGCGTCGTCTATGCGGGCGGTGGACTGATAGGCTACGGAAAGCTTATTATCCTCAAGCATAACGACACCTACCTAAGTGCCTACGGGTATAACGCGTCGTTGCTGGTCAAAGAAGGCGAACAAGTAAAGAAGGGCCAGCGCATTGCGACCATGGGTGAGGGGCCGGAACGCAAGCCGCGACTGCATTTTGAGATCAGGCGCAATGGCCAGCCGGTTAATCCGCGACAGTATCTGCCGCCGAGATAATTGGACTGACATCTGACCAAGGTGAATCGCTCCTTGCGAGGGGAGGAGATTTGGGACAGCTGCTCGATCCGACGCGCCAGTACCTCGACGAGATAGGCGTCTCGCCGCTGCTCACGGCGGACGAGGAAAAAGACCTGGGGCGGCGTGTACAACGCGGTGATGAAGCAGCGCGCCAGCGCATGATCGAAAGCAATCTGCGGCTGGTTGTGAAAATTGCGCGCCGCTACCTGAATCGGGGCCTGCCTTTGCTGGACCTGGTCGAGGAGGGAAATCTGGGCCTGATCCACGCCGTCAAGAAATTCGACCCGGAACGTGGTTTTCGTTTTTCCACCTATGCGACCTGGTGGATTCGGCAAACGATTGAGCGCGGCATCATGAATCAGTCGCGCACCGTGCGCCTGCCGATCCATATCGTCAAGGACATCAACTCCTGCCTTCGAGCGACCCGAAGACTGCACCAGTACCTTGATCGCTTACCGAACCGCGCTGAAATAGCCGAGTATCTCGAATGGGACGTAAGCGACGTTGACCGGCTCATGGCATTGCACCAGCGCGTCACGTTGCGCTCGGGTCAGTTAGACGGCGAAGGCGAGGGTTTCGTCGAACGTCTGCGGGCGAAGCGCGAGGCGGAACCGTCACGTTGTGCACAGAAGGAAGTCGTACACGACATCGTCGACTACTGGGTTGATGAACTCAGCGACAAGCAACGAGCCGTGGTCGAGCGCCGCTTCGGCCTGCATGGTTTCCGACGTTCGACGCTGGAGCAGATCGGCGAGGAAATCGGGGTTACCCGGGAACGTGTTCGGCAGATTCAGCTCGATGCGCTTAAAAACCTGCGCGAGATGATGGAGAGTAACGGTTTTTCCGGCGACGTTCTGCTGGACTGACAGGCCCTACAAATACAACACCGCGGCAATCTGCCGACCCTCGGCCGCGAGTACGTTAAAGGTGCGCGCCGCCGCCGGCGTATCCATGCATTCGAGACCGATGCCGCGACGAGCGAACGCGAACATGAGTTCGCGCGGCGGGAATACGTTCCGGCCGCCTGTCCCCAGCAGGACGATCTCGGGTGACGTCTCGAGCAGCGTCTCGAAGTCGGAGTCGGTCAGATCGGCGATGGGTTTCGGATCCCAATCCGGGAAGACCTCTTCAGGTGTCATCGCGATGCTCTGTGCATAAGGTTCGCCGTTGACAGTAATGGTCAGGGCCGTAACGCTCTGTATCGCCAAAGTGCCCGTCAAATCTCTTGTGAATTTCAAAGGCGCATCCCTTAACATCGACGCTTCACTGTGAATGCATCATATGACAATTCCGCCGCTGTCGTCGTATTGCCACCGGTATCGGGCGGTCGTTTGCAGGATCAATCGCTGCGGGCCTGGCTGGCGCGGTCGGATCTTCAGGTCGAACCGGACCGGATGGAACTGCTCAATCGAATCAGCAAGGTGCTGGGGCTGCCGTATCCGCGAGAGGGCCTGGCAGCCCTGCGGATGTGGGGCCAGACCGGTGACCGACCGACCGTCTGGATGGCAGCGGCAGATCCGGTATACCTGGAACCGCGTCTCGATCACTTGTGTCTGCACGCGCTGCGTCGCGAAGTGCTGCCGCCGTCTGATCTTCGAATGTTGTTCGATCATCTGCAGGAAACACTGGCGGAGGAAAAGCATTCCGGGTTCGTACGGCTGGGCAGGTTTGGGTATCTGCGTGCCGAAAATCCCATTTCGACGGCCGCGATGCCGCCCGACGCTATAGACGGACGGGTGCCAAGCGAGTTTCTGCCGGCCGGAGAATGCGCCGCAGACTATCGCAATCTGGT
>Ga0265303_10001555_pt1 | contig 14172 bp, 17 predicted proteins | sample Helome_2_FD_192494 | JGI IMG/M metagenome (GOLD analysis project Ga0265303, IMG submission 192494) | Marine sediment microbial communities from subtidal zone of North Sea - Hel_20160317 (Illumina Assembly) | ecosystem: Environmental > Aquatic > Marine > Subtidal zone > Sediment ... | reverse complement strand
ACAACAGAATATTGATGCACGGCTCGTGCTGGAAGAACTGGAACGTCGTTTTGGCGTATCGGGGATCGACGAAAAGGCCGCGCGCGAACATGGTAAATGAGGTGAGAAATGGGTTTTGGTGGAATTAGTATCTGGTCGCTGTTATTGATCCTGGCGATCGTGATCCTGTTGTTTGGCACCAAGAAGCTGCGCAATGTAGGCGGCGATCTGGGTGGCGCAATCAGGAGTTTCAAGAAATCGGTTAAAGACGAGGAAGTCGTTAAAGACGACGCTGAGCCCGAAAGTCAGATTATCGAAGGCAAGGTAAACAAAGAAAAAGACAAGGTCTGAACGGGCTTTGGCTTAGCTTCGCTTAACTGAATTCGAGTTAGATACCCCCTATGTTTGACATGGGCTTCACCGAGTTGATGCTGATCGGCATCGTCGCGCTAGTCGTAATTGGTCCTGAACGTTTACCGGGAGTTGCACGTACCGCCGGTAAGTATTTCGGGCGCCTGAAACGATTCATGACCACCATCAAGGCTGATGTAGAACAGGAATTGCGCGCCGATGAATTGCGCGCAATTCTTGCAGATCAGCAGAAGGAGTTGAATACACTCAAAGACTCTATTTCCGGCGCCGGTAAGGAGTTCGAAAAAGATATCAGTGCAGTCAGCGAAGCCGCTGATTCGCTGGCGCAAGGCCTCGACGACCCCCCGGTCGAGAGCGCAACCGGTGCAACCACAGAAACCATTGATAATTCTGCCGCTGAATCTGCCCCCACGCCAGACCCGATTGAGGATAAACCGGCCGGCAAAACAAAATCATGAGCGAAGACGAAGATCTGGGCCAGTCCAAGGCGGGCAGCCTGATGTCGCATCTGGTAGAACTGCGTGATCGCGTCGTACGTATGGTACTCGCGGTGCTGGTACTTTTCCTTGGCATGTTTTACTGGGCAAATGACATTTATGTCTACCTGGCGGAACCCTTGACGCGGCATTTGCCTGAAGGCGCCAATATGATTGCGATCGACGTCGCCTCACCTTTTTTAACACCGTTCAAGCTGGTGTTAATGCTGGCGGTGTTCCTGGCGATGCCGGTCATTCTTTACCAGTGCTGGTCGTTCGTGGCACCGGGGCTATATGCCAACGAGAAGCGCATTGCGGGTCCGCTGCTGGTTTCCAGCATTCTGCTGTTCTATGGTGGCGTTGCGTTTGCCTACTATGTGGTTTTCCCACTAGTATTTGGATTTTTCACCAGTGTCGGCCCCGAAATGGTCAATATATCGACCGATATCGGGCGTTACCTCGATTTTGTGCTCGCCCTGTTCTTTGGCTTCGGGCTTGCCTTCGAAGTGCCCATTGCGACCATAATCCTGGTCGCAATCGGTATAACGACGCCGCAGAAACTGGGCGAAAAGCGTCCCTTCGTAATCGTTGGTGCTTTTATCCTCGGCATGTTGTTAACGCCGCCCGATATCATTTCCCAGGTATTGCTGGCGCTGCCGATCTGGGTGCTGTTCGAGGCTGGCCTGATCGCGTCGAAAATTATCTTCAAGGACCGTGAGCAGGAAGCAGACGATGATGAGGATCTTGACGATGAAATGGCAGCTGCGTCGGTGCCGGATCACCAGCCTTTGACCGATGCGGAAATGGAAGCCGAACTGGACCAGGCGGAAGCCGACGAAGCAAAGATCGACAAGCAGTAACTCCCTGAAATTGTGTGTCGATTTTACCCGGCTCTCGCTATCTTGGTGTGGTTTAACTGCGCTATCCAGATTTCTATCTAACCCGCTGTATGCTGGCGGTTAGCGGGAGTATTGAAGCGGTTTCCGTTCCGCTGGTCGCGTTATTCGGACCGTTGGTCCGCAGTTGCGCCCGTATCGAGGTAAAAATCGCTCAATTGACTAGACTTAACGAGTCTAACTGCATGTTGAGATAAATGAATATAACCGGTCCCGCCCAACCCCAGTACCCGACTTTCGATGCCAGCGACATCGCAGCTGAAGGTGTTCGCGAGCAGCTCACGCGTCTCGATCAAAACGTTGCCGAAGTCGCACGTGGAGAAAGCAGTGATTCGCTTGCCTCGGGCTCACGCGATCGGGCGCTGGTAGAGCAGTCCGAAATCGTGCGTGCAGTGCGCGCCAATGCGCGGTCGCTGGAAGCATCCAACCAGGTGATTGGAACCATTCTCGATATCAAGGTTTAACCCTGGCGAGGTATTCGGTCGGGTCGAGGTTGCTTAACCCGACCAGGGTTTTACGGTATCATGCGCTGCCATTCAGGCCCTTGTTTCAATAATCCCGATGACAACTAATCCCGGGACGCTGCGGCGTCCGACTTTACTCATAATTCTGGATGGATTTGGTATTAACCCCGATCCCGCCAATAACGCGGTCGTGCAGGCCAGTACACCTAATTTCGATCGCTATTTTGCTGATTACCCGATGACCACGCTGGAAGCTTCTGGTCGAGGCGTAGGCTTGCCAGCCGGCCAGATGGGCAATTCCGAAGTCGGGCATATGACCATCGGTAGCGGCAGCATTGTCAGACAGGACCTGGTGCGTATCGACGACGCCATCGAGGATGGCAGTTTTTACGAAAACCCGGCCTTACTCGGCGCAGTGCAGGCATCTAGAGCGGCGCATCGACCGCTGCATTTGATCGGCCTGGTATCGGATGGTGGTGTCCACAGTCATATCGACCACCTTGGCGCATTGATTCGTTTGTGTCGCCAGCACCAGGTTGTACCCCAGCTGCATATGATTACCGACGGCCGCGACACCGCACCACGGGCGGCACTAAGCTATTTACCCGAGCTCGAAGCACTGCTGGCGGAATGTGGGGGGCATATCGCTACCGTTACGGGGCGTTACTATGCGATGGACCGCGATCAACGCTGGGATAGAGTGCAGCTGGCCTGGGACAATATCGTCAGCGGCAAGGGGAAATACGCCGACTCCGCGCATGCGGCTATTGAGCAAAGCTATGCGGACGGCAACGGTGATGAATTTATCCTGCCGACCCGGCTGCCAGGACTGCAAACACCTCAGGCTGGCGATGAAATGGTGTTTTTCAATTTTCGCAATGACCGTGCACGTCAAATTTGCGCCGCCTTTGCGCTCGAAAAGTTTACGGAATTCGATCGGGGGCAGGAGTATCGTCCGCTCAGTCTCACCTGTATGACCTATTACGATTCGCGACTCGATGCCGCCGTCGCGTTTGCGCCGATCCGCCCCGAAACTACCCTGGGCAGCATCATCAGTGATGCCGGATATCGCCAGTTACACTGTGCCGAAACCGAAAAGTACGCGCATGTCACTTTTTTCTTTAACGGCGGTCGCGAAGCTGTTTATCGCGGGGAGGAGCGCAAGTTGGTCAAGTCACCGCAGGTAGCTACCTATGATTTACAACCGGAAATGAGTGCACGGGAAGTGGCCGACGAAGTTATCGCGGCGATGCAAGCAGGAGCCTATGAATTTATAGTTGTCAATTTTGCCAATGGTGACATGGTCGGGCATACCGCGATACGCGCCGCAATCATCAAGGCTGTGGAAACGCTCGATAGCGAGGTAGGGCGTGTGCTCGAATCCGCCATCGCGAACAATTACGCGGTTGTACTGACCGCCGATCACGGTAACTGCGATGAAATGATTGATCCTGAAACGGGTGAACCGCATACCCAGCACTCCAACCATCCAGTGCCCTGTCTGATCATCGATGCGCAGGTCACTGCGCTCGCGCAGGGAGAAGATTTATCAGCTATCGCTCCAACCGTGCTACAGTTAATGGGTATACCCCAGCCCGAAGTGATGACAGGCCGTTCGGTTATCAATGACAGCTGGTCGAATTGACCTTGATTACCGCGGTAATTTTGGTAATGATTACCTACTTGGCAGTACGCGATTAAATTAAATAATAAACATGGCTAACTTAAACGAAACACTGGAAGATATTACGCTGTTTCGCGGGATGAGCGAAGACGACATCGATGGTGTTGCCGCGCAGACGGTAATTCGCCAGTTTCCGAAAAATACCGTAATCGTCAGCCAGGGCGACGAAACCGATTCTTTCTACGTGATCCTGCAGGGTAAGGTCGATGTCTTCCTGCACAATGACAAGGGTAAGGAAATTATTATCAACACCCTCGGTGAAGGCGAAGCATTTGGTGAGCTCGCGCCGCTGGGTAGAATTCCCCGCCAGGCCAGTATTATTACCACCGAAGACTCTTCCTTTGGCATCATATCGCGACAGGTTTTCATGGATACGCTGCTGACCAGGCCGACGGTGAGCATGCGCATTATCGATCTGCTCATACACCGTATCCAGGATCTGACCGAAGAGGTCAGCAGTCTCGCTTTGGAAGATGTTTATAACCGGGTGGTGCGGGTGCTTTACAAGCATGCCGAGGAGGTTGGCGAAAAACTGATTACCGAAAAACTCACCCAGCAGGACATCGCCAGCCGCGTCGGCGCAACCCGTGAAATGGTGCATCGCATCCTCAAGGAATTGAAAACCGGCGGTTATATTTCGATCGAAGGTAAACATATCACTATTGAGAAAAAACTCCCCCCTGGCTGGTAAAGCTTCCCCGCAAAAAGTGCTACCATAGCGCCACACAAACCTGAGGAAGGAAATAGTGGCGGGTCACAGTAAGTGGGCTAACATTCAGCATCGTAAGAAAGCGCAGGATGCCAAGCGTGGCAAACTGTTTACCCGGCTAATCAAGGAAATTGTTGTCGCCGCCAAGGCCGGTGGTTCCGACCTTGATGCCAATGCCTCGCTGCGCACCGCGGTCGATAAAGCCAAATCCCAGTCAGTGCCCAAGGATGCGATCGAGCGCGCGGTAAAACGCGGCGCAGGTGAGCTCGATGGTTCTGATTACGAAGAAATTCGCTACGAGGGTTATGGGCCGGCGGGGATAGCTTTCATTGTTGATTGCCTGTCGGATAACCGTAATCGAACCGTGGCCGACGTACGCCACGCCTTTAGCAAAGCAGGTGGTAATCTCGGTCAGACCGGTTCGGTAGCCTATATGTTTGCCAGTCTCGGCGTACTGATTTATTCGCCTGAACACGATGAGGAAGAAGTCATGGAGGCGGCGCTCGACGCCGGCGCCGAGGATGTCATAATCGACGACGATGGCAGTATCGAGGTTCTGACCGCGGCCGAGGATTATGTCGCTGTAAAGCAGGCGATGATCGACGCCGGTCTCGAACCGGAAGATTCCGAATTGACCATGCGCGCATCGGCTAACACCGAACTCGCAATCGAAGACGCACAGAAAGTGTTGCGCCTGGTCGATCTGCTCGAGAGCTCGGATGACGTGCAGGATGTCTTTTACAATGCCGATATTCCCGAGGACGCATACGAGGCCGAGGCTTAATGATAATCCTGGGGATCGACCCTGGATCGCGCATCACCGGATTCGGCCTTGTCGACAATCAAGCCAGCCGTATCGACTACATCGACAGTGGTCACATCAAGGTTAGTGGTGATAGTCTGCCGCAGCGCCTGGGTTTTATTTTTGCGGCGGTCGACGATGTGATTCGAAAGCACCAGGCGGAACAGATGAGTATCGAGAACGTTTTCATGGCGCGTAACGCAGATTCAGCGCTGAAGCTGGGACAGGCCCGTGGTGCGGCGATTTGCGCGGGCCATCAGGCCGGACTTGAAATTGCCGAGTATGCCCCGCGAGAAATTAAACAGTCCATCGTGGGTAGCGGCGCCGCGACCAAGGAGCAGGTTCAACATATGGTCAAGCGCTTGCTTGGTATTCGGCAGGATCTGCAGGCCGACGAGGCGGATGGCCTCGCCATTGCTATCTGTCATGCACAATTTTATGCTACCCGGCAAAAGACCGGTATCGATCCCGGGTTGCTCAAACGCAGGAGAAGTCGTCGAAGATGATCAGCCGATTGACAGGCATACTAGCCGCCAAACGCGCGCCGCAAATTCTGATCGATTGCAATGGTGTGGGTTACGAAGCCGACGTGTCGATGACGACTTATTACCAGCTCCCCGAGGTTGGTGAGCAAATATCGATCTGGACCCACCTGCTGGTTAAAGACGATTCCCATAGCCTGATCGGATTCACCGGTGAACAGGAACGCAAGTTGTTCCGTCAGCTGATCCGCATCAATGGTGTAGGCCCCAAAATGGCGTTAACTATTCTTTCCGGTATCGATGACCAGCAATTCGCGCTTTGCGTCGCCAATAATGATGTTGCCATGCTGACCCGATTGCCCGGGGTCGGTAAGAAAACCGCCGAACGCCTGATCATCGAAATGCGCGACAAGATCGAAGCTCTGCTAACTGACATGCCGGCCCAGCAGGTTTCTCCCGGTGGTCATTCCGTTATTAGCGAGGCGATCGAAGCCCTGCAGGCGCTGGGCTACAAACCGGCCGATGCCGAACAGATGATCGGTCGCGCACAACAGCAGGGCGAAACGCTTAGCAGTGCCTCGCAGCTGATCAAGAAAGCATTGCAGGCAACGGTCAAGCTATGAGTGAAGACCGCCTGATCAACCCGGATGCGGTAGCCGAAGAATTGTCGCAGGATCGTGCGTTGCGGCCGAAGCTGCTGGCCGATTATGTTGGCCAGGATGAGGTTTGCGAGCAAATGGATATCTTCATTCGCGCCGCGCGCCAGCGTCGGGAAGCGCTCGACCATGTATTGATATTCGGTCCCCCGGGGCTTGGCAAGACCACGCTGTCACATATTATCGCCCACGAATTGCAGGTTAACCTGCGCCAGACATCGGGGCCGGTGCTGGAGAAAGCCGGCGATCTCGCGGCGATCCTGACCAATCTCGAGGCGCATGACGTGCTCTTTATCGATGAAATTCACCGTCTGAGCCCAATCGTGGAAGAAATCCTGTATCCGGCTTTGGAAGATTTTCAACTCGATATCATGATCGGTGAAGGCCCCGCGGCCCGCTCGATCAAACTCGATTTACCTCCCTTTACGCTGGTCGGCGCGACCACGCGCGCGGGCTTGCTGACCTCGCCGCTACGCGATCGTTTCGGTATCGTGCAGCGCCTCGAGTTTTACAGTGCCGAGGAGCTGGGTCACATTATCATGCGCTCGGCGCAGTTACTCGGGATCAAGGTCGAGGTCGAAGGTGCCCGCGAAATCGCGAGCCGCTCACGGGGGACGCCGCGCATCGCTAACCGTTTGTTACGACGCGCACGTGATTATGCGGAAGTCAAAGCCGATGGCGTCATTGACGCTGTAATCGCTCGCGCGGCACTGGACATGCTGAAGGTCGATCAATCCGGGCTCGACCACATGGATCGACGCCTGATTGTCTCGCTGATCGAAAAATTCGATGGTGGGCCGGTTGGTGTGGATAGCCTTGCTGCGGCGATCGGCGAGGAGCGCGGCACTATTGAAGACGTCATCGAGCCTTACCTGATCCAGCAGGGTTTTATGATGCGAACCCCGCGCGGGCGTGTGGTAACATCGCGCGCATATTCCCATTTCGGACTAAAACCTTCAACCCAGGGTGAAATTGGTTTATAGCCAGGCCCCGCTTTTGACCCTTAAAATTTCAGACATAAAAAACCATGAACAATGATTCGCTATTAACCCTGATTTTTAATGCCAGTGTGCCGGTGCAACTGGTGATGCTGTTGCTGATTGCTGCCTCGGTGTTTTCCTGGGCGCTAATGTATGTAAAGCGCGGCTACATTCGTCAATCACAGGCGGAAGCCAAAACCTTCGAAGGACGTTTCTGGTCGGGTATCAATCTGAGTGATTTGTTCGCCCAGCTGAGTGTGCGCCAGGAACGGCGTTTCGGGCTCGAAGCTATATTCGAAAATGGATTTCGAGAGTTTGCGCGGGCCCGCAAGGCGGATCTCGATAATAGTGAAGTGGTGCGCTCGGCGCATCGGGCGATGAAAGTTTCAATGTCGCGTGAAATAGAGATGCTGGAAAATAATTTGACGTTTCTCGCCACGGTTGGTTCGGTCAGTCCCTATGTGGGCCTGTTTGGAACGGTGTGGGGCATTATGGAATCCTTCCGTGCGCTTGCCGGCGTCCAGCAGGCAACCCTGGCGATGGTGGCTCCCGGCATATCCGAAGCGTTGATCGCTACCGCGATGGGCCTGCTGGCGGCGATTCCCGCAGTTATTGCATATAACAAATTCACCAGTGAGATCGATGCGATGATCATACGTTACGAGAACTTCCTCGAGGAATTTACCGGTATCCTGCAACGCCAGGCCCAGTCGCCGAAGTAGGATTGTAGCTGTGAAGAAACGTCGCGCGGTTTCCGAAATTAATGTAGTGCCATACATCGATGTGATGTTGGTGCTGTTAATTATCTTCATGGTCACGGCACCCCTGTTGAAGCAGGGAGTCGATGTCGATTTACCGACTGCGCCGGCGAATCCCCTGGATGCCGAAAGCCCGGAACCTATTGTCGTCACGGTTGATAAAAGTGGCTTGATGTTTCTCAACATTGCAGTTGACCCCGACAACCAGATCAGTGCCGAGGCACTGGTAAAACAGGTTAAATCCGCACTCGTCAAGGAGCCCAAACGACCGGTGATGGTGCGTGGCGACGCGAATGGCCCCTATCAGAATGTGGTGGCGACACTGGTGCTGTTGCAGCAGGCAAATGTGGGTTCGGTCGGCCTGGTGACGGAGCCCGAGGAAAAGCAGTAGTGTTTGCAGAGTTACTCCAACATCCGCGGGCGCTGGCGTTTTCGCTGCTGTTTCACGCCGTTATTATCGGTCTGATGGTTTTTAACCTGACGTTTATCGATAAACCGAAGAATATTCTGGCCGGCCAGGTTGCCAAGACTGTCAAGGCGGAGGTAGTCGATCAGCAACAGCTCGAAGAGCGGGAAAAACAGAAACAACTCGACGAAAAACGCATCAAGGATGCGGAAAAGAAAAAGCTGGAGGCTAAAAAGCTCGAGCAGAAGAAGAAACAGGAAGCCGAACAGAAGCGTAAAGCAGAGGCGAAGAAAAAAGCTGAACTAAAACGTAAACAAGAAGCCGAAGAAAAACGCAAGGTCGACGAAAAAGCAAAAACCGAGCAGAAACGCAAGGCTGACGAGAAGCGTAAGGCCGATGAGAAGTTAAAAGCCGAGCAAAAGCGCAAGGCCGACGAAAAAAAGAAAGCTGAAGCGAAGCGCAAGGCCGACGAAAAACGCAAGGCCGAGGAAAAAAAGAAAGCCGAGGAAAAAAAGAAAGCCGAAGAGAAACGCAAGGCCGAAGAAAAGCGTAAACAGGAAGAAGCGCGCATCGCCGAGGAAAAGCGCAAGGCTGAGGAGAAACGTAAAGCCGAGGAAAAGCGCAAGGCTGAGGAAGCCGAAAAGCGTCGTCTGGCCGAAGAAGAGCAACAGCGTAAAGAGGCGGATTTGAGGGCGAAGCTTCAAGCCGAGGAAAATCAGCGTCGGCTGAACTCGTTACGTGAAGCCTATAAACTGGCTATTTTACAAAAGGTTAAGAGGAATTGGATTAGACCGGCTGGAAGTGAGAAAATACCGGAGTGTTGGATTGAGGTACTGCAAGGGCCGGGAGGAATTATTCTCGATGTTTCCTTTGGCACCTGCAAGGGCAGTACTGCCGCATATCGCTCTTCAATCGAAAATGCAGTACGCAAGGCCGACCCTCTACCTAAACCGGGGGATCCAGCCTTGTTTGAGCGGCAATTGAATTTTAACTTTAAGCCCGAGTAAGAAACTTAAAATAAATGAAACAAGCAATAACATATCTGTTAGCCAGTATCCTCTGGGCTATGCCCTTACTCGTTAAAGCAGCATTGACCATAGAAATTTCTGGAGGAGTCGAGGGGGCGTTACCTGTTGCGGTGGTACCGTTTGAGACGTCTAAACTAAGTAGCAAGCTGCCGGTCGACCTGGCCGAGATAGTCTCCAGCGATCTGAATCGTAGTGGCGTGCTAAAGTCCATGGACCGGGCCAGGCTGCCGGCCAACCCGCATTACAGCAACCAGGTGCAATACAAGCGCTGGCGCAGTGCTGGCCAGGATTACCTGGTAGTAGGGCGGGTGCTGGAAAAATCGCCGGGTAATTACATTATTGAATTCCAGTTGCTCGATGTGCTGAAACAAAAACAGTTGCTGGGGCGCAGTATGCCGGCTAAAAAACGCAATCTGCGTTCACGTGCGCACCAGATCAGCGACTTCATCTACGAACAGATTACCGGCACAAAGGGTGCGTTCAATACTCGAATAGCCTATGTGCGTGCGCAAAAGGATGGCGCACGTAAGTACGTGTTGCAGGTAGCCGATACCGACGGTTTTAACTCACAGAATGTACTCGAGTCCGATGAGCCCATCATGTCGCCAAGCTGGTCGCCGGATGGAAAATCACTCGCCTATGTCTCGTTTGAAAGTAAACGCGCCGAAATTTTTATCCAGCATCTGGCGACTGCGCGGCGTTCAAAGGTCGCCGGATTCAGGGGTTTAAACAGCGCCCCAAGCTGGTCGCCGGATGGCAAGTTCCTGGCGCTGGTGCTGTCCAAGGATGGCAGTCCCGATGTGTATACCTTGAACACTGCCACCAAACGCTTGAAACGCCTGACCAAACACCGCAGTATCGATACCGAACCGGTCTGGACCAGCGATGGCAGGGCCATTATTTTTACTTCCGATCGAGCCGGGTCACCGCAACTCTACCAAATCAGTGCGCAAGGCGGTAAACCGAAGCGACTCACCTTTGAAGGGAGTTATAATGCCGCGGCCAGCCTGTCACCGGATGGCAAGTTTATTGCCATGGTGCATGGCGATCGGGGGCAGTATAAAATAGCTCAGTTTGAACGCGAAACAGGCAATTTGATCGTACTCACTGACAGTTCGCTGGATGAATCGCCATCGTTTTCCCCTAATGGCAAAATGCTGCTGTATGCGTCCACACGTGGCAACAACGGTTTTCTGTTTGCGGTCTCGATCGACGGACGCGCAAAACACAAGTTATCAGACCAGGCGGGCGATATTCGTGAGCCGGTCTGGGGACCTTTTAAGAGTAAGTAATTCACCGCAATGAATCGGAGCAGAATTGATATGACAATGCATAATCGAGTAAAACCATGGATGATCGCCGGATTACTGGCTATTTTTCTTTCTTCCTGTGCCAGCACCCAGGAAGAATTCATCGTCGAAGACGGCGCGCCGATGGACGGTCAGGCAGGGACCGGAAGCAGCGGCATCGATGATGGCAGCATTGGCGGTGCCGACGCCACCGGCTTAACTGACGGTGATTCCGGTTTTGGTACTGCGATCGGGGATGGTGCACCTATGAACGCATTGGAAATACTCGAACAAACCGACGGTGCGATGTCCACCCGCATCGTTTATTTCGAGTTTGACAGTGCCAAACTGACCAGCGAATCGATCGAAATACTCGAAACCCACGGCAACTTTATCGCCGCCAACGGCGAGGTCACGGTGCGTCTCGAAGGGCATGCTGACGAACGTGGTAGTCGTGAATACAACATTGCCCTCGGTGATCGCCGGGCGCAATCGGTACGACGTGTATTGTTGTTCCAGGGTGCTTCGGTCGACCAGGTCGAAACTGTCAGTTACGGCGAGGAACAACCGGTGATGTCGGATCATACCGAGGAAGCCTGGTCCCTTAACCGACGCGTCGAACTGATCTATACGGTGAACTAATATGAACGTGGCGATCATCACGGCGCGCAATATCATCCTGGCAGGGATTGTTCTTACAGGTCTTGTCACGATGCCAGCATTTGCGCAAAGCACCCTGACCCCGGAGCAGTTATCGCTGCGGGTCGAACGCCTGACCGAACTGTCGCAGCGTTCGGAGGCCAAGCTGGCAGCAGCCCAGGCACAGTTAAAAACCCTGAGCGAAGACATGTCGCGTATGGGACGCCTGGTCGACAACCCTGCGATGCGGGACATGATCCAGCAAGTCGATGAAATATCGGAAGAAATTGGTCAGCTACGGGGTGAAATCGAGGTTCAGGGTAACGATATCAACGACATCAAGAAACGTCAGCGCGAACTGTATCTCGATATTGATCGTCGCTTACGGGATATCGAGAGTGGCGCCGCGGCTTCGACAGGCCAGATAGGCGTTCCCCAGGGTGGTAGCGCCGTGTCAGCCGGGACCACGAATTCAACCGCCTCGCAGACACCGTCAGTCGAACCGCCGACGGGTCAGCCCGCAACAACGACTACTCAAACTACAACCCCACCAGCAACTCCCTCGGTAACACAGAGTGAGGAGAAGGCCGCATACCAGGCTGCTTTCGATACCCTTAAAGAAGGCCGGTATAAAAAAGCCAAGGCCGAGCTCAAGTCATTTCTCGACAAGTTTCCAAACAGTAGTTATGCCGGCAATGCACAGTACTGGCTGGGCGAGGCGCATTATGTAACGCGCAATTTCGAGCAGGGCATCATCGAGTTTCAGAAAGTCATCAATAGCTACCCTGGTAGCAGCAAGATGCCGGATGCAATGCTTAAACTGGGTTACACCTATTATGAGCTCAAGCAGTTCGAGCAGGCTAAAGCGATTCTGCAGGATTTGCGCGGCCGATTTCCACAAGCGACCGCCGCGCGACTCGCTACCAAGCGCCTCGATCGCATTCGTAAAGAGGGTCATTAGAAAAAGCGTTTAGAATTCGCTTGAAATCGAACTAGGGATAGGTATTATTCCACTCCTTCTCAGGGGGCGTTAGCTCAGTTGGTAGAGCATCTGACTTTTAATCAGGTGGTCGGGCGTTCGAGCCGCCCACGCCCCACCATTTTTTCTCCATAGAACCAGTAATTTGTCCCGGGGTCCATTTCCGCTAAAGTTGTATGGTGATTGTAATGGCAAACTTGACCCACCGCGTTTTTCAAATTGGCGAAAATATTATTTCTAGATATCAAACTGCGGATGCAGCATAGCTATAACGTATCCCGGCAACCTAAAAGGACACAACCTAAAAGGACACACACTCTGAAAATGCTTTAATAGTAATTTCTCATTTAGTTCAAGAATCGATGCGTTACCTAAGAAAAGATACCCGAATCAATGTGATTCGGACTTCGCCTCAACGAAATTGAGCAATAATCGTAAAACTGCCCGTGTCCCGTCACGGGCCAGTGAGTATCGATCGAAATATTTGCAGAGCGTTGCTAGCTCGTATTGATACTGGGTGTTATCCGATTGAAACGCCGGGCATGAATGGCTTCAAACTGCATGGTATTGATACGCCACCGATCTGGGGATATTCGCAGTCTTTCGAGGATCGGTGGTAGTTCAGCCTCAATAAAGCCTCGTTTGTCATTTCGAATAACCCGGCCGGTCCAGCACACCAGCTCCAGATAGTTTTGCCAGGTGCAGAGAATGCCCATCTGAGCCCGGTTCGTTACACTGTCTTCAAAGTGGAGTAGGGGCTTTAGCGTGGCCTTGAAATCGAGTAGATCGTCGGTTTGAGTTTGATGCTTGATCGCTTGCTTTAAGTTAAAAACAGGATTGATGCGCTCCTGGATACTGGTGTATTCCGAGACCTCCGGGCTATCTGCCATCCCCGCCCGGATCGGATTGAGATCGACATAAGCCATACAGGATAAAAGTGCTTCTTCGGTTTTCAGGGCTTGCGATGTAAAGCGGCATTCCCAGAACTTGCCGGTACATTTGTCTTCCAGATTGGCCTGCCGGGCAATTGTTTGATTCAGGCAGCGCATGAACCAGCTGATGCTCGAGAGCTTCCCGCGCCAGACCTGCACGATATCCGTTACGGTCGCCTTCTCCGGTGCCGAAAGGGGCTCGCCATTGCGATAGCGCTGAACCAAAAGCGGCCCTTTAAACAGGGCGCACCAGCGCGCCATGATCTGGTCATCGCTTAGATCCATAAGTTGTTCGGGGCAGAGTTTGAGCACTAGATGATAGTGATTACTCATTACGGCGTAAGCACAGACATCGATGGCAAACAGGGAGGAGAGCAGGCGAATGCGATCGACTATCCATTGACGGCGGTGTTCATAATTACAACCGGAATAATGATCAACACCGCAAAGAAAAGCACGCCGCACGCAACGTGAGGTGATGTGGTAGTAGGGCGTATCGGCAAGCGATATCAACGCATTTCTGGGTCGGGTCATCAGTCAAATCCTTTTGTCTGGTGTTGCGGAAATCCTACGCTTTGAAGGTCATTTCTGTCAATGGTAAAGTGTGTGTCCTAATAACCCCCAAAGTGTGTGTCCCAATA
>Ga0265303_10001554_pt1 | contig 14174 bp, 7 predicted proteins | sample Helome_2_FD_192494 | JGI IMG/M metagenome (GOLD analysis project Ga0265303, IMG submission 192494) | Marine sediment microbial communities from subtidal zone of North Sea - Hel_20160317 (Illumina Assembly) | ecosystem: Environmental > Aquatic > Marine > Subtidal zone > Sediment ... | reverse complement strand
GTTAACATGCCGCCATATGACCACCCCGTGACCGCCATCCGGTCGGGGTCGCCCCAGCCGCGCTCAATGACATCATCCACTGACGCCATGACGTCTTCATAATCGGGTCCGCCCCAGTTGCGCCAGATCGCCAAGCAGAATTCCTGCCCATAGCCGGTGGAACCGCGTGGATTCGGATGAACCACCAGGTAGCCGTTAGCGGCATACAACTGGCCGTCGAAATTGAAACCGTAATCGTATTGGGATTGCGGCCCGCCGTGAATATCGAGGATCACGGGATAGCGCTTGCCCTGTTTGAAACCGGGTGGCTTGATGACGAACCCCTGGATCGGTGTGCCGTCCTTGCTATTGAAGCTAAGCTGTTCAACCTGACCCAGTTCGAGCCCTTCGAGCACCTCGCGATTGGTGAAAGTCCGCTGCTCCAACTGCTCATCCGAAAGCATGAAGATTTCGGACGGAAGCAGCGGTTTGCTCAGCAGAACGGCGGTGCCTTCCGCCTTCATGCTGAAATCCGATACCGTATTTTCACCCTGGATGATGCGCTCGGGTTGGCGGTCTTTCCCGCGGGCCTGCAGCCTGGCCAGGTTCTGCTCGCCGTGGTCCTCCAGCAGGAACCAGATATGCTCGCCGTCGGGTGAATAGCGGGGGCTGAAAATCATCCGGTCGAGATCTCCGGTGAGTAATTCAGTCTGCCTACCCCCGGCGGAGGAAACAGCCAGGTGTTGGGTGGCATAAAGCGATGCATCTGTGTCGGTTATCGCGGTGTGGACAATGTTTTTTCCATCCGGGCTCCAGGCAGGGCTGGCATCTGATCCCGGGTTGCCTGTAACGCGCAAGGCATTGCCGGCCTTGTCCGCTGCGATAATCCAGATGTCACTGTTGCGGTTATTGTCCGGATCGGCCGTGCGGTTACTCGTGAAGGCGATGAATTTGCCATCCGGCGACCAGGCCGCCTCGGAGTCATCGTAATCACCCGAAGTCAGTTGGGTGACTTCGCGGGTAGCGACGTCCATCACGTAAATATGGGTGCGCCGGCGGTCCAGGTAACCTACATAGTCTGTTTTGAACTGCATGCGATCGATGACCCAGGGTGGAGCCGCTTTTTCCTCGTAGCTGTCGCCCTCTTCCTCTACTGCAAGCTGTTGCGGGGTAGGGTCCTGCAACAGCAACAGAATACGGCTGGAATCGGGGGACCACTGGAAAGCACTTACCGATTGAACGGTTTCGGTGACCTGCACGGCTTCTCCGCCACCCAGGTACAGCATCCATACCTGGGTTTCGCCATCATCCCTGGCGGACAGAAAGGCCAGGTAGCGACCGTCCGGGCTCCATCTTGCATGTGATGAAGACTGCTCTTTGGCGGTCATGGCAACCGGCTCACCACCGCCGGCTTTTACCATCCAGATCCGGCTCTTGGATTCGTCTTCTTCCAGGTCTTTGCGGCTGACCGTGTAGGCGATGAAAGTACCGGCCGGGTTGAGCTGCGGATCACTGACCGAGCCCAGTTTGAAATAGTGGTCGATGGTCAGGCGGCCGGTCGGTTTTGCCTTGTCATCATTGGCTGCCAAATGGCCTGCGACAGTCAAACCAAGGGTGAAAAGCACGAGAAGAAAAAAAGTTTTTGGGTTCACGCGGGACATGGTTTTTCTTCGTTTTGTAAAAGGTCCGCTAATGATAAACTTCCACGTATGCAATTCACAGTATCAGCGCGCGGAAAACCAGCATCCGTTCCGATCCAGCAATTCATCAAGAATAACTATAGCGAGTTCCCGCTGGAACAGATCGACAGTTTTTTCGGGTTCACCGAGAAGAGCACGCTTTATGGTGGGAGGTTTTTCGCTGCCACCGAGTTGAGCCGCTACGATGTGCGGTCCTTGTACAAGATGAATATCAATGTTCGACTGCCGTTGACCAATCACATCGCAACAGCTGAAGAGTACGAAGAAAATCTGCCGTTCCTGGAGAAATATCACCGGCCGGGTAATTCGCTGATCATCACCAGCGACGACCTGGCGAAATGGGTACGGGCCGATTTCCCTGATTACAAGCTGGAAGCCAGCGTGATCAAGAACATCAACAACCGGAGAAAAGTGGACGAGGCGTTCCGGCTTTACGACACGGTCATCCTGCCGATGGCGTCGAATGACGATGAACCGCTCCTGAAGTCGATCGATAACAAGAAGCACATTACCCTGTTCGCCAATGCCGGCTGTGCGTATACCTGTCCTGCAAAGATTTGTTACCCGAGTATTTCAAAAGCAAATAAAACAGGCGATAACAGCGGTTTCCAGTGTTCGCAGAAACTGAAAGAACGCAATACCATCGGCATGTATGACTTCGACCTGGACTACCTGCAATCCCTGGGATTCGAGCGATTCAAACTGCTCAGACCCCGCAGGGGCAATCAAACCGGATATTAAAAAAATATGGATCATAAAATCCTGGACAGGGAAGAGAGCATCCTCGCCGGCGTCAAAGCAATGAAAAACCAACGCCCGTTGCGGGCCGAGGAGATTTGCCGCGACTATCTCGAAGTAAACCCGGGCTGTGCAGACCACCTGCGCTTGCTGGGACATGCCCTGCAGAAACAGGGGCGGCTGGAAGAAGCAGAGAAGCAATTGAGGTTTGGACTGTCCCTGAAACCTAACTTTCCACAGCTTCACGAGGACCTTGGTAGTGTGCTGGCTTTGCGCGGAGAATACGAGGAAGCGATTACCAGCCTGGAGAAAGCGGTTCAGCTGGATCCAACTCAGGCGACGGCACATAAGAAGCTGGCCCAGGCACTGGCCATTGTCGGGCGGGGTGAAGATGCGGACCAGTCATTCGAAGACTATTTCGACAAACGGCCGGAAGAGGGGAAAGTAGCCAGGGGTGCAAACCTGTTGAAAGAAGGGCGCAGTGATGAGGCGATCGAAATTTTTCAATCGCTCATTCGTGAAAACCCCAAAAACGTCAACGCCCTGCGGTTCCTGGCCACGGCCTACTTTGAAGCCAGGGAACGGATGGATGATGCCGAAGCCCTGCTGCGCAGGGTGGTGGAAATTGCACCGGATTTCACCGTCGGATGGCTGACGCTCGGCATGGTGTTGATCGAGCGCACCAAGGTTATGGATGCCATCGAGGCTTACCTGCAAGCCACCCGCCTGGAACCCCGGAACCCGGCAGGCTGGGGCGGGCTGGGTAATGCTTATGCCGTGGCCAACTACCAGGAAAAAGGCGCGGAAGCCTATGCCATGGCGGTCAGCCTTAATCCGGATGCGCCCAACCTGCAGATGGGCTATGCCCACATTCTCAAGACACTGGGCGACCAGGACGGCTCTTTGAAAGCCTATCGTGCCGCCATCGCAGCCAAGCCGGATTTCGGTGAAGTTTACTGGAGTATGGCCAACCTCAAGATCTTCAATTTTGAGGAAGATGAAGTGGCGGCGATGGAGTATCAACTGGAAAACGCAGATCTGGACGAGAGTGCGGAAGTGCACTTCAGGTTTTCGTTGGGCAAGGCTTACGAAGACAGGAAAGACCATGATCGCGCCTGGCACTTTTACGATACCGGGAATCAGAAACAGCGTATGCAGGTGGCACACGACGCGGTCGAGATGCAGACTCGCCAAAACGCGATTATTGAAGTGTTCAACAGGGAATTCATCGAGCAACACGAAGGGCAGGGCTACGATGCACCCGATCCGATCCTGATCGTCGGCCTGCCGCGTTCAGGTTCTACCCTGGTCGAACAAATCCTGGCCAGCCACAGCCAGGTGGAAGGGACATCCGAACTGCCCAACCTGGGCCGGATCGCCAACTCGGTCGGACGTTATCGTTCGGATAAGAAGCAGTTTCCCGAAGCAGCCAGGGAATTACGCAACCGGGACTGGCGGGCTTACGGCAAGCAGTATATCGATGAAACCCGCCGTCACCGCGCGGAAGGTACGCCGTTTTTTACCGACAAGATGCCCAATAATTTTTCCCTGATCGGGTTTTTACACCTGATTCTCCCTAATGCGAAGGTGATCAATACGCGCCGGCACCCCTACGACAGTTGCCTTGGCGCCTACAAGCAGTTGTTCGGGAAGGGGCAGAATTTTACTTACGACATGTATGATCTGGCGGATTACTACAAGCAGTACCACAAGATCGTTTCCCATTGGCACGATGTGATGCCGGGCAAGATCCTGGATGTTCATTACGAGGAAACGGTAACCGATCTCGACGGTCAGGTACGGCGTATCCTCGCGCATTGCGGCCTGCCATACGAGGAGCAGTGCACACGCTTTTGGGAGACCAGACGGGCGGTCAGGACCGCGAGTTCAGAGCAGGTGCGTCAACCCATTTACACGGGTGCGCTGGGCAAATGGCGCCTGTATGAAGACCATATCGAGCTGTGGAAAGAGCAGTTGGGTGATATTGTGGCCGAATTGCCTGAAATAGTGGTTAAGGCAGGCGAGTAACCGGGTACTTCAGTCTGGCCAGGCGACGATGTCGTTAACGGCTTCCCGGGTGTCTTTGGTAAACCTGACCGTCAGCATTTTCCGGTTTTCCCTGAGGTTGTACAGAGAGATGCCGGCAGGCGTGCTGCCACCCGCAACGGCAACGTCTGACAGGATACACAAGCCCCTGCCGTAGCCGCGGCTGAGCATTCGGGATTCATCTGATTCGCTAGCTGTATGGTCGGAAGCTTCAAAATAGGGGATGGGTATTGCGCGGTCTTCCGCGCCATCATCATCGCCTGAATAACGCAAGACACCCGCGCGACTGTCATTGAACACCACGCCATTGCGGTAAACCTGAACGTCCTGTGCGCCCTTTGGAATTTCAGTCAGCATCTGGATTTTTGCACCGTTGAAATGCAGTAAGCCGCCGCTTTTCATACCCGAGAAATACACACCGCCTTCGCCGCAACTGATACTCCGCAATTGGAGTTTATTGACCGGGATAGGGCCGTCAGATGAAGCAGGGTCAAAGGGTGCCGGCCGGAACTGGAAATGTTCAGAGCGGATATGCATTGCCCAGTGCATCTTCTTTTCATCCAGGTCGAAAGCCAGAATGCAGTCATTACCTGCACAGGCCAGGAACATCTCTCGCTGATGAATGCTGATGCCCTGGCAATTATCCAGGTAGGTGTTTTGCCAGGAACCGGTCTGCCTGAACTGCTTGTCGTAAGCCAGCAGGCGATTGCCCGCTGCAATGTAGACCGTGTCGCCGTCGATCGCGACGCCACGCAAGCCGCGACCACCTTCCTCGCCAAGCCACTCGATATTCGGGAAGTCGTAGTCGATTTTTTTAAAGACGGCCTGGTTGGCGAGGTCAATCAAATAGGCGCCGCCGTGGATTTGACCCTCGGCGGCGCCATGAACAACCGTCGTTACCAGTAATTTTGGCCCGGCCTTGTCTATGGCCTAGTCCCAGTACTTTCTGAACTGGACACTGATCGTTCGGGGCCGGTTGTAAGAACGGATATCCCGGTTCCAATCAGCTCCAAAGTATTCAGAAATGTAATTTGAGCCGGTATCCAGCCACTGCATGGCTTTTTGGTCGAACAGGTTTCGCACGACCAGGGTCACTGACCATTCATTCTCGAAGTTGGCGCCAATTTGCAGGTTGCTGACATTCCAGGAAGGAAGCTGTCCATTCACATTTTCATCCCGGGAGTTTTCAATGTTGTTCCAGGTTTTACCCTGGAAACTGATGTCGTAATTGATAAATACGTCTTCGGTCCCAAACAGGGCCGGTATGGTCCACCACAGTGAGGCGTGACCTGCATACTTTTGCGAGTTCGGTAAGGTATCGCCTTTCACGATGGAGGGATCTTCTGTTTCCGGATCCTGGTAAGGGTACCAGTAGGTATCCGACCATTCCGGGTCGGCCCAGTAAGCCGAGATATTAAGCTGCAGATTTTCTGTGAACAGGTAAGTGGCCTGGAGTTCGATGCCTTTCTGTTCCGCGTCCGCTGCGTTAAACGTCCCTCTCAGCCACCAGAGGTCGTCAATATTGCTTGCGCCCTGTTGGTAATTTTTCCACTTCATGTAGAACAGGGTGGCGTTGAGCTCCAAGCGATTATCCAGCCACTGGCTCTTCAGGCCGAGCTCATAATTGAGCAGCTTATCCGGGTCGTATTCCAGTGGCACAAGCCCCGTGTTGGCAGCCCTCAGGCTATTGAAACCGCCCAGCCGGAATCCCTCACTGTAGAGGAAATACACCATCTTGTCTGGGTCAATCTGGTAGGAAATACTGCCCTTGAAGAGGAAGTCGCTGGTTTTTCCTTCGGCCACATAAGCGCCATCGGTATCCATCGTGCCCCAGGGTGGCAGACCTTCGGGAAACTGGTTTTGCAGATACTGGCGGCGGTCATACTGGAACCAGCGCAGGCCACCCTTGATGCGCCACTGATCGGTGATGTCGTAAGTCATTTCCCCGAAGACTGAATACTGCTCAATGTCGCGATCGAGCGTTTCGGAATAACCGACATTGGTCGGGGCAATGGGATAATCAACGGGGTAGCCGTAATAATTGTAGTAATACGCCCAGTACTGGGCATAGGGCCACATAACAGTGTCCATCAACTGGTCGTTGCTGGCGCCGTAGTACCAGTCATCATGCAGGTCCTCGTAGTACAGCCCGGCCACCCACTGGAAGCGGCTTTCGGTTTGCGAGGTCCAGCGGAATTCCTGTGAAAAGCGTTTCTGGTTCTGGTCGTTGAAGATGGTTCCAAAGGTGTACTGCGAGTTGTACAGCGTATAGCCCAGGTAGTAGCCGAAATAGGCATCCTTGTACTGCTCGTAGGCCATGTTGTCCCACTCGTACTTGATGTCCCGGTCAAAAATACTGGTAATCGATTTGAACCCGATAGAGCCGAGGTCGGCGTCGATTGTGAAAGCATAATTGGTCCACTTGTCGTCGCGGTATTCGTCAAAAAAGCGGATGATTTCAAACTCATCCAGCGACGGATCCACGTTCCAGGTGCCATCGTCCTTGGTGTCCTCCGAAATGATCATCAGGCTGGCCGATAAATCGTCAGAGAGTTCCCACAGCGCCGCGATACGGCCACCGGACAGTTTTCTCTTGTTCTGGTTCTTTTCAACTACATTTTTGTTGCTGGTATCGAACTGCGGGCCGGATTCGGTCGGGCCTGCATAGGTTGTTCCCGCAACATTGTCAATCCAGCCGCCCTCTTTGGCGTAGTATCCCACGGCCCTCAGGGCGAAACTTTCAGACAGCGGAACATTGACCCAGCCCTGCGCCTGGTAACTGGCATCGCCGCCCTTGGTCGTACCCACTTCACCAAACACACCGCCGCTGACTCCGGCCATGTTGGGCTTGTTGGTAATGTAGCGCAGTGTTCCGGTTTGGGATGCCGAGCCGAACAGCGTGGTCTGTGGTCCAGGCAGGGATTCCAGCCGCTCCATATCAACGAATTGGGGGAACGGTTGCTGCGAAATCAGGGAAATGGAAGAGTCATCGATATAAACGGCTGTCTGCGTATCTGTATAGTATTCACCCACACCGGAAGAGATGCCCCGATAGACGAGCTCGTTACGGCCGGGTTGTGAATTTACCAGGTTAAGGCTGGGCAGTGCCTTGACTACGTCGTCAAGGTTCTGGAAGTTTGCTCTTTGAATGTCCACCGCTGTAAAAGCCGTGATGGCCTGCGGAACGCGCTGCAGATTGACCTCGCGCATCGTTGCCGTTACCAGAACTTCCTCGAGCATCGGGCTATCTTCGTATTCCTGGTCCTGCGCAAGTGCTGGCTGCATTGGATACAGGACTGCTGCGATGGCTGCAGCGAGAGGAGTTATTCTGAGTGACTGCTCTTTCATCTGGCACGACTCCTTTCCGGCATTTCTGGTATTTAGCCGGTTTTTTTGATTCTAATTTCCCACTTTGTGAATATTCTCACGTCTTGAGCAAGGTTCTCAATGGATGTAACGACTGGGTGATGGATTATCTTACGATCATGGGCCTAAACTTCACTGGAGTGGGAGCCGGTTGACATCAATCAATCAACCTTTCTTGATGGCGCGGTACTTGTCCGGGGAAATTCCCATGATTTTCTTGAAAACCCGGGAAAAATAATAGGGATCCGTATAGCCCGTTTCTATTGCAACCACCTTGACAGGCTTGCGGGTCAAATCGAGTAAGCGGCAGGCCTGGCGGATCTTCAGCTGGGTAAAGTGGGACATGGGCGACAAGCCGGTCTGCTCCCGAAACAGTTCCGAGAAGTGACTGACCGACAGGCCTGCATGTTTTGCGAATTCTTCCAGTCTGACCGGTTCCGAAATCCGTTCGCGCATGAACTCAAGCGTTCCGCCAAGCTGCAGTTGCCTTTGCCCGACCCGCTGTTCGACAGGGAAAGAAGGGTTGCGAAATAACAGCAGGGAGAGAATGTGACGGGCCGATTGCGCGGCGTAAATCAGCGTCGGCAGGGCATAGCCACTATCGAGTGTATCGAGACAGTCACGAAAAAGTCGGATGGCCTCGACTTGTGTGTCCTGGTCTACCGGCACCGGATGCCCGGGGCCCGCAATGCGTTCCAGGTAGTAATCTGCCTCCCGGCCGAGAAAATGCATCCAGTAAATAGACCAGGGGTCGTCCTCAGCGGCCCAGTACTGGTGGCTGGTGTGCCGTGGGATGATCAGTAACTCACCGGCCTGGAGATGATTTTCCTCACCGTCGACCACGACGTGGCCGTGGCCGCCGGTACACATCATCAGGTGGTCCTGGGAAGCGCCATCAGGGCGGGCGCGAAAGTGAAATTTCGCCTCCGGAAACCAGCCAATATCGGTTGGGTATAGCGCGCCAATCAGGGGATGGCGACTCGCATCGGCGAGAATGGGGCGCGGGATCACGTACATATCCTGCCCGGCAAATCCTTCCCTGAGTCTTGGCGTCGTCATTACCGTAAGAATATCCATTTCTTAGCTGCAAAGTCCATGTTCATGGTGCATGTTTGCGAATTAAGATAATAAAAATTTCCCAGAGCCCCGTAAATGCAGCAGGAATCTGGACCTGAGAAGGTCCGTTCAGAATTTATCAGAGTATTTGGCGGCCAGGACAATGGCTGGCCCCGCATTTACCAGGCTCCGGGACGAATCAACGTAATTGGTGAGCATACTGACTACAACGGTGGGTTTGTACTTCCCGCTACCATCGATTTGCACACCTGGGTAGCGATTGCACCTCGCGCAGACCGGTTGCTGCAAATTTTTGACGGCAATGCGCAACAACTCCATTCGATTGACCTGGAAAAACTGGACCGCGGAGAACAGGGCCAACCGGTCGAATACCTCAAGGCTGTGGCATGGACGCTGGCCAAAGAAGGCCTGCGCCTGCGGGGTTGCGACGTCGCTATTGACGGCAATATTCCGCTGGGCGGTGGCCTGAGTTCATCGGCGTCACTGGAGTTGGCGCTGGCGCTTGCCCTGCTGGAGACCGCCGGTTTTGGAATGGACCGGAAAAAACTTGCGCTGCTGTGTCAGCGCGCCGAAATGGAATTCGTCGGCGCCCAGTGCGGCATAATGGACCAGTTCGCCATTGCCCTGGGTGAGCGCGGCCGGGTCATGATGCTGGACTGCCGTTCCCAGGCTTATGAACTGCTGGCAATGCCGTCAGACCTGCAATTCCTGATCGTGCACAGCGGCGTTATTCACCGGGTATCAACGGGTGGCTACAATTCCAGGCGACAGGAATGTGAGTCAGCGCTGAGCATTCTCCAAAATGTCATTCCGGACCTGCAGTGTCTGCGTGAAGTGACCCTGGCCCAGTTGGAAGCGCATCGCGATTTACTGGATGAGCCTGCCCATCGTCGCGTGCGTCATGTCATTAACGAAAACTTGCGGGTTCAGGAGGCACAGCATGCGCTGGTGAACCAGGATCTGGAACGCCTCGGTATACTGGTGAATCAGTCACATGCCAGCCTGCGGGACGATTACGAGGTGAGCTGCAAAGAGCTGGATCGGCTGGTCGAAATTGCCACGGCTTGCGAGGGTGTGCTGGGCTCGCGCATGATGGGGGCCGGTTTTGGCGGCTGTACCATCAGCCTGGTCCGCACCGAAGCGGCACAGAAAGCTGCTGCACGGATCAGTGAGCAGTACGCCAGGGACCTTGGAAAGGGCCCGTGGGTGCATATTGCCGCCCCGGCGGATGCAGTGAACAGAATCAGGTAGACCATGAGTTCGCAAACACATTCCCACCGCAGAAAGAACCTGCTGAGCGGCGAGTGGGTACTGGTTTCCCCACATCGTACACAGAGACCCTGGCAGGGGCAGGTTGACGACCCGGAAGAAGGGTCCATGCTGAATTATGATCCGGACTGCTATCTGTGCCCCGGAAACAAGAGGGCAGGCGGAGAAAGTAATCCCGATTATTCCGGCGGGTTTGCGTTTGACAATGATTTTGCCGCGCTTTCCCCGGAATCCGAGATAGAGCCGGAACCCAATCCTCTTTTTGTCTCCCGGGCCGAGAGTGGCATTTGCCGGGTGGTCTGCTTTTCTGAGCAACACCACCTGCGGTTGGCGACCATGGATGATCACCAGGTGGCCCGGTCGTTGCAACTGTTGTTCAACGAGTTTGCTGCGCTGGATCAGCGGTCACACGTAAATTATGTGCAAATATTCGAAAACCGGGGGCAGATGATGGGCTGCAGCAACCCACATCCCCACGCGCAGATCTGGGCGACACGCAGCCTGCCGGTTGAACCCGCCAAGGAACTGGCTACACAGTCGGGCTACTTCGCCAGCAATGCCCGCCCGCTTCTCATTGATTATATGGAAGCCGAACTGGAGGCGGGTGATCGACTGGTGTGCAGTAATCAACACGCCGTGTCGATGGTGCCGTACTGGGCCTGCTGGCCCTATGAAACACTGCTGATTCCGAGGCGGCCTGTTACCGGGCCGGGTGAAATGATGGCACAGGAAGTGGCCGGTCTGGCGCAGGTGCTGCGGCAAACCCTGGTAGCCTGCGAGCGCTTGTTTTCGTCGGCAGTCCCCTATTCAATGGGCTTCCATGCAAGGCCCTCGGATGGAGCAGAACATCCTGAGTGGCAATTCCATGCCCATATCTATCCCCCTTTGTTAAGGTCGGCGACCATTCGAAAACACATGGTAGGGTTCGAAATGCTGGGAACCCCGCAACGTGATCTGACGCCTGAAACAGCCGCCGGCCGGCTGCGTGAACAACTGACTGACGAGAAAACCTGATGAAAGGCCTGATACCCGTAAAGATTCCCGCGTTGATGTTTGCGCTGATGCTGGTGCCCGCCGCCGCATCCTGTGCCGAATTGACGGAAGGCGAACGGCCGCACTGGAATAACATTGAAGTCATCCGCGAAAACGTCGAGCCTCCGCGGGCGCACTTCGTCCCCTCCGCGGCTGAATTTTCGCTGTCACTCAACGGCGACTGGTTATTCCACTACAGTGATTCACCTGGCGGGCGTCCCGCAGGGTTTTTCCGGCCTGATTTTGATCTGGAAGACTGGGCAGTCATCCCCGTACCCTCGAATTGGGAACGCCATGGATTCGGCTATCCGATTTACGTCAACGTGCCATATCCCTTCGATATTGACGAACCCAATGTACCGGTGGATGAGAATCCCGTTGGTTCTTACCGGCGTGAATTCACGGTTCCAGAAGACTGGCAGGGACGGGATATTTTCCTGCAGTTTGGCGGCGTCAGTTCAGCCTTCTACCTGTGGATCAACGGCCAATACGTTGGCTACAGTGAAGGCAGTAAAACACCTTCCGAATTCAGGATTACGGATTTTGTGCATGCGGGTAATAACTTCGTCGCCGTCGAAGTCTATCGCTGGAGCACCGGGAGCTACCTGGAAGATCAGGATTTCTGGTCACTGAGCGGCATCCAGAGAGACGTCAGCCTGTACGCCCGCCCGCAACAGAGGTTGCGTGATTTCTTTGTTCATACCGAACTGATCAATGGGTATGCCGATGCGGATTTCCGGCTTGAGGCAGAACTTTATAACGCCTTAGAGCGGCCGGAAAAAGTGGAGTTGCACGTTAAAATCCTGGAGGGTGAAGAGCTGGTCTTCGGGGAGTACCGGGGAGTAACCCTGCAACCGGGTAGCAATTCAATCGAACTCGGGCGGGTTCTGCCGTCGGTTAAACCATGGTCGGCTGAGATTCCCAATCTTTATACGCTGGTCATGAAGCTGAAAAACGGATCGGGTGAAATGCTGGAGACCATTTCACAGGAGATAGGGTTCCGCAGCGTGGAGATCAGCAATGGTCGCTTTATGGTCAATGGCCGGCTGGTCAAGCTAAAGGGTACGAATCTTCACGAACATCACGAGCAAACGGGGCATGTGATTGACGAGGCGACCATGCTCGAGGATATCCGCCTGATGAAAGCGGCCAACCTGAATGCGGTGCGGACATCACATTACCCCTTTCCCGAACGTTTTTATGAGCTGACGTCAAAACACGGGCTGTATGTTGTCGACGAGGCCAACATCGAAAGCCACGGCTACGGCTACGATCAAGATAAAACCCTGGGCAACAAGCCGCGCTGGAAAGAGCACCACCTGGACCGTACCCGCCGCGTGGTCGAGCGCGACAAGAATTTTCCCTCTGTCACCATCTGGTCTCTGGGCAACGAGGCGGGAGATGGCGTCAATCTCGGAGCGACTTATCACTGGATCAAGTCCAGAGACCCGTCGCGGCCTGTGCAGTATGAAACGGAAGGAAATATCGAGGAGGTCGGTGAGCGCCATTCAGATTTCCATTCCAGCATGTACTGGCGTTACTGGGATATGGAACAGTATGCGCAAACGCACAACGACCGGCCGTTTGTGCTGATCGAATACGCCCATTCCATGGGCAACAGCACGGGTAACCTGAAAGAATACTGGGACGTCATAAATCGTTATGACATTCTCTCCGGCGGGTTTATCTGGGATTGGGTAGACCAGGGATTGCTGGAACACGATGAACAAGGGAAACCCTACTGGACTTACGGCGGGGACTACGGCCCGGCCGGTGTGCCATCGAGCGGCAATTTCAACTTTAATGGCGTCGTGTTTCCGGATCGCGCCATTCAACCGGCCTACTGGGAAGTGAAGCGGGTATACCAGCACATTGGATTTGACATGCCCGACCCGGCAAGCGGCGAACTGTTTCTCGAAAATCAGTATGATTTCCTGTCACTGGAAGGTTTTGATCTGCACTGGGAGTGGTTGCAGGACGGCGTTTCCATCAAAAGCGGGCAACTGAAAAATCTGGGAACGCTTGCAGGGTCAAGTTCGCGTCTTCAAATATGGGATGAGGCACCGGAGATGAGTGCAGGATCAGAGTATCATCTGAATCTTCAGGTCATTTCGCCGCAGCAACGTGATTTGCTGCCGGCCGGTCACATTTATGCCCAGGCGCAGTTTGAATTAAGCACACCCGGCGACCGGGTCACCCGCTCTGACGACCAGTGCAGAAAGATCGGCCTGAAACAGACGGATGACGAATTCCGGTTGGTCTGTGGTGATGTTGAGATCATCATCGACCGTTCGAGTGGCCTGTTGAGTTCCATCGATTTCAACGGCGAGGCCATGCTGCTAGAACCCTTGAAACCCAATTTCTGGCGGGCGCCCACGGACAATGATTTTGGCAACTATATGCAGGACTGGGCTGCTGCCTGGAAGGAAGCGGGCGATCATCGCACGCTGGAATCGCTCAAACTGGTCAAGCAGGAGAAATCACGGATTCAACTCCGGGCTGATTACCGCTTTACCGACGCCAGGGGAAATGCGGTGTCTGGCTGGACTACGCTGTTTACGTTTGATACCGCGGGCGAACTGCATGTATTGAATCAGTTTTATAAGGAAGAGGGCCAACCCGCCGTCCCACGGATCGGCATGAATGTCGAGCTGCGACCGGACCTGGACCGGGTCAGCTGGTTTGGCAGGGGGCCGTTTGAAAACTACAGCGACCGGAATCAGGCGGCTGATGTGGGGCTTTATCAAAACCGTGTGAAAGACCATTACGTACCGTATATGCGGCCACAGGAAAACGGCTACAAAACAGATGTACGCTGGTTGCGATTGCAGAACGGCCAGTCGCAGGGTATCGAAATCAGATCGGATGACCTGATGGGCTTCGGGGTCCATCACAATCGCCTGCAGGATTTTGTACCGCCGGTAAAAATCGCGATCACCAGTGAAGACGCTCCGGGCGCCAGGGATA
>Ga0265303_10001553_pt1 | contig 14175 bp, 12 predicted proteins | sample Helome_2_FD_192494 | JGI IMG/M metagenome (GOLD analysis project Ga0265303, IMG submission 192494) | Marine sediment microbial communities from subtidal zone of North Sea - Hel_20160317 (Illumina Assembly) | ecosystem: Environmental > Aquatic > Marine > Subtidal zone > Sediment ... | reverse complement strand
CCGCGGCCGGCAGCGAAACGGCGAGTGTGAAAAGGGTCAAAACTACTTTTTTCATTGTCATTTCCGTCGTATGGGGAAGCACACTCCCAGTTCCAGAAGCTCCGGCCTGAAACACGGAACGCGCTTCACAGATTGCATCCGCAGCTGTAAACCGCGGACAGATGATGTCGATAATACAGGCGAGAGGGTAATACCCGGGCAACAGGTATGATCAGCAAGTTAGGCACAACCGCATTACAGGGCATCCAGCGCAGCACGCAGGGCATGGCGCGCAGCGCAGCGGAAATCGCCAGGGCGTCCAAGCCCGGTGAACAGCCAAACATGACGCGCGCCATCGTCGAACTCAAGCAGCATGAGCACACGGCCAAGGCCAACATGAAAACACTGGCGGCTGCCGAAAAGATGCTTGGCTCACTGCTCGACGTCAAGGTTTAGCTACCCAGCTGTGCCTTTCGCCACAGAGCGGCGCTCAACCGCACACCGAGCCAATCCGATCATCCCGGATACCGGTACAACACGCCGGCTGGAACCGGAACTGCTCCAACGCTAACCATTCGCGAACAGCATTGAATAATCGGTTGCCGTGACATCCTTGGTCAACTGTCCGACCGAAATAAAATTCACGCCGGTCAGGCCGATCCCGCGCACCGTTTCCAGATCAACGCCACCCGACGCCTCAAGCTCTGCCCTGTCCGCGTTGCGATGCACCGCCTCACGCAGCGCCGCATTGTCGAAATTGTCCAACAGGACGCGGAGTGCACCCGCAGCAAGAGCCTCGTCCAGCTCGTCCAGGCTCTCGACTTCCACCTCGATCATCACCCCGTCCTCTGCCACTGCGGTTGCTGCCTGCATCGCAGCCATGATGGAACCGGCAGCCCGGATATGGTTCTCCTTGATCAGGATGGCATCGTAGAGCCCAAGCCTGTGATTGCTTGCACCGCCGCAACGGACGGCGTATTTCTGTGCCAGACGCAAACCGGGAATGGTCTTGCGCGTATCCAGTATGGTCGCGGAGGTGCCGTGGACCGCCTTCACATAACGGCCTGCCAATGAGGCTGTCCCCGAGAGTGTCTGCAGAAAATTGAGCGCGGTGCGCTCCCCCGAGAGGATGGGACGTGCCTTTCCAAACAACTCACACACCAGCTGTCCGGGCCGCAGGGCATCACCATCCTTTGCCGACCATTTCAGTTCGATGGCCGGATCGAGCTGATGAAATACCTCATTGAACCAGTCGAAGCCACACAGTATGGCTGGCTCGCGTACGATCAACCGGGCGCGGGCAGCAGCATCCGCATGCACCAGCGCAGCCGTCAGGTCCCCGTTGCCCAGATCCTCGGCCAGGGCCTGTCGAACCTGCTCGACAACACTATCCGGATCCGGTCCCTGCATTGCTCAGCGGATCCCCAGCAACTCGACCTCGAATACCAGGGTGGCATTTGGCGGAATCACACCACCGGCACCCTGTGCGCCGTAGCCCAGGTGCGGCGGGATGGTGAGTTTTCGCTTGCCACCGATCTTCATGCCCGCGACGCCCTCATCCCAGCCGCGAATCACCATGCCGCGCCCGAGTGAAAATTCGAACGGCTGATTACGGTCGACACTGGAGTCAAACTTGTTGCCGTCGGTCAACCATCCCGTGTAATGCACGGAAACCTGCTGCCCGGCTTCGGCCAACACGCCGTCGCCCTCGACCAATTCTTCGTATTTCAGACCGGAGTCGGTCGTCTGTTCTGCCATCGTCGTCTCTCCGTATCGTTGAAGCGCGCAGATAAAAAAGCGCCGGCTCAGCCTGCATGTTGCATGAAGGAATCGGAAATTCCGGGAAAACTGGCCAAGCAGATTGGACTATCGCCCGAAAAGCCATAGCCGTAGCTATGGATCGAGGGGGATCGTTCAAGATGCAACGCCAGATTTTTCAGAAAGCCGATTGGGGCAAACTGAGATTTGAGCTACCCGGGCCAGAATGGAAGCAAATGCCCATTTTGGCAACACGTAGATTGAATATTCACATCCGCCTTCGTGGAACATGCAGACAAAGCCGGCGCGATCATTGTAAGTGAGGGCGGACAGATCAGGCAGGTTTGGCTTCCGCGTCGGTATCGCGCAAGGCGCCCAACATGGCGTTCAGGGCACGATCCATCAGCGGCTTGTTGAGGTCTTCCAGCATCCGTGCCTGCCCGGCACGGAACAGGATGGCGATGTCATTGATTGTCATCTCAGCCACCTTCATACCCTTGCGATTGACGAAGATGCAGTTGCTCGACACCTCGCTGCGCCAGGACAGTTTTCCGCGCACCCAGTTATCCCCGCTTTGCCAATCCAGCCACTGACCGACGACCAGCGCCTTGGCCTGTGCGTAGAACTCATCGTCGACCACCTCGGCCTCGGGCTCGCCTGCGAGCAAAACCCCGTCGGGTACCACGTCTTCCAGCGACTTGGCCTCCTCCGCATCACTCTCACCACGCAGGGCGGCGATGTGGCAGGCCTGCAGATCCTTGAACAGCTGACCGGCCCGATGCTGATCGAAGGAGATATTGTTGAGACCGTCACGCAGTTTCTTAAGCAGATCCGGGATCGCCTTCAGGAGGCGCTGCCGTTCGGCAGGCTCCACCTTCGGCTGCACGCTCCAGATCAATTCATCGACCGCCTCGTGGGCATTCTTCCAGACGGCACTTTCCTCGCCCTCGCGCAGATTGGCCAGCAGCATTACGTCGTGCCAGCCTTCGCGCAGGATGTTGACCACGGCGGTCGGCAGATCCGGTTGCGCCAGGCGAAAGTCGTTCAGGACCTCAGCCACCCGACGGCGTGCGATCAGCAGCTGTTCCTGACCCCGGGTAACCTGGTTGATGCGTTCTTCCGCGACCTCGGCACCGCGAGCCTCGCGCTCGATAAAATTCGAAAATTCGTCATAGACCTGTGCAAACAGGTTCACGTCATTGCTGAAGTCACTCAGAATGCGGGTAACCGCGGTTTCGATTCGCCCATAAAGCGACTTGGCCGAACGGTCACCATCATCGACCCAGGCCATGCCGGCGCGTGCCAGGGTATTCAGCAGACGTCGCGCAGGGTGCTGCTTGCTGCTGAAGAAGGTGCGGTCAAGCACGGCGACCTTGAGCATGGGAATCTGCAGTCGACCGATCAGCGCCTTCATCGCGTCGGGCACATTGCGATCATCAAGGACGAAATCGAACAGCATGCCAATGACATCGATGACGTCCTGGTCCACCTGGTCCAGCCGCTTCGAGGGTGTCTCGGCTGAACCCATCTCGAGCTGGCGACCAAGGTTCACCAACATTTCCTGTTGCAGCTGCTGAATCTCGCCCCGACTCACCGGGGCCTCGACCGCGACCTCACGCTGCAGATAATGCAGGGCGTCCACGAGCTCTTGCGATTCCACCGACGGCAGATGCGCCGCCCTGCCTGCATCGCCGCAACCGGGCAGACGCCCCGAGTACAGATTGAGCGAACCCGTTCCACGTTGAACCGACAGCAGCTGTCCGAGCATGCCCAGAACCTGCTCCTGGCTGATTTCCTCGGCGACTGCCCCGGCAAGAGTCTCGTTGCCGGCATTGCCCGCGCCGTCGACCGCCGTTGCATCCTGACGGGCACGCTGGACCGACGGGGCTACCGGATTGCGCCGCACGCGCTGAACGATCTTCGGCAGCACGCCCGCCGCCACAAGCGTGTCGTTCAGATCATCATAGAGCCCGCCGACATAACCCATCACATAACGGTCGAACTGCTTGAACACCACCAGCCGAACCCCGACATCACCAGCCCACTGGCGCATCGCCATGCGGAAGCCTTCAACCAGGCTGAACGGCCCCAGCGGATTCTGACGGGTGGTGAGATCCGCGATTCCGGCAAGCTGGGCAAAGCGCATGTTGAGGGCAAAAAGCTCGCGGTGGTAACGGTTTTCAGCTTTCGAAACCATGCCGCCCACGGCAAGATTTTCCTCCAGCTCCTCGTCGTCCACCAGGCTCATTTCATCTTCAGCGGCGACCGGCTCACTCTCGTCCGACGCCTCCGGCGGCGGCTGGGGGTGGAGCCAGAAAGATTCGAACTGGCTCAGCTGATTCTTGAGAAATGCGTGTTCGATCGAGTCACGCAGCTTGCGCAGTTCACGCATGGCCTCGAAGTACAGTGTCTGCAGGACGTCACTACCCGACTTGTCCGCCAGCTGGTAGAGCTCGTCGTCGACATGTTCGAAAAGCTCCTGCAGGAGGCGCGGCAAGGTTTCTGCAACATGAGACCGGCAGGCGATAACCAGCTCCTGCACCTTGGCATCGGCCACCCTGCGGCGGGCGCCGCTTAGGTTCTGGTCAAACGAAATCACATTGTCGCGTGACATCAACAATAACCCCTGACATTTTCACTTCCGCCCCGACATCGCTGCGGATCCAGCACTCTTTTGAACAAATTATGCAGCATTCGGTGGCGGTGACGTGACAACATTCACGCTTCAGCCTTCATCCACGACTCATTTCACCGATCTGGCGACTACGATCACACAAGTGCAGGATTCTTTCACCCATTTCGCTGCGCCGGGAAACTGCTGGCTCTCAGGGAATATTAGCGGCTGAAATCGGCAAATCATGACCGGCTGTCGCATTCCGATGATAAGTTATCGCCAACCCCAACTTTTTCGACGCATCATGACCAACCGCTACCGAAAACCCATGGGTTTGCCACTGCCGAAACTCGACCAGTTCGAATTCCACGCCGCGCTGGCAGATATGACAGGCCCGACGCTAATAATGTTCACCTCACCTGACTGTGGCAGCTGCCGCCATCTGCGCAGGGTGCTCGAGGAGGTAAACGTGCGGGAGCCTGGCTGGCAGGTGTTCGAAGTAGATGCGCAGCGTGATCCCGCCCTGGCAAACGAATTCGAAGTCTTTCATTTACCTACTATTTTCTTATTCAACAAGGGCGAATTCCATTCCCAACTGGAGGCGGCGGGCACCGTCGCCATTATCTCAGCCACCCGCAGCGCACTGCTGGAGCCGGCCGGAGAGGCGCCATGACCGGCCCCGGCGAATTATGGCTGCCGGGGTTGCAGCACGAACCATCGGTGAATTCCGATGAGCGCCCCGGCGACGGCGGGGTGGATCTGCTGGTGATCCACAACATCAGCCTGCCACCGGGTGAATTTGGCGGTGGTTACATCCAGGATCTGTTCCTCAACCGGCTGGATCCGCAGGCTCACCCTTACTTTGCCGAGATTGCTCAACTCGAAGTCTCTGCTCACCTGCTCATCCGGCGTGACGGTACCGCGCTGCAGTTTGTCGCGCTGGAACGGCGTGCCTGGCATGCGGGTCTGTCGAGTTTCTGCGGCCGCCAGCGCTGTAACGATTTCTCTATCGGAATCGAACTCGAAGGCAGTGACGACAGCCCTTTTACCGGGGCGCAGTACGGGCAACTCGCCGTTTTGACTGCACAGATCCAGGCCCTGTTCCCCGCGATCCGCGAGGATCGCATCGTGGGTCACTCGGACGTCTCACCAGGGCGCAAAACCGACCCGGGCCCAAATTTCGACTGGGCCGTTTACCGACAATTGATTGTCCACAACAGACGGGACGAAGAGAATATTAGAGAAAGTTAAAGTAAAATTGCCGGGAGCCCGTGCGGCGGGACAAAGGGGACGGCCAAGGTTGCCTGGCAGCAACCGCGGCGATTCATTAACCCGGCCGCCCAATATACCGGGTTAGTAACACGAGGTCGCTCGATCGATGACATTCCTGACCGTATTGCTGGCGCTGTTCATTGAGCGCGTTCTCCAGCAGCATCGGCCACAGCGCCAGCACCTCTGGTTCGACCGCTATTGCGCAAGCGTGTCGCGCGCGTCTTTCGCGCAACGGCTGATGGCTTCACCCTGGGGCGCCATCATCGCTCTGTTGCCACCGCTGCTGCTGATTGCCTGGCTGCAGGTCTTTTTCGCAGAGCTCGGCAGCCTTTTCGCACTGGTGTTCGGGGTTGCCGTACTTTTATACAGCTTGGGGCCGCGGGAACTCGGCGAAGAAGCGGAGGAATTCATCGCCGTGCGCGATGCCGGTGAGCACGAACGTGCAAACTCCGTTGCGCAGGCATTTTGCCTCAGCGAGGTACCGGAAAAGGAACCAAGGCGTTCTTTCGCCGTGGCGCGGGCCGTGGTGGTCCTGGCTGCACGCCGTCTGATTGCACCTGTCTTCTGGTTTGTCGCGTTCGGTGCGGTGGGGGCAGCTGCCTACCGTTCAATCCAGCTGCTCAACGAGCGTCTGCAGCGAGAGGAATGTCCGCAGGACATGAAACGTTACAGTGACGAGATGCGCCACATCGCTGACTGGGCGCCCGCACGCATCACTGCCGCCGGCTATGCGATCGCTGGAAATTTCGATACCGTCGCCCACGCCTGGCGAACATTTGACTACACGCCCTCCGAGGGTCCACTAAACGAGGCCGAGCGTCTGCTGGCAAACACCGGCCTGGCCGCACTCGACACCTTTCCCGACGATGCCGAGGAACTGGGCGGCGATAAGGACGGAATCTTCGACACCGCCCTGGTTCCACCCGTCGTCGAAGATGCCCTGGCGCTGGTCTGGCGCAGTCTTGCCATGTGGTTGACCGTCATCGCAGGCGGCAGCCTGGTGGCGGCCCTGGCTTGAGGAAGATAGCCTCCGGCTGCCTGCTGCTCCTGCTATTGATCGCGCCCTGCGTTCAGGCGCTGGAGGTGCATGACGATCTCGGCAGGGACGTATTGCTGCCACGCGCGGCGCAGCGGATCGTCACCCTGTCGCCGCACGCCACAGAACTTGTGCTGGCCGCCGGTGCAAAACACCGGCTTGTAGGTATCGCTGCCGGGAGCCTGATGCCTGAAAGCCTCGATGCGCTGCCACGCATCGGTGGCCGTGGCGGACTCGATCGCGAGGCTTTGATGGCCTTGCGGCCAGACCTTGTCATCGCCTGGCACTCCGGCAACCGGGCCACTGATCTCGACTGGATCGACTCGACTGGAATCGCGCTTTACCGCAGCGAACCGGCCGCGCTGCAGGACATTGCCAAGACCATACGCGACATCGGAACCTTGGTTGGTATCACGCCCTCGGCACAGACGGGGGCGAGGACTTTCGAACGGGCCCTCCAGACGCCCTGCATTCAACTGCCGCCAAAGCCGGCCTATGTGATCGTCTGGGACCGCCCCGCCATGACCGTCGGCGGCCGACACTGGATCAATGCCGTGCTGAGGGCCGCCGGCTATCGCAACGTGCTCGCGCACGTCAGCCGCGGCGCCTTTCACATCGCTCCCGAGGCGGTTTTGGGCTACTCAGAGCTGGCGCAGATCTCGTTGAAAAGAAGCTTTGACCACAGCGAAGCTGACCGACTGGCCGACCTGCTGTCGCGTCCGGGGCCCACACTCGGCGGGGCCATCCAGATGCTGTGCGCACGACGCATGAGGCAATCTCGATGATCAGCGTCGGCTGCCGTTGCCCCAGCCACCGTTATTACCGATGAAGTTGCCACCCTGTCCGAAATAGCGACCTTCGTAACCACCGCGCCAATCCGGCCGAGGCCTGGAAACACTCAGTCTTGCGGCAGGGCAGCGACTTCGGTCTGCGGCACATAATCGCGCAACTTCCCGGCCAGGATCTCGCTTGCCTCGGGATCACCGTGAATCAGGCGCACCCGACCGGGCCTGTTTGTCATATTGCGCACGAAGTCGATCAGCCCCTGCTGATCGGCATGGGCCGAGTAACCAGAGATGGTATGGATACGGGCACGGATATCGCGTCGTTCGCCGTCCAATTCGACATAGCCACCACGCGGTCCATAGCGCTGGATATCCCGACCGGGCGTTCCCTGTGCCTGATAACCGACAAACAGGATGTCGTTTCTCGATTCAGCGAGCATGGCCTTGAGATAGTTCACCACCCGCCCGCCGGCGCACATGCCGCCGGCGGCCAGCACCACGACCGGGCGCCCGGTTTTGGCCAGGTATTGCACGGCGCGCAGGTGATCGTCGTGACTGTCAATGGTCGTCAGCTGATCGAAATCCAGCGGGTGTCTGCCGGAGGCCACGCGCGCCCTGGCCTCGTCATCCCAGAATGGGCGCAGCATGCGATACAACTCGGTAAAAGTGGCCGCCATGGGTGAATCCAGCACGATCTCCAGATCATCCCAGGGCAGGCCGTCGACCGCCTCGGCACCCCGATTTCGGTGCAGGATATCCTCCAGCTCGTACAACAGCTCCTGGGTACGCCCGATGCTGAACGCCGGGATCAACACGGTGCCGCGATCACGCAGTGCCTCGCGGATGACATTTTCCAGCGCCTGCTGGCGCGCCTCACGGCCTTCGTGTCTGCGATCGCCATAGGTGCTTTCCATGACCAATACATCACAACCCTCGGGTTGATCAGGCGGTGCCAGCAAGGGAGTCTCGTCCGCACCCAGGTCGCCGGAGAAGATGACATGCTGTTGCTCATCGCCCTCGCCAACGCGGCAGTCGACCCAGGCCGAGCCCAGGATATGGCCGGCACGCCGAAACTGAATCGCCAGCGGCGTCTCGCCAGTGACATCGATCGAGCACCACTCAGCATAGGGCACGGGCCGGATCATCTGTTTCAGTTTGCGCATCACACGCAGGATCAATGACCTGTTGCGGGTGACACCGATCTTGAGCGCATCCTCCAACACCACCGGCAACAGCAGGGCGGAGGGCTGCGAACAATAGATAGGCCCGGAAAAACCGGCGGCCAGCAGATAGGGAATTCGACCGACGTGGTCGATATGCACATGGGTGACGATCAGGGCGCGCACATGATCGACTGGGAACTCGATTGCGAGATTGCGCGCATTGGCACCCTTGCCCGAGTTCTCTGCACCCTGGAACAGGCCGCAATCGATCAGGATCGCATCCCGGTCGCTGACCCGCAGTTCATGGCAGGAACCGGTGACACCGCCTACCGCACCATGGTGCAGAATCTCCATGTCATCCCTCTTCATCGGGCATCGCCCGAAAACCAATTTTCACCACGAAGGGCACAAAGGACACGAAGTCTAATCAAAAGCACACCTGGACTGCTGCAGGAAGAATGACCCGATAACCACGTAGGGCTAGCCCCTGCTGTTCTTTGTGTACTTCGTGACCTTCGTGGTTAAGCACTCGTGATCAGGCGAAGCGCCGCGTCTCGCCCTCGCCGTCCACGTTGTCCACGCAGCGGCCGCATAGATCCGGATGCTCGGTATTGGCACCCACGTCATCGCGATGGTGCCAGCAGCGTAGGCACTTGGCGTGTTCACTGGCCCAGGCCGCGACCTTCAGACCCTTCAGATCGGTATCCATCGCCTGTGGCGACACTTCCGCCATGGGTGCAACGCTGGCGTCAGAGGTAATCAGCGCAAACCGCAGTTCGTCACCAAGCTGCCGCACGACGGCCAGCAGCGGCTCATCGCAGTAAAGCTCCACCTCGGCGTCGAGTGAAGACCCGATGATGCCCTCTTTGCGCATCAACTCGAGCTGCTTGGCCACCGCGGTCTTGACGTTGATCAGCTGTGTCCAGGCCGCGGCATCCAAAGGGCCCTGACGCAGCGGAAACAGTCCTTCGTACCAGGTCTCGACAAACACCGACTCGGAGCGCTCGCCCGGCATGAAGCCCCAGATCTCGTCCGCGGTAAAACTCAGTACCGGCGCCATCCAGCGCGCCATGGCCTCAACGATGTGGAACATCGCGGTCTGGCACGAACGCCGCGGCAGGCTGTCGGACCGGGTAGTGTACTGCCGGTCCTTGATCACGTCGAGATAGAAACCACCCATATCTGCAACACAGAAATTGAGCAGCTTCTGGTAGATCAGATGGAAGTTATACTCGTCATAGGCCTGCGTGATCTCCTGCTGGAGATCATTCGCCCGACCGACCGCCCACTGATCGAGCGCGATCATGTCGCCTGCCGCCACCATGTCGCGCGTCGGGTCAAACCCCTCCAGGTTGGCAAGCAGGAAGCGTGCAGTATTTCGGATACGGCGATAGGCGTCCGCTGTACGTTTCAGGATCTCGTCCGATACCGACATTTCGGCACGATAGTCGGTCGCCGCCACCCAAAGCCGGATGATGTCGGCACCGAGTGTCTTCATCACGGTCTGCGGCGCAACCACGTTACCCAGCGACTTGGACATCTTCTTGCCTTCGGCATCGACCGTGAAGCCGTGCGTCAGGACACCCTTGTATGGCGCATGCCCCGTCATGGCCACCGAGGTCAGCAGGGAGGACTGGAACCAGCCGCGGTGCTGATCCGATCCTTCCAGATACAAGTCGGCCGGCCGCACCAGCTCTTCGCGCGGATCAAGTACACAGGCATGCGTGACGCCCGAATCGAACCAGACATCCAGGGTGTCGGGCACCTTGTCGTAATGCGCTGCATCATCACCCAGCAGGTCACTGGGCTCGAGGTCGAACCAGGCCTGGATGCCCTCTTTCTCGACGCACCGGGCCACCTGCTCGACCAACTGGACGGTATCGGGGTGCAGCTCACCGGTCTCCTCGTGCACGAAAAAGGCGATCGGCACACCCCAGGTGCGCTGGCGCGAGATACACCAGTCCGGACGATTCTCAACCATGCCCTCGATGCGCGCCTGCCCCCAGTCAGGGGTGAACTGTACGCGTTTGATCTCGGCCATCGCAGTATCCCGCAGGCCTTTTTGCTGCATCGAGATAAACCACTGCGGCGTGGCACGGAAGATGATCGGTGACTTGTGGCGCCAGCACACGGGGTAGCTGTGAGTGAAGCGCGACACCTTCATCAGGGCCTGATGCTCGACCAGTACGTCGATGACGTGTTCATTGGCCTTCAACACGTACTCGCCCTCGAACAGCGGCGTACCGGGCAGGAAGCACCCATTGCCACCCACCGGGTTGTCGACCGGCAGGCCGTAACGCTGTCCGACGATATAGTCCTCGAGGCCATGGCCGGGTGCCGTGTGCACCGCACCGGTTCCGGCCTCCAGGGTGACATGATCACCCAGCACGATCGGGACCTGGCGATGATAGAAGGGATGTTGCAGCAGTTGACGCTCGAACACCGCGCCGGGGGCACGACCAACCACCTGGAAGTCGTCGATATTCCAGCGCGACATGCTCTGATCGAGCATGCCTTCGGCCAGCATGAGGCGTCGATCGCCGGCCTGGACCAGCACGTAGTCCAGATTCGGGTTGAGTGCGACCCCCTGGTTCGCCGGCAGGGTCCAGGGCGTGGTGGTCCAGATCACCACGCCGATCTCGCCGCTTCCCGGTCCCTCGGCAGTCGGGGTGAAACCGGCCTCGAAGGCGGCCTGGTCGACGACCGGGAAGCGTACGTCGATGGCGAAAGATTCCTTGTCCCTGTATTCCACTTCGGCCTCAGCCAGCGCAGATCCACAGTCGGTACACCAGTGCACCGGCTTGGATCCCTTGCTGATATGGCCCCGTTCGGCTATCCGACCAAGCGAACGAATGATGTCGGCCTCCTGCGCAAAGTCCATGGTCAGATAGGGATCATCCCAGTCACCGAGCACGCCCAGGCGCTTGAAGTCGACACGCTGCTTGTCCACCTGGGTCATAGCGTAATCGCGACAGGCCTGGCGGAATTCCCCGGAGGTGACCTTGCGACCCGGCTTGCCGACTTTCTTCTCGACCTGCAGTTCGATGGGCAGGCCGTGACAGTCCCAACCGGGAACATAGGGCGCATCGAAGCCGGCCAGGGTACGGCTCTTGACGATGATGTCCTTGAGCACCTTGTTCACCGCATGTCCGATGTGGATCTCGCCGTTGGCATACGGCGGCCCATCGTGCAGGACGAACTTTTCGCGCCCGGCGCAGGCGCCGCGGATTTTCCAGTACAGGTTTTCGGACTCCCAGCGCTTCAGCATCTCGGGTTCGCGATTGGCCAGGTTAGCCTTCATCGGAAACGCGGTCTTGGGAAGGTTCAGGGTGTCCTTGTAATTGTTGCTCACGGACTAAGACTCGGTAGAAGAATAAATTCGTTTGAATGAATGGCCATGGCGCCCCCGGCGGAAGCGTCAGCCGGATTGTCGGTGCTCCAGCTCATCCAGGCGATGGATTTCTCTCGCACGTTGTACATCTCGCCCGATCTGTTCGCGCAATGCATCGAATGACTCGAACTTGTGCTCCTCACGGATGCGCTCGACGAAATCGACCTCGACATGCCGACCGTACACCTCGTCGGAAAAATCGAACAAATGCACCTCGAGCAGGAAACGGTGGTCACCCGAGAGCGTCGGCCGGTTACCGATATTGGCCACCCCCGGCAGGGGCTCGTCGGCAAGTCCCAGCACCTGGACCGCAAAGACGCCGCGCAGGGGCGTTGAGCGGCGCAGCAGCGCCACGTTCATGGTCGGAAAGCCGATCTTGCGGCCGCGCTTGTGGCCATGTCCCACCCGCCCGCAGATCCGGTAGCGCCTGCCCAGGCAGCGTTCGGCATGCGCCAGGTCCCCCTCCTGCAGGGCCTCGCGGACCCGGGTGCTGCTGATACGACAGCCTTCGTCGGCGATCGTATCCAGGCTCTCCACGCCAAAGCCGTGATCACGCCCCATGCTGCGCAAGAGGGCGAAATCCCCGGCGCGGTCCTTGCCGAAGCGGAAGTCATCGCCGACATAAAGGTGATGTATACCCAACTTGCCGACCAGGACCTCGCGGATAAACGCCTTGGCGTCGACGCCCGCGAATCCGGCGTTGAAGCGGACCAGCAGTACGCGGTCGACGCCGCAACAGGCGATTGCCTCCAGCTTTTCACGCAGGCGGGTCAACCTGGCAGGGGCCTGCTCGGGGCAGAAGAACTCCATCGGCTGGGGTTCGAAGGTGATCACCAGGGACGGCAGGCCAGCCCCGCGCGCGCGGCGCGTCAGCGCATCCAGGACCGCCTGGTGCCCCAGGTGCACGCCATCGAAGTTCCCGATGGTGGCCACGCAGCCGCGATGAGCCGCGCTCAGGTTGTGCAATCCCCGGATCAATAACACCGATTTCGCCAGTCCGCAGAGCGTAAACCCGTCATTATATCGATCTGGTCGTGGTGCACATAATCGGGTGAGAAATGGCAGCGCGCGAGCTGGGCATAAAAATACCCGACAACACTCCCTGTTGTCGGGTATTACCACCCGGGTCTGGTGTCAATCCATCCTGGATCCCGCGACATCCCTGTCGACCGGTACTTCCCTGTACTTTCACTTCTTCCCTGAACGTGGTGGCTCGATTGTCGACCGTTCGCGGACATCGGAACAGGCGAAAAGCGCGACCAAGTTTGTAGGAAATTGCCTAGGATTTTTTTTCCTTAGTTGATCCGCCCGAAAAAAAGCCATCGATCAGCAGCATTACGACGCCCAGGGTTATCGCACTGTCGGCCAGGTTGAACGAGGGCCAGTACCAGTCCTGCCAATGCCACTGAAGGAAATCGACCACCTTGCCCAACAGGATGCGGTCGATCAGGTTGCCTATGGCACCGCCGACGACAAAGGCCAGGCCGTAGGCGGTCAGACGTTCACGCTCATCCAGGCGGCTCAGCCAGACCACCATCGCGGCCGAGACCAGCACACCGACCGCGACGAAGAACCAACGCTGCCAACCCCCCGCATCGCTCAGGAAACTGAATGCGGCGCCGGTGTTGTACACCAGGGTGAGGTTAAAAACCGGCCAGACCGTGAGCACCTCGTATTCCTCGAAGCTGGTCATCACCCAATACTTGCTCAACTGATCGAGAACGACCACCAGCAGACTCAACCGGAGCAGTTTCAACATCAATCCATCCCCCCCGAATCACGCGCCCTCAGGTCCCGCGGGCGCAGGCCGGAAACCAGCAGGGCCGCCAGATAAGCGGCCGCGCCCAGTCCGATCAAACCTACCAGCATGCCGATCCGTTGCATGCGGCCGACCTCCATCCAGGCACCGAGTTCAGGTGAGGCCCAGGCCAGCAGCGCGGCCATCAATAACGCCGCCGCAGCCACCTGCGCCGCCAGGCGACGCCATCCTTCCGCAGGCAAGTAGGCCTTCTCCCGGCGCAGATTGCGTAGCAGCAGATAGGCGTTGAGATAGGCGGAAAGACTCGTCGCCAGGGCAAGACCGGCATGCTGCAGCGGAAAAATCAGTGCCAGGTTCAGCGCCATGTTCACCACCATTGCGATGACCCCGATCTTTACCGGGCTGCGCGTATCCTGGC
>Ga0265303_10001552_pt1 | contig 14177 bp, 10 predicted proteins | sample Helome_2_FD_192494 | JGI IMG/M metagenome (GOLD analysis project Ga0265303, IMG submission 192494) | Marine sediment microbial communities from subtidal zone of North Sea - Hel_20160317 (Illumina Assembly) | ecosystem: Environmental > Aquatic > Marine > Subtidal zone > Sediment ... | reverse complement strand
AATATGCACCCTACGGAACTGCAGCCATTACACCGACCTGTCTGCGAAACCACCTGATGCTCTTTGAGATGAAAGAAGGCCGCGGGCCCATTATTATGGATACCGTGTCCGCCCTGGCCGAGCTCGGTAAGACCATGGACAAAAAAGAGCTTAAACATCTCGAATCCGAAGCCTGGGAAGACTTTTTGGATATGACCTGCGGCCAGGCGAATCTGTGGTGCGCCACCAATACCGAGCCTGAAAAGAAAAATTCCGAAGTTATGCCCACCGAACCGTATCTGCTCGGATCTCACTCCGGCTGCTGCGGTCTGTGGACCTCCGGTCCGGATTATGACTGGGTACCGGATGCATACAAGATCAAAGCTGACAACGGTAAGGTTTACAACCGCATGACCACGGTCAACGGTCTGTTTACCGCCGGTGACGGCGTGGGCTGTTCCGGTCATAAATTCTCCTCCGGCTCCCATGCCGAGGGGCGGATTGCGGTCAAAGAAATGGTCCGCTATGCCAAGGATCATGCTGACTACTCACCGGCCATCAGCCAGTCGGCTGACGAACTGGTCGACATCGTCTATAAACCGGTGCGGACCTATCTGGAGCACTGCGCTTACACCACGGCCGACGACATCAACCCCAACTACATCAAGCCCAATGGCATGATGTATCGCATGATGAAGGCCGGCCATGAATACGGTGCCGGAACCGCCACCTTCTACCAGACGACCTCCAAGAACCTGGAGATCGTCATGGATCTGCTGGCAACCATGCGCGAAGACAACGAAAAACTGGCTGCCGGTGATCTGCACGAACTGATGCGAGCCTGGGAGATTCAGCACCGCATCTGGACGTTGGAATCGCATCTGCGCCACATTCAGTACCGTAAAGAGACCCGGTATCCTGGATTTTACTATCAAGCGGATTATCCGGGCACAGATGACGAAAACTGGTTTTGCTTTGTCAACTCCAAGTATGATCCCAAAGAGCAGAAATGGGATATCTTTAAGAAAGATTATATCAAGATCATCCCGGACGCCTAGTGGATCAGTTAAGAAGCAGACGAGTCAACTTTGATTAACCAACAGATACCTCCAGGTGTCATCCGACACCTGGAGGTTTTTGTTGATAGCGTTCGATTATGGGTTGGCTGCTGCGAACTGTCTATAACATGGCTTTTCGCTTCATCCCCAATCTATAGGTTTCAGGTGTCAGGTGTCAGATCAGTCAACAGATAACAGAAAACAGAGGACAGAAGACAGACAAAGCAGTTCATCAACCCGCTGTTAGCATCTGTCTTCTGTCTTCTGACCTCTGACATCTGGACACTGAAACCTGACACCTGAAAACTGAAACCTAACAACAAAACTGTACGGAGGGAAGTATGACTGAAGAAAAAGCAGCTCCGGTAAGCGGAAGCATATTAGTCGTTGGCGGCGGGATCAGCGGTCTGACCACGGCGATTGAAGCTGCCGAGGTGGGGTACGAGGTTTTCCTGGTCGAAAAAAATCCGTATCTGGGCGGAAGGGTCGCCCAGCTGAATCAATATTTTCCCAAGTTGTGCCCGCCCACCTGCGGCCTGGAAATCAATTTCAGACGGATAAAGGACAACCCCAGAATCAAAGTCCTGACCCTGGCAGAGGTGGAATCGGTTACCGGCGATCCAGGTAACTATGAGGTGGCGGTTAAAGTCAACCCGAGATATGTGAACGAAAACTGCACCTGCTGCGATGCCTGTACGGAAGCCTGTCAGGCTGAAATCGACAGCGAGTATGATTTCGGGATGCAAAAGATCAAAGGGGCTTATTTACCATTTGAGATGGCCTTCCCGGCTCGTTATGTGATTGCACCGGAGATCATCGGAACTTCGGATGCCACCCGGGCCCAAGAAGCCTGTAAATATGATGCGATTGATCTCGAAATGAAAGCCAAAACCCTGAATTTGAATGTGGGTGCCATTGTGTGGTCCACCGGCTGGCAGCCTTATGATGCCGCCAAGATCGACAACCTCGGTTTCGGTCAGTATCCGAACATCATTACCAATATGATGATGGAACGACTGGCTGCTCCCAATGGGCCGACCCGGGGTAAAATTCTGCGCCCCTCGGACAACAAAGAGCCGCAGAGTGTGGCTTTTGTACAGTGTGCGGGCTCCCGTGATGAGAATCACCTGCCATACTGCTCCTATATTTGCTGCATGGCATCTTTAAAGCAGGCCACCTATGTCCGCGAGCGCTATCCCGATGCCAGGATTTACATCTTCTATATCGATTTGCGGGCCCCCGGTTACCGCTATGAACGGTTCTATCAAACGATCAAAGAGGATGAAAACATCTTCCTGATTAAAGGCAAAGTGGCCGAGGTCAGCGCAGATTCGGGTACGCAAAATGTTACCGTTGTTGCCGAAAATGCGGTAACCGGTGAAAAGATCCATCAGGAGGTGGAGATGGTGGTTCTGGCAACCGGCATGCAGCCCACCGTCGCGACCGACAAACTTCCGGCCGATTTGCAGGTCAATGATGACGGATTTATCGTCAATGATTTTGAAAAAGGCGGGATGTTTGCAGCCGGATGCGCCAACAAGCCGGCCGACGTGGTTTCATCCAATCAAAATGCTACCGGAATGGCCCTTAAGGCGATTCAAACCCTGGTGAGCAGGTAGGAGGATAGTCAGACATGGATAAAAAATACGGTATATATATCTGCGAAGGTTGTGGGATCGGGGAAGCCGTCGATATCGAAAAGCTGGGCGATGTTGCCAAGGAAGAAGGGCTTGCGGTCAAAACCTGCCCGATTCTGTGCGGTCAGGCCGGAGTTGAACTCCTTAAAAAGGACATTGCCGATGAGGGTGTCAACACGCTGGTGATTGCCGCCTGTTCGCGCCGGGTTCTTTATGATGTCTTCCGTTTTGACGGCTGCATCGTGGATCGGGTGAACTTAAGAGAAGGGGTGGTCTGGACGCACCTGCGGTCGAAATATCCGGCTCCCACCGAAGAACAAAAAGACGATGAAACCTTTATCGACCATATTCAGATGATGGCTGAAGACTATTTAAAGATGGGCATGGCGCGGGTCGAAAAAGTCGATCTGCCGGAGCCCTATCTGCTGGAAGCGCTCAATAAAAAGATCCTGGTGATCGGCGGTGGCATGAGCGGGATCTCGGCGGCCATCGATGCGGCCAAAACCGGCTACGAGGTGACCATCGTTGAAAAAGAAGCGTCGCTGGGCGGCAATGCCAACACGTGGCGCCAACAACTGCCCGGCGCGTACCCCTATGAGGATCTGATCCCACCGGCGATCGAATCAAAAATAAATGAACTTGAAAATTATTCCAACATTACGGTGAAAACCGAGACAGTCGTTGCGCGTATCGCCGGGGAACCGGGGGATTTTACCGTGACCCTTAAAAAGCCCGGCGAAAAAACCGAATTCGACGTCCCCTTTCCCCTGCCGGAGGAGATGAAGGTCGACGACAAGGGCAAAGAGTTGGATGCCGAAAAACTGCACGAAGCATTTATGGAATACAACAAGGGCAAACAGGACATTTTGACGCTGGATCCTAATGGTGAAAAGTTCGGTGCCGTGATTCTGGCAGCCGGATGGCGGCCCTATCAGCCTGAGGAAGGCGAATTTGCCCATCTGGGTTTTGGCGAAAATGCCGATGTGGTCACCAACCATCAATTTGAGGAAATCGCCGCCGCCGGTAAAATCGTGCGGCCCTCAGACGGCAAGGAGGCCAAATCCGTTGTTTTCATCCAGAGCCCCGGTCAGGGGGATGACAAGGACTTTGCCTATAGCGGTGCGGTGACCAGCCTGGTGGCGCTCAAACAGGCCAAATACCTGCGGGAAGATTATGCGGACGGCAAATCCTATGTTTTTTACCAGCACATGCGCACGGTGGGTCTGACGGAAAACTTTTACAAAAACATCCAGCAGGACCCGGGCATCTTTCTAACCAAGGGGGAGGTCACCCGCGTTTCTAAGAACGGAGGTGGTTTAATTGTCGAAGCCGACAATACCCTGCTGGGTGAAAAGGTACAGGTCAAGGCCGATATGGTGGTGCTGGGGACCGGTATGGTTCCGGTAACCGCAGATGACCCGGTAATCAACCTGGCCTACCGGCAGGGACCGGGATTTCGCGATAACGCGCTCTTTGATGACTATGCCGATTCGAATTTTATCTGTTTTCCCTATGAAACGCAGCGAACCGGCATTTATGCCGCCGGTGCCATCCGGCGCAGTATGAGCGTGGAAGAAGCAGTGGAGGATGCCACCGGAGCGGCCTTGAAAGCGATTCAATGTCTGGAATCGGTCAACCGCGGCGTCTCGGTACATCCCCGCTCGGGCGATATGACCTTTCCCGACTTTTTCTTCCAGCGCTGCACCCAGTGCAAACGCTGCACGGAAGAATGTCCCTTTGGCGCCATCGATGACGATGAAAAGGGCACCCCCAAGCCGAATCCGGCACGCTGCCGCCGTTGCGGTACCTGTATGGGCTGCTGCCCGGAGCGCATCATCAACTTTGTCGATTACAGCATTGACAGTATCGGATCGATGGTCAAAGCGATCGGCGTGCCGTCCGAAGACGATTATGACGAGCCGCCGCTGCGAATCCTCGGACTGATCTGTGAAAATGATGCCTATCCGGCCCTGGATATCGCCGCTCTCAACCGGCTTACGTATTCGGCCGAAGTGCGCTTCATACCGGTCAGGTGCCTGGGTTCGGTCAATGTCATCTGGATCAAAGACGCTCTGGCCCAGGGTATGGACGGTGTTTTTTTGCTGGGCTGCAAACACGGCGACGACTACCAGTGTCATTTCGTCAAGGGCAGCGAGCTGGCCGAAATCCGAATGAAAAAAATCGGCGATGCCCTGTCGAGCCTGGCGCTTGAAGAAGAACGCGTGGCGCAATTCCAGGTGGCCATCGATGAATATGATAAACTTCCGCAAATCATCGATGATTTTGTGGCCAGCGTCGAGGAAATGGGCCCGAACCCCTTCAAGGGATTCTAATAATTGAATATTGACGATTTGTTGAAATGAAACTTGCTGATTTGAATGACACAAAGATAATACGGATTGAGATCCCTAAATATTCAATTGTCAATTTTCATTCTTCAATTTTTTAGGAGGTATGAATATGGCTGAAGCATATGTTATTGAGCCTGATTTAGATTTTATTAAAGAAGTCGGTGCCCTGGGGGGCGCAGACCTGAAAAAGTGCTATCAATGCGCAACCTGTTCGGTGGCCTGTGCCATCTCGCCGGATAACAAACCGTTTCCCCGTAAAGAGATGATTGCGGCTTCATGGGGTCTAAAAGACAAACTGGTGGGCAGTTCCGACATCTGGTTGTGCCATAACTGCGGCGATTGTTCAACGCGCTGTCCGCGGGAAGCCAAACCGGGTGACGTGCTGGCAGCCGTGCGGACGTATGCCATTGGTGAATATGCGCGGCCCAGGTGGCTGGCAAAAGCGCTCAAGGATCCCAAAAAGCTGCCCCTTCTGCTGGCCATTCCGGCGATCCTGTTTTTAGTGGTGGGCACCATCACCGGTTTGCTGGATTTTACACCCGACCTCAGCCAGGGAATCGCACATTATAAATTTTTCTCCACCTGGCTGGTGGACCTTCATATGGTGCCGGCTGCCATTTTTATGGCTGCTGTTTTTGCATTGAGCCTGAAACGGTTTTTAAGCGATATTCATCAAAACGCTCTGGCGGAGGGTAAGACCACTCAGGAAAAAATTGAACCCGCTGGATTTATCAAGGCCCTGGTGCGCGTCATTCCAACCATTCTGACGCATAATAAATTCTCTGAATGCACCGAAAACAAAGATCGCCAGATCGCTCACCTGTTGACCCTGTTTTCATTTATCGGGCTTTTTATCGTGACCTCGGTCGTTTTCGTTTTGATCTATGGGTCGTATTTGCTGCCCAGCGGTCCGATTCATGGCCCCTGGTCCCAGCTAAATCCGATAAAATGGCTGGCCAACATCAGCGGGATTGCGCTGATTGTGGGAACGATTCTTCTGCTCAAGAGCCGTGCCGCCAAAAAAGATCAGAAATCCGACTACTGGGACTGGTATCTGGTTTACCTCGCCTTCGGGCTGGGGGTGACCGGTATGGGGACCGAACTGGCACGGCTGGCGGGTTTGGCCTTTATTAGCTTTGCGACATATTATATTCACCTGATATTGGTATTTTGTCTGATCGCCTATCTGCCGTTTTCAAAGATGGCCCATTTTGTCTACCGCACAGTGGCGATGGCGTACAATGAATACGCCGGTCGAAATTTTTAATCGGCAAAGGCCCTTTTTCCGCTGAGTCCGCCTTCGGCGGATTCCCGCGTTAAATAGAGCATAGCGCATGGCGCATAGGGCAAAGCGTTCTGATTAAAGGAAAAGGAATTCGATTCGCAAAGGGGGTGCAGCCATGCATCCCCTTTTTTTTGGTTTCAGGTTCAGAGGTTCAAGGTTCCCGGCCGGCGGTGACTGGCAGCTGGCTGCCGCAGAGGTCTGCCCTGCGCTCCAGTTGTCATCTGCCCTCTGTCATCTGACTTCTGTCTTCTGATATCTAACTTTGAACCCTTGAACCCTGAACCTCTGAACCACCAACAAAGAAAAAGGGAGCGCGCCTTGCGGCGGCTCCCTTTTGATTTCTGCGCTTGTTTTAGATGATCAAATCAATCTCCAGTAGCAGCTCCGTGCAGCTTGATCTCCACTTTGTCAGTCAGGCCTTCGTAGTATCCGCGCAGAATTTCAACGACTTCGTCACGCCCAAAGTGATCGGGCAATGATTCGCCTTCTGAGAGCATCTTTCGCAGCATGGTTCCGCTGAGCAGGACGCGGTCCCCTTTTTCATGCGGGCAGGTTCGCAGCGATGCCATGCCGTCGCATTTGTAGCAATAAAAGGTCCAGTCAATTTTCAGCGGGGTGCACAGCAAGGCTTTGCCTTCTTCCTCCGGGCACGGAATTTTATCAAAGATGGTCTGGGCTTCAAACATGCCGTAGAAGTCGCCCACACCGGCATGGTCGCGGCCAATGATCATACGGGAACACCCGTAATTTTGTCGGAAAGTAGCGTGCAGCAATCCTTCTCTGGGACCGGCGTAGCGCATGTCCAGCGGGTATCCGCCCTGGACGACCTTATCTTGGACGAAATAACCCTTAACCAGTGCATCGATACATTTTACCCGCACGCTGGCCGGAATATCGCCCGGCTTCAAATTGCCGACCAGAGAGTGAATGTAAACACCGTCGCACACCTCAACGGCAATCTTGCAGAGGTATTCGTGAGAGCGGTGCATGGGGTTTCTGAGCTGCAGCGCAGCCACTTCGCTCCAGCCGCGTTCTTCGAATCTTTTACGGGATTCTTCCGGTCGCATGTAAACGCCGGCATAGCGGGTGGGATACTCGCCTTCGCTAAGCACCTTGACCGATCCGGCCAGGTTATAATCTTTTTGTTCCATGACCATCTGAACGCCCGGATGATCATCTTTGGCGATTTTCCAGAACTCTTCTGCAGTGGCGGTGCCTTCGCCCATGTAAACTTTTTCGCATTCAAATTTTTTGTCGGCTTCGGTCATTTCATATTTTTCGGTGACCGTCATGGTGGCCAAGATCTCATCGGCTTCCGGATCATAGAGCGCAATTTCCTCACCCTCTTTGATGCCTTCTGCATCTTCTTTTGAAGCCGATAAAGTCACCGGAATGGGCCAAAAAGTCCCATCGGCCATCAGAAAGTTATCACATACCCCTTTCCAATCCGCTTTGGTCATAAAGCCGGTCAGCGGGCTGAAGCCGCCGATACCCATCATGATCAAATCGCCTTTTTCACGCGGCGAAACCGAAATCTTTTTAAGGCCTTCGGCCTTTTTCTTTTCAGCCTCCAGCGCAGCGCCTTCGAGCAGGCAACAGGTCAGTCCTTTTCCGCCATGAGGTGGAATTAAATTAGCCATTTGTTTTCATCTCCTTTCAATCTAATTTTATAATGATAGATCGTCGATCTCCATCAATGCTTAGTATTATTTTGTATAAAAGGATATTGATTAATAGGGATGGCCGCTTTTGTCAAGCGGAATTCCGCGCTTAAAGTAAAGAATTTACGATGAATATCATACCGTCGGTGAAACTTAAATTCCCGCGGATGGGTTGCGGATTTTTGCATGATGTCCCATCAGATTCTCCATATCGTCCTCGTTACCGTCGTCCTACTCGTGCTCGTAATTTGATAGCGTATCGAGAACGAGGAGGAGCACGAGGACGGATACGTTACGCAATGCCGGCTAAAAGGTAAACAACCCTCCCAATATCAAAATTACCACGGCCAGCAAAATCAAAACCGCGATAATAATCTTGTTCTGGTTTTTTGTCGGCGGTTGTTTTTTGGGTTTCGGTGGCGGCGGGTCGGCGTCTTCAGACGGCATTCGGCGGAAATGGGGGGGTGGTGGTTCAAGCGGCGGTTTGATTTCCGGCCGATTTCGTGAGGTGCCGGGCTGCGGTTCGATGGTTTGATCGTCGAACTGGCCGGCGACGGTTATTTTTTTTTCAGTTTCAGAGCTTAAATCCCTGGGGCGCAGGTCTGCTCGGGGTGGCGGTAAATCCGGTGGAATAGTCAAAAAGGCTTCTTCAAGTTGCTGCGGTTTGGCCGTGATTTCAGCCCCGCAATGGGGGCAAAAACGATACTCGAGCGTTTCCACTTCCGGCAACTGCTTACTGCATTTGGGGCATCTGAGGTTCATATGTTTTGTCGCTTTTTGGTTCTCAATTGCAATTTCTATAAATAGATTTTTGGTTTCGGGTGCCGCGCTCCGGGTTTCAGGTATCAGAGGACAGAAGTCAGACGACAGAAGACAGAGGCTAAAAACTTGAAGATGAAGAACGCTATCTGTTTTCTGACACCTCATTACGGCCTCGTACTGTTCAGCCCCACAAAAGTGCCGCCGTTTTTGTGGCACAAAATGCGCATCAAGGTCGCAAAGCGTTCCCCCGTATTGCCCCGCATGCTGGTTTTTCCCATTACTACCGGAAAGCCCACGGCATGTATCCGAACGCGCCGGGAGCCGCCTGTTGTCCGTTTGTTAATGCGGTCCACGGCATCGACAACCGGTTGCATCCGGGCTCCGCTGAATTCATCCCCAAAAACATAGAGGCTTATTTTTTTGTCCGTTGCATAAAAGGTTCGGATGGCTGCCGTGATGCCTTCTACCGGGCTGGAGTTGCTGAAAGCGCGCCAGGAGCTGAGCCGCGAAATAATGGCTCGCCGGCGGGCCGGTGTGTCAGGAATCCACTTGCCCCGGTATTGCGAAAACATGTATTCGCCCATATCATTCATGATCTGAATGCCTTTGACTTTCGGGTATACATCCAGGGTTTCTCTTAATTTTCGCTGTACCAGAGACCAGGCATTGCGCTGCATGCTGCCTGAGGTGTCGATGATAAAAATAATGTACTCGCTGTCCACCGGAATACCGCCGATGGAGCGGTCGATTTTGCGGGGTCGTGCCTTGAGCAGGCGCCGCATTTCTGCGGTTAATTCCTGCATGGCCCGGGCCAGTTGACCCTCAATAATATTCTGGACCTGGGCGGTATCTTTTGATGCCGCAAATTGACCCTGAGTTTTGGACAGGTCACCCTGCAAGCGAGCCAGCCGAATCTTTTCTTTTGAGAGCTGCTCCTTTTTCGTCGTTAAGTCACGGTTCAGTACCGCTGTTTCCCCCCGAATCTCGACCAGTTCCTCTTCCAGCAGCACGATTTTGGCCTCCAGATCTTCTTTTACTTCTTCGATGATCAACGGCTCTGCGAATTTGGATAATACGAACAGCAGGATAACCGCTCCGAATCCGCAGCAAATGCAGTCCAGAAAAGATAAGCTGAAAATCTTGATGTCTTTTCTTTTCTTTTTCATAATTTTAGTTACGCCATATAGAATAAGCCATGTCGTTAACGGCACACGGTACTCGGCTAAATCTGTCTTTTTTGTTTGGCCTTTCGTCTTTAGCCCTGAGCCTTACTCATGGCCAATCTTTTGACGGCGAAAAAAATGATCCGCGCGTGCGATTCGCCAGGCGCCAATAGGCATCGGCTGCGAGAGGGTCGCCTTCCATCGGGTATAAAATGACGTTTACCGGCGCCTTTGGAAATTCGCTGATCGCTGCTTTAAAAAGACTCAATCGCTTTTCGCTGGACACCCGTTTGCGCCAGGGTTTGTCCGACCCCATCGTCGGCAGGCCATCGGTCAGCAAAAAAATGTATCGGGCGCAGGCTTCATCGAGCGCATGGCCGTGATGGCATTTAAAAGACTGGTACCTTTTTCCGGGATAACACCGCGGATACCCTTGGCGGCCTGATTTAATTGATCCACATTGCCGGCGTCCAGCCAGGTTCCCCCGGTGCCTTCGAGAAGGGGGCGGGCGTTTTCGTTAAATGCGTATATCTGGAACTGGCTTGTTTCCGGAAGCTGCGTGGTCAGCCAGTTGACGGTGGCGACCGCCTGCTGCCATTTGGCAGATTTCAGTTTTGCGTTAGTGCTCAGGTTGCGCCGCCGAATGATTCCGACAACCGTTTCATCCAGCATGCTGGCAGAGGCATCCACCAGGATAAAAATTCGCCGGCCGCCCATCTTCAGGTCGGTTAAATACTGACGGTCTCCCTGTCCGGGAAACTTGCGCAGTCGGGTGCCCTGATCATCCTGGGTCTTGGCCCCGGCTCTCAGGCGCTTAAGCTCCTCTTCTATTGATTTCAGATCCGCCTTTAATTTATTGACATGTTCCTTGGTGGCCAGGGTGTCATCCTGTCTGTCGGACAGCTCGATTTTTTTTGGTTCCAGTATTTCGATGATTTTGCGAGACAGACCTTCTGTGCGCACCAGATTCGCATCGGTCTGCTCCAAGGAATTGCGTGCCAGAACCAGATCCTTTTTGGCTTCCAGGACTTCCTGCTGCATGCGATCCGCTTCAGCACGAAAATCGGATGTTATTGAATCCCTTTGGGCTGCACTTTTTGCATTTACCAGCACAAACAAAAGGATGATCGCCCCCAGGCCGCAGGTAATGATATCCAGAAACGATAAGTTGAATACGTTGACGGCTCTACGTTTCATCAGGTGCTGTGTCCAGACATGCAATCAGTTTAAGTTTTTCACCCGGTGTGCCCACGCGAATGACCTGGCCGAGTTCCAGTTTCGCTGTTCCGGCCACCGGCATTTCGTTCACATACGTGCCGTAGGTGCTGTGATCATTTAAAACGACTTTATTGCCGCGCAGTTGAACCGAGCAGTGTTTGCGGGAAACGCCGGCGACCTGGCTGCGGATCTGAATGCCGGATCCGTCTTTAACCGCTGCCAGGCCGATGGTCAAAGGCGTCTCTGCAATGGGATAGGCCAGATCACGATATAGGATATGGGTGGGCCGCTGTTGCGCTTTGACCGGCTGCCGGGGCGCTTCAACCGCAAGCGCCTCATCAGCCGGCAACGGCCGGGCGGTTAAAAACGGGGCGCTGCTGCCCTCGTTTTGCTCACGCAGCCGGTCGCAAAATCGCAGGGCCCCCAATGCGCCTGAACCGGACGTCAAGGCGATTATTTTACAATTCTCAATCTCGCGCAGCATGGTTTTTATCCCCGGCAGACGGGCGATGCGATCTGTGAGCAGCAGGATTCGACCGGGAGCCTCTCTGCCATAGCGGTCGTAAAAACGAATCACCTGACGGCGAATTTCTTCCAACACGGGAGCGGCTATTTTGTGAAAGAGCGCCGCCGTCAGCGTTACGTGATATACCTTGGAACCGCCCGTCATTTCAAAATGGACATCGGGATTTTGCTTGAGCTGCACCAGGATGCCGGGCAGCCGGTCGTAGAGCTCCTGCTCGGTGGCGGCCTGATGGAGGGGATCAAAGCGGGTGTTGCGCACGAATTCTTCTGCTATGGCATCCACCCATCTTCGGTATAATGTGCTCAGACCACTTCCTTCGGCAGATATGGAATCCTCTCGGCTTAATTGGTTTGCCCGCTGGAGACGGGTGATTTCAAAGCGCTGCAAATGCAGGTCCAGGTGCAGCAATAACCCCTGAGGCAGCTGATCCGGCACCGCAGCGACGGCCAGCGGGATAAATGCTTTTACGGGAATGGCCAATTCATTTGTAATCCCCAGGATCAACCCCAAATGTTTGCGCGTATAAAAACCCGGCACGGCAATAACCATTTCGGTTCCGTGTTGCTTGACGGTCTGCCAGATATTGGCAAAGTGCTCGAAGGCGATCTCGGCATGATTGTGTGCAAACGGAATGGGTTGTTCCAGTGGCTCAATGTTTAATTGATCCCAGAAATGATTGAGTATCTGACGGGGATAAAGATGCGCTTTTCTTTCAGCAGCCGTGCCAACGGCCAATCCATTTTTTTCCGGCAGTGCAAACCCGGGGCTCGCAACACCGCCCCCATCAACGTTCAACAGCCCGGGCGGGTCGCCTCCGGCGACAAGAATACCGGCATCACTCAGTTCTATTCCCAATAGGCTCATACGCGTATTTTCGTTTCCTTAAATCAATAATCAATGCTTATGATTAATTTGAACTGTTTTAGGTTTCAGGTGTCAGTGGTCAGGTGTCAGAATTGATTGTGCTGAAATTCAGCTATGTCTGATGCTGACACCTGAACACTGACACCTGCTAATTGTTAAGACCCAAAACCTTGGTAATTAACGATTCCAACACGCCAGCTGTAAACGCGCGACTATTTGGTATAAAGATGACTGATGAGGTTTTCATCGCAATAGGTTTCGGCATCCAGAACATAGCGCTCCTGCAACTGCTGTAATTGATGCAGCAAAAACATCAGGCCGATGCTGATTAACAGCGCGATTAAAGTTGAATTAAAGGCCACACCCAGGCTGCGCGTGACGTCAAAGATATCGCCTTCGATGGCCTTGTGCGCCTGGCCCAGCGCATCACCAATGCCCCGCACAGTTCCAATAAATCCGACAGACGGAATGGCCCAGGCGATATAACGAATCATGGACAGTTCGGATTCCAGCCGCTCGGCTTCCGAATCGCAATAGGCTCGGGTGGCGCTGGCAACATCCTGTATGTTACGAGTAGTGCTGAATCGCTGCAAACCCGCCAGCAGCGCCCGGGGTAACAGCGCTTCGCGCTGTTGGGCTGGTAACGCCTGGATCTGCCGGGATACATCCCGGGTGTCTTCCGGCAGGATGCGCACACCTTCGGCTAACGGGATCAGGTCCATTTGTAATAGGGCGCTCTGGCGCGACGTTTTTAAGGCCTTGTACCCCATAATGGATATCGCCCAGAGCATCAGAATAAAACAGGTTTCCTGTTCATAATCTCGGATGATTACGAACACTGAGCGTTCCATTACCTGCGACTTGTCCTCGGCCAGCGCGATGGCCTGCTTGGCCAAAATTGCGTCGGCTCTGGGTCGAATCACCGCCACATAGATAGCATGCACGATAATGACGATGACAATCAAAGAAAACACCTGGTAAATGAATTCAAAAGAAAACGGAAACGTTTTTTTCATTATAATTATCCATATTTTAGATTATAACGCTTTGCCCTATGCGCCATGCACCATGCCCTCGACCAAAATCTAAGGTTTGCGGTCCAATATACTTGATTGTTTCTGTCACGCTATATTCTAGTTCGTCCAGTTTCTAATCTGTTATGCTCTATTTTTAGCCGCTTAGCAATTATCAATGTTCCTGTGAATTCAGGCCCTCAGAAGAACCGCTTCTGTAATGAAATTAGAAGCTGTCTCATTATGTTTAGAATGAGTTGTTTTCAAAATAGAAATGAGAATTTTTTCTGATGAGCTCGGCCGCACAAGTCTTTAAGCCTTCGGCGTACTTGGTAGTACGTCGAAGGCCTAAAGACGCGGAGAACACAGCTCATCGGGAAAAAGGCCATTTCTAATTGAAAACTAGATGTCGTAGGGAAAGTCAACCGCCTGCTCCGCTTCAATTTGTTCTGACGGGCGAAAATTTTTAAGTGCTTTTTTCTTGGGCTCGGCCGATTCATCCTTTTCATCGGTTTTAGCTTCCGATTTTTGGCCTTCAGGCAAAGGTGCTGCCTCCTGGCCGGTGGATGTCTGGGTTGCGCTCTGTGCGACGATTACGGCTGCCGGGGCCTTTTGTTTCTGCTCGGACAGTACCTGATTTGCAGCATCGGCCGGGACGAC
>Ga0265303_10001551_pt1 | contig 14181 bp, 15 predicted proteins | sample Helome_2_FD_192494 | JGI IMG/M metagenome (GOLD analysis project Ga0265303, IMG submission 192494) | Marine sediment microbial communities from subtidal zone of North Sea - Hel_20160317 (Illumina Assembly) | ecosystem: Environmental > Aquatic > Marine > Subtidal zone > Sediment ... | reverse complement strand
GCTGATCCCGACGCCAATATGCCGCTCGCAGACCAGCGCCAGTTTTGGGTAGCCCTTCTTTTTCAAAAGGTCATTGCCCAGAATACCATGACAGATGTAAGGGTGTTTTCCAAAACAGCCGAATTGAGGTGTATGGGTCAGAAAGATACCGATATCATGCAGCGTGGTCGCGGTTTCAATAAATTCCAGGTCCGGCTTCAGCGCGGGAACCATTTCGGCAGCCGCCCGGGCCTTTTGGGCCACCTGCCTGCCGTGCTCAACCAGAATCTTAAATGCTTTGGATTTCGAGTCGTAATATCGTTCTAAAAGTTCAATCGCGTCCATATTATTAAACGATAGTGGGAACTGTTCTAAAAATTGAAGATTACGCCCCCGCTTAAAAGCGGGATTTCGCATCTGATCTTAATACATTAAGGTGTTCAACGTAGAAAGTTTTTTAGACAGGATTTACAGGATTATTAGGATTCTATTTGGCCGTTCTCCGGAAGAGAACGGCCAAATCCCATCGCCTGCGGCGAGTTTTGCGTGCTTTCATCAACCGGGTTGATAATTTTAATATTTAGGAGCCATCCACCAGTTTGATTTGTAGGGCTCAAAATTTTTTTTCCGCTGAAAGCGGATTGAGTTTAGTCGCTCTCGTCTGGAGAGCGACTAAGAAAAAGATCCTCGAAATCCTGTAAATCCTGTCAAAAAATAAGATTCAATCCACCAAGTAAAACAAGGCACAAACGATTCGGCTGCCCGGGCCACTGAAGACAAAAGTCGCTATTTATGCTTTTTAGCGAGCAGCACTCCCTCAATAAACGGATCGATGCCGCCGTCCAGCACATCATTGACGTTGCCGATATCCAGATTGACGCGGTGATCTTTGACCATCTGGTAGGGATGCAGGACATAGGAGCGTATCTGACTGCCCCAGGCGATTTCATCTTTGCTGTCGTGAACCTCCTGCAGTTTTTCATCCTGTTTTTGTTTTTTATGCTGGTAAAGACGCGCCCTAAGGACTTTTAAGGCCATATCCTTATTGCGGTGCTGGGATTTTTCCTGCTGGCACTGCACCACAATTCCGGTCGGCAGATGGGTGATACGCACGGCACTGCTGGTTTTGTTGACATGCTGACCGCCGGCACCGCTGGCCCGGAACACGTCGATCCGCAGGTCTTTGTCTTCAACGTCGACCACGATTTCCTGATCCAGTTCAGGATATACGAATACGGACGCAAAGGAGGTATGGCGTTTGCCGCTGGCATTGAACGGTGATATTCTGACCAGGCGGTGGACCCCGGTTTCCGATTTTAGATAGCCGAATGCATTTTTGCCGTCGGCGGTAAAGGTCACACTTTTAATCCCGGCCTCTTCGCCGGGCTGAAAATCAATCAGCTCGATTTGATAACCCCGACGCTCTACCCAGCGGGTATACATGCGAAATAGCATTTCAGCCCAATCCTGGGCCTCGGTTCCGCCGGCGCCGGCATTGATGGATACGATGGCGTTTTTACCATCGTCTTCACCGTCGAGCATCAGCTCCAGAGACAGGGCAGCAATTCTCTGATCCAGGTCGATAATTTGCTGTGTGACTTCGGCAAGGGTGTCTTCATCAGATTCATCAACGGCGAGATCCAGCAGAATTTGATTTTCTTCCAGATTCTCTGTCAGCTTTTTGAATTTTTCAATCTTATTTGAAAGCAGTGTGCGCTCTTTAAGGATGGGGCTGGTTTCTTCCGGATTGTCCCAGAATCCATCTTTGGCGATCTGCTGCTCAATTTCAGCCAGACGTGTTTCTTTGGTTTCCAGGTCAAAGATAGCCCCGCAGGTTAAGCAGTTGTTGTTGAAGATCCTTTAAGTTTTGTTTGAGTTCCACAGACATTTTTTCTACCTCCCGCAAAAAATATGTTAATCGCATACCTCGCTCTAATTTTTATCTGGCTACCATTTACCTGGTTTTTAGCTGTTATTACCCCTTTTTAATTTAAGCGCATATTTGCCCAACTCAAGTAGTATACCAAAAAGGGCACCTGCCAGGCAAGCCAAAGCAAACAGATCCCCGAAACGGGTATAAAAGGTGATGAGGCGGAGCATCGGTAACGGGCGGGTTAGCGCGGCCTCCTCGAGCAGTGGGGTAGATGTTAAGATGCGGCCCACGGGATCAATAAAGCCGCTGATACCCGTATTGGCGGCCCGGGCGAGTGCCCGCCGGTTTTCCACCGCCCGAAAGATGGTCATCGAAAAATGCTGGTAAGGCCCGCTGGTTGTTCCAAACCAGGCGTCGTTGGTGATATTGATGAGCAAGACAGCGTCGTTTTTAACCAGTGCCCGGGACAGACCGGGAAAAATGACTTCGTAACAGATCTGAATGCCGATCGCGCCTTCCTTCCAGGGCAGAGTCTTGCCCGGTTTTCCCGGCCGGAAATCACCCACCTGGGCGACAAGCTTGCCTAAAAAGGGAAGCCAACGTTCAAAGGGAACATATTCGCCATACGGAACCAGGTGGGTTTTGTCGTATTTGCTCAGGTTTTTAGTTGCGGGACTGATCAGGTAGGCACTGTTATAATAGATGACACTTTTGCCCTGGCGCGCAACGGATGGGCTTCCGATTAGAAAATCGATATCTGCATGTTCAATACCCGCGATTACCATTTCGGTTGGGCGCTTGTCGTAAAACATATAAAACGGCGTGGCGGATTCAGGCCAGACGATCAGATCGGGGTTTTCCGATTTTGCTGATAGCGATAAGCGCTGATGCGTTTTGATCGCGGCAACTTGATGGGCCGGATCCCATTTTATGGCCTGATCTATATTTCCCTGAATCACGGCAACACGGGCCGTCGGTGATGCGGCCATCAGATGGTCAATTGACTGAATGCGCCATGCGCCATAGATCCAGGTGAGAAGCAATCCTGCGGCAAACACCGCGGTTGCGCCGAATAGTACCGGCTTTGAAACCGACGCGTTGTGCCACCTTTTTTGGCGGATATGCGTGATGACCAGAAAAATGGCCGAATTGCTCAGGACAATCAAAAAGGACACCCCGTATGCGCCAAACAGATCTGCGATTTGAATCATATGGTGTCGCAGATACAGGGCGTGCCCCAGTAATGCCCATGGAAACCCGGTAAAGACAAAGGAGCGAATATGTTCCAGCGCCACCCAGAGCAAGGGCACGATGAGCAGGCACCTAAAGGGTGTGCGGCCGATAGCGCTAAGCGCCATGGAAAAAACAGCCGGAAAGAGTGCCAGAACCGCTGCAAAGAGAAACAAAATAGCGATACTCAGGTACCAGGGAAGATACCCGTAGGTTCGCATGACGGGCACCACCCAGTAAAGCAGGGTCAGATAGTGGATCAGGCCGGCGATAAAACCGATGCGAAAGCTTTCCTTGGCTGAAAGATTCGCAATTGCTGCCAGCAGCGGTACGAGCGCAAACCACGACAGCCAATCCAGCCCTATCTTGGGAAATGATCCGGTCAGCAGCAGGCCGCTTGCCGCCGCCAGCAACATATTTGTTCGATCGGCTTTCAATTCTTCCTAAGCTCCGGGAAAAATGCCCAACATGATTTGGCAACGTTATGGTTTGGGGTGCGGTTTTGTGTGGTTCTTGGTTCTTTCGTTTCAATTATTCTGTTGTTTTTTCATTGAGCAGTCAACAGGTTTGACAATAGTCGAAAACCGCGTGTTCGTTTTTAAGCATGGTTTGAGTTTTTATACTATATGCTGTACGATTAAAATTTACAAATTCAATATGTAGAACGAGAATTTTGCTACGGATAAAAGAATCGACCAAAGGAATGCTTTTATCCGGCCTGGTATATCCGGGCCTCGGGCAATTGCTGTCAGGACATATACTCGCCGGCGTTATTTTTGTCCTGGGAACGACCGCCGGATTGGTTCTGCTTATTTATCGCCTGATGCAACGCGCATTCCGCGTGATGGATCAAGCCTTACCCAGGCTGGCCGATAATGCACTGGATGCTCAAGCCTTAAAAGAATTGCTCGGCCGCAGTTCAGCCGGTGGCTGGGGAGTTGAAAATATCTGTTTAATCGGAATTGTCGGCTTCTGGCTGGCGGCAATGGTGCATGCCTATTTTGTCGGCAAGAGAATCGATTCGCAATCCCGCTGATCACCATATTTATATGTACTAAACATGAAGCCCAAAAAGCTTTCACTGAAAATACTGCCCGATCGGATGACCGTTTGCCGCTTTGAACCCACGGCATCGCTGCCGGACTGGACCGATGTATCCGGCTTCTGTGCGATCACCCGCTCAGAAGAAGAGCTGACCATTGTCTGTTGCGAAGCGCTCGTTGCCCCGGGCACAACCTGCGAGAGCGGATGGCGATGTTTTAGGGTTCAAGGCGTATTAGACTTTTCTGAAATCGGCATTATTTTTTCGATAACTCAACCGCTGGCAAAAAGCGGTGTTTCTGTATTTGTCATGTCAACTTTTGATACAGACTATTTTTTGGTTAAGGAAAAAGATCTGCCAAAAGCGATCGATGCACTAACAGCCGCAGGGCACCAGGTGTTCATAGAGGGCTGAGTGCTGAGGACCGAGGACTGAGGTCAGAAGCAGGGGCGGGGTTTATCCCCGCCCGAGCGACCTGAACCTTTGAACCCGGAACGGAGAGGAGTAGAGATGATCGTAACCTTTTATGGCGCTGTGCGGGAAGTGACCGGCTCGATGCACCTTTTAACCACAGATCAAGACCGCGTCATCCTGGACGCAGGATTATTTCAGGGCCGCCGCAAGGAAACCGCAGAAAAAAACAGGGTCATCCCCTTTGACCCGGGCATGCTCACCAATATCGTGCTTTCCCATGCGCACATCGATCACTCCGGTAGACTTCCGTTGTTGACCAAAAACAACTTTGCGGGCCGCATCATCTGTACCCGTGCCACCGCCGCGGCCAGTGAATATTTATTACGGGACTCCGCTCATATTCAGGAATCCGATGCAAACTACCTGAATTATAAAACGGTCCGCAATGCGTTGAGCAAGCGGCACTCTTCCAAGGGCGGCACGAAAATCAGCAACCGCAAAAGCAAGGAATTAAAAAAAATTCTTAAGAAAAACCGTCACGATTTGAACACGGGTATGATCAATGAGCTGATCGAAACCCATCAGTTGGAAAAAGTCGAACCGCTGTATCGAATCGTTGATGCAGATGTGGCCCTGGAGTTGTTTGATGGATATCCTTACCGGCATCCCATTTCCATCGGCAAGGATCTGACCTGTACTTTTTATGATGCCGGTCATATTCTCGGATCGGCCTTTGCCCTTATCCGCGCTCGCCAAAATGGTCGCGATTTACGGGTATGCTATACCGGTGATATCGGACGCTTTGATAAACCGATCATTAAAGATCCGACAATGGATTTTGGTGAAGAAGATCAGCAGATTGATTTGCTGGTCATGGAAAGCACCTACGGGGACCGGTTGCATGAGCCGGTTCAAGACTTAAAGCCGCAGTTAAAAAAGATTCTCATTGAAACCCATGAGCGCGGTGGGTCGATTGTCATTCCGGCTTTCGCTTTCGGCCGCACCCAGGAGTTGCTCTACACCCTGCATGAGCTTTACGATGACCCAGCTGTGCCGCGTATGCCGATTTACGTGGACAGCCCGCTGGCGACTAACATTACGCGGGTTTTTGGGGAGCATCCGGAAGTTTATGATGAGGAAACCCACGATGCCTTTCTGGAGAAAGGCAAAAATCCATTTTCAATGGACAAGATCCACTTTGTTGGATCGGTGGAAGAATCCATTGCGCTCAACCACGAAACGAAACCTCACATTGTGCTTTCGGCATCCGGCATGTGTGAAGCCGGGCGCATCCTGCATCATCTGCGGTTCAAGATTCACAATGAGAAAAATACCGTCCTGATGGTTGGCTACCAGGCCCGTAACACGTTGGGTCGGCGAATTCTTGACCTGGGCCTTAAATATGGAAAATCAGGCCGTAAAGGGGCCGTACCGACAGTGCGTTTTTTTAACAAAGAATACCCCTTAAAAGCGCATGTTGTTAAACTGGGTGGCTTCAGCGCCCATGCCGACAAAAAGGAAATGCTGCATTTTCTGAAAAACTCAAATTTGAAGATAAAAAAAATCGCCCTCGTCCACGGCGAAGAAGATCAGATCCTGTCATTTGCCGAATCTTTGAAAAAAGAAGGCTTCTCCGTGGTTGTGCCCAGGTATGGGGAGTCGGTAGAAGTTAAATAGGAACTATTCGTAACGACCCCGCATTACCAAACACTTTAAGCCATTAAAGCAAAACATCTATCCCCGTTACCGCCAAGGCTTCCTCCTTTTCTGATGCCACGGAGGACGGGTCGACCTGGCAGGCCGTGAAGAAATCTTGCAGTTTTACCTAAATTCCGTACACGAATGTAACGCAGTCGGCCTGCAGCTCATCCCAGACGTTATTCGCTTATATAAAATTGGAGAGATAAGGTTTTATTGTTTATTCGGGGGATAGAATCTTTAATGAAAGGTGGGATACCATAGGATCAAAGTCGTGGTCATCATGTAATAATGGAAGCCCCTCCATAATGCTAAAGGTACCGATGATAACATCGATCGTTTTGCGAACTGTTACCCCTTTTTTCCTGAGTATTCTGTAGTTTTGAGCACTTTGCACAGCGACCTGATATCCCCCTATCAGGCGGAAAGGAAGGTCACTCAAGTAAGATTTTGCTGATTCATAATCATTATCTGATCGAAATCCTTGTAAAATTTCGGTCAGGATTAAATCACCAATAATTATGGGCACATTTGAAAGAAGATTATCCAGCAGATCCGTTTGCCACGTTTTATGCCCGTTGAAATAATCGATCCATACGGATGAGTCGACCAGTATCATTGATCCAGCCTCATTTTTTCAAGGTCGCCATCCCAATTTAATTTACCGCGTAAGCTTTTGATGCGCTCCTGTTTCTTGATCTGGATTAAAAGGCGTAATCCGGTTTCAACTACAGCCTTTTTGGTTTTCAATTGGCTTAGCTTTATGGCTTCGGCCATTAGGTTGTCATCGATAACGATATTGGTTCGCATGGTTTTTCTCCTATGTGTATTGTTCATTCAAAACATACACATTAATAACATTATGTACAAGTCCTATCTTTAATAAATACTAGGCTGAATTAATATGTTGGACGCATATCAAATGAGAGGAGCTGGCGGCCTGAATATTGCGGTTTTACATTGAGGCCGTGCGAACTTTTCATCCATTAGAGCCGCAGCTCACTTCAAGCGTTGGTCAGCGAGGAGATATGTCATTTCTGAAATTCATATTCGGCAGGTCGAAATCGACTCCAGGAGACTACAAAGGCCTCGAAGAGCACCTTAATTACCTTAAGACTCTCAGGGCTCCTGCCATCGCATTGGCAGGATCTCAAGGTGAAGCCTTCAGCCAAATCGGTGGGTTGCCGATACTTCCTGAAGGCGTTAACTGGCCCTAGTGGAAAGGCGCTCTGCTTGCCTTCCTTTGCCAGTTGGATTTGACCGAAATTCCAAAAGAATGTGTCCAAAACGGTTTGCCGACTTCCGGTATGCTGTATTTTTTCTACGACCAGCAGCAGGAAACGTGGGGATTCGACCCCGAGGATAAAGGCAGTTGGCATGTCCTCTACACGCCAAAGTCTAATGAAGAATGCTTTAAGCGGGCTGCGCCGACAGGTTTGGGCAAGGACGCCATATACGGCGGCATGCTTTACTTCTGGATCAAGAAAACCGATCTTGAACAAGCCCGTTTTAAAGACTGTTGGATGATTCTTCAGTGTTCATAAGGATAGCCAACGATAAACATATTCTATGAGGAGATGCCCGATGCTGCGAATGGTGATGACATTTATATTGGGAATATGGGCAATGAATGCAGGAATTGCTCAAGCAGACAACAATATATCGGTTGATTCAATGCCGCCTGTTGTCGTGCAGACATTTCCCCAGGCAGGAGATACCGCCGTTGATCCTTCCATCACAGAAATCAGTGTGACCTTTAGTAAAGAAATGATCACCCAGGAAATGTGGTCATGGGTGATGGTATCTAAAGAATCCTTTCCCCGGATTACCGGGGCCATTAAATTCCTGGACGATAAAAGAACCTGTATTGCACCTGTTAAATTAGAAGCCGGAAAGACTTACGTTATCTGGTTTAATTCTAAAAAATATAACTATTTCAAAGACAAGAATCATAATTCAGCCATACCTTATTTGCTGGTGTTTCAAACCAGAAAAAAATAACATGAAACGAATCCCTAAAGATATCTGCAATAATTAAAACGAGGGAGCTCAAATGATGCGTACCAAGATATACGCGGTAATTGGAATGACTATTTTGGGGCTTGGTTTTGCATGCAGCTCAATGGCCGGTGCCGAAAAAGAAAAGGCAGCTGTCGCGGCCGCTAAATTATGGTTAGCACTTATTGATGAGGACCAATATGGTGAAAGCTGGGAAACAGCGACGGCGTATTTCAAGAGCGCCATCACCAAAGACAAATGGCAGCAAACGTTAACTGCTGTAAGGAAACCTCTGGGCAAACTGGTTTCCAGAGAACTCAGCTCAAAAACATACATGCAATCTTTACCCGGTGCTCCAGATGGCGAGTATGTGGTTATCCAATTCGCAACATCCTTCGAAAATAAAAAATCTGCAACGGAGACCGTCACGCCGATGCTTGATAGCGATGGTATATGGAGAGTCTCGGGTTATTACATCAAATAGTCGCACCGAAATTTGTGTGCCATAATGCCGGCAGCAGGTGCTTCCGACTTTAGGTCAAAACAATGAGGCGTTCTCATTTCTACGGAGTTGCCGTTCGCAACTCTCGGGGTAGCATGCGCCTGTCACTACTTCCCGTTGTCAGGTGCCAAAGGAAAAGCAAACCGGGTATTGCACCCCATGATGTCATGGTGGTATTTATTGAGACAGCCCGGGAAAACTGGGCATTTTCCGGTGGGGTTCAATATTACGTTGAAACTGAAGATGGCAATTAAACATTAAGGCCATGGCCTCGCGCGAACCCAACCATTTCGCATTAATTTTGATGCAGGATTCAAGAGTTAGTTTTTTGGAGGAATAAAATGATCGCAGAAAGTATGAAGACATTGCCGCAATTTCTTGAAATGCTGGGCCTGGATGAAGAGCCCATGGGGATTTTTTACACAGATGAAAAACCGGTTGAAGGTTTTTCACCGAAGCCCAACGATCTGCCCACCCGGGAAAAGGAAAAGAAAAACGAAATAAACTGGCAGGACGTATTCAGTCAATTTTCCTGTGTGATGGGCCACATCTGGCGCGCCCGCAAAAAAAAGGCCGTCGCCTATTTTTCGGCTGAACAATTCGGATGTCCCGGCGGCGCATTCTGGCTGGGCTTTAACAAGCCCCAGGCCGAAACCATTATCAATTACGTTTCCACCGGCATCCCCAACTGGACCGATGGAGAGCTGTATTGTGATTCGCCTGACGCGCTCAGACGAATTTTCGAATATGTCGACCCCCGACCCGCGCCCCAAAAGTTTTGTGTGGTAAAACCTGTCAGCCAATTTTCCGATGCGGAAGTACCGGAACTGATCGCATTTTTCACACGCCCGGAATCGCTGAGCGGGCTGCACCAGCTGGCGGCTTTTGTGACCCATGATCCTGAAGTGGTCGTATCGCCATGGGGGGCCGGTTGCGGCAACGTGGTGGTCTGGCCGTTGCACTATTTGTCAAAAGGGCAAAACAAGGCAGTGATCGGCGGCTGGGATCCTTCTGCCCGAAAATTTTTTAAAACCGATGAATTGTCGTTTACCGTACCCTATAAAATGTTTTTGGATATGATCGAGCGCTTTAATGGATCTTTTCTAACGACCAAAAGCTGGGCGACGGTTCAAAAAAAGATTGAAAGAAGCAAAAAAACCTGGGGAGAAGCTTAGAAACGATCTCCATTCTGAATCTAAGATTTAGCCTTTTATACAGCGGCACCTGCATCCGGTGCAAATCCATCCGTTTACGTTATAGAAGTATATCAAACTTTCTACGAATGGCCTGGTCGATTTCAGCATCAAGATAAGACTTCTCTTTTGCGGACAAGATTTTTCGTACGATGTCACAGGCCCGTTTTCTGGCATCCGGTGATCCATCTTTGCTCCACTCGTCCCGGCCTTTTTGATCGGTCACGTTGTTTCCGCGAAAATATTCAGTGTGCATATGATCTACGGTATGGTCTGAAGTAATGAAGGTACCGCCGGGACCAACCGCATCGATAACCTCAAGTGCTATATGCTCATCATCCACTTTGATTCCCTCCAGCACTTTACAGCACATTCCGATAATTTCATCGTCAATCACATATTGTTCATAAGCCACTGTCAACATGGACTCCAGCATCCCGGCTGCATGGTGAACATAATTAGATCCTCCCATGGCCGCCAGCAGTGTGGTCATGGCTTTTTCCCAGCCGGTCTGGGCATCCGGTATTTTGGAATCGGTAAGTCCCGATGAATTATAATTCGGCACCCCGATATGGTGCGCCAGCTGATGAATTGCGGCGTTCATCATACCGCATTCTATCGCACCGCCCAGATAGCCCATTGTTCGAAGATTGGCCATTCCTGGGATCCCCCCGTAAAGAATCGGGGCGCCTGGATTCGTTAACTGGCAAATGGTAATGCCTGCCAGTTGCTCGGCATGCAGTTGTGCCAGGGTGCCCGTCATGGTCAGCGGTGAAGTGGAACCGGCCATCGGTGCGCTGGACAGGGCGACCGGGATTTGATTACGCACACATTCCTGCATGATAAGCGTTGATTGGGTGCAAAGCTTCAAGGGGCTGATGGCAAAAGCAGTGATGATGGAAATAAACGGATTGGTTTTTAGTTTTTCCAGCCCGCCGGCGACCATCGAAGCCAGATCCAATACGCTGTAAAATCCTTTTTCATCGTTAACTCCGGCCATTACGTGTTTTGCGGTGGCTTTCAGGCAGGCGTAAAAGACATTGACGTCATAAGCGGTTTGCGGGATATCTGTTGGGATACACGGTCGCAAAAAGAAATGGATATTGTCCAGCGCATCCGCGACTCTGCCGAGTTGATAAAGATCGTTAAGGGTGGACGGGCGCACCTGATCGCTTTCAGGATCAAGAATTTTAATTGCCGCCCCGCCGGTTCCCAGATAAACATGGTGCTGTTTGAGGTCCAGGTCATTTTTGCCGTCGCGGCTGTAGAGAATGACCTGCTCCGGCGCTCTGGCGGCTTGTTCGACAATCAGTTCCCTTGGAAATGTCACCCGGCCGCGGTCGTAGACGATTGTCGCTCCCGCATCTGCGAGCATTTCAAGGATTGCATCCATTCCGGATTCATAGGTGATACCGATGGATTCGAGAATTGTTAGGGAAGCATCGTGGATGGTTTCGATCTGGTCCGGTGATAACGGCGTGTACAAACCGCCGGAAAGACCTTTTAAATTCATGTTTGCCTTTCTATATATTTAAATTAGGATTTGAAGAAATCAAGGATAAACCCGTCTATGGCACAAGCCTCCCTGGCATGTCAAAATAAAATTAGTACCCATTCGGAAACAAAACGGTTCAAAGGGTAGTACGAATTATGATTTTTCAAACCTTGGTGATGGCTGTTGCTATTTGCCGGCATCATGGCGTAAATAAACGGTAATGGGAGAAATTGAGAGTCAGGAGCAAAATGGTGAAAAGAAATCCTGCCGTGCACTGGGCCTGGGTGATTTTAGGGATCTGTTTTATTAATCTCTTTGTCAATTATTCCGTAAGGCTTGGCTATGGCGTCGTGTTGCCGGAAATGATTCGTACATTGGATTTAAGCAGAGCTGCTGCCGGTACGATCTACAATTCGTATTTGTTTACCTACATCGCCATTACGCCACTAACCGGATACCTTACGGATCGTCTCGGCGCACGCCGTGTGATCAGCGTCTGCTTGCTGGTACTCGGTATCGCTGTTGTCATGATGGGAACGGTCAAGACGCTCTGGTCGGCCAGTTTTTTCTTCGGCCTTGCCGGTCTGGGGGCGACCGGTCTATGGGCTCCTGTGATTACGCTGGTGCAGCGCTGGTTTGCGTTTCAGCGTCGCGGTCTGGCGCTGGGAGTTCTTTCCGCCGGCTATGGATTGGGATTTGCGACCATGGGAATCCTATTTCCCCTGATCGTTGAATCCTCAAGCTGGCAATACGCCTGGTTCATTCTTGGCGGAATGGCCCTGTGTATGGTGATGATCAACGCCATATTTCTAAGAAGTGACCCGCAAAACGTCGGGTTAGAACCGTGGGGGCTAAAAGCAGACGTCGCGGGTGAGATCGAATCCCTGGCGGCCGCTGAAAAGAAAATTTCTTTGCGCCAGTTGCTTAGAAACCGTCGATTCTGGCTGATTGGTTTTTCTTATTTTGCCATTGCTTACAGCCTTTACGGGATTACAACCTTTATGGTCGATTATGCTAAACATCAGCTCGGCTTGCCATTGGAAAAAGCCAGCCTGCTGGCGACCATCCATGGGATCGGCCAGATCTGCGGCGTATTAACGGTATTGCCGCTATCAGATTACCTGGGTCGAAAAAAAACCATCATTATTTCCAATACGTTTATTACCGCCGCCCTGGTCGGAATTATAATTGTCGGAAATTCCTGGATCATGCTGTGTGTCTGTGTCGGGGTTTTGGCCATTTTCTACGGCGTGACCTTTCCGATTTACGGCGCCTGTGCCGGTGATTATTTTCCGAAAGAATCCATGGGCACCGTTATCGGCGCCTGGACGCCTTTTTATGGTGTCGGTGCGATCTTGACCCACTGGGTAACCGGAACCCTGCGGGATTCAACCGGAATTTACAACCACACATTTATCATCAGTGTTCTGATGGCTTTAGCCGGCATATTTTTAATGAGTCGGGTAAAAAGTGATAGATAATCGGCATATGCTTAAAGGCATTGCCCGGACAAAGGAGCCTTATAAAAATGAGCCGTTTTTTGATGATCGATATCGGCGCCGGAACCATGGATATTTTGGTTTACGATACCCGAACGGATTTACACTACAAAGCGGTGGTCAAATCACCGGTCCGGTATCTGGCTGAAAAAACAGCCAGCATTTCCGGGAACCTTTTGGTGGTTGGCAACGAGATGGGCGGGGGCCCGATTACCCAAATCCTGCTGGAGCGAGCCCGGGAGGCTGAAGTGGTGATGTCGCTTTCCGCCTCGGCGACTCTCAATCACGATGTGGAAAAAGTGAAATCCTGGGGCATACAAGTGGTCGAAGATAACCGGGCCGATCAATTACGTGACAATCAGAGCTATACCGTCGTCGCGCTAAGCGATCTTGAAACCGGACGAATCGAGCAGATCGTTAAGAGTTTCGGGGTACCGTATGCGTTTGACGCTGTTGCCATTTGTGCCCAGGACCACGGAGTGCCCCCGCTGGGGGTATCGCATCTGGATTTTCGCCACAATATGTTCAAGGCGCGCCTGACCGAAAAACCCTATCCGCATACACTGCTTTATCAATCCGATCAGGTGCCCGACACCATGAATCGCTTAAAATCGATTTCAAACAGTGCCCAACAAATTCCGGCTGCTGAAGTTTATGTCATGGACAGCGGCCTGGCGGCCATTCTTGGGGCTTCGCTTGATCGACAGTGCCATCAAAAAAAACGTTTTTTAGTGCTGGATATCGCTACCTCCCATACGGTTGGTGCTGCGATGGCAGGTGATGAAATTGCGGGTTTTTTTGAGTATCATACGCAGGATATTACGCTTGCGCGGCTGGAGAATCTTTTACGCAATCTTGCGGATGGCAAGTTAAGTCACCAGAAAATTCTTTCCGAAGGCGGTCATGGTGCTTTCCTTCGTCAGGCCATCGGCTTCAGCACCATCGAAACCATTGTTGCAACGGGCCCCAAACGTAAAATGCTTACAAAATCACAGCTGCCGATTGAATTTGGTGCCCCCTGGGGTGACAATATGATGACCGGGGCCGTCGGCCTGCTCGAAGCATTGAGGCGACGCAAAGGGCTTAAGCCGATCATCTATCTATGAAAGAGCAAACATTTATTTAAATCAATTAAAAGTAACTTATATGCCGGTTATAAAATATATTGAACAGATTTAAATTGATACAAATTAACCAATGAAGTTATCATATGTGAACGATTGAAATAGGAGTTGACTGAAAAGAAAATTAATGTTAA
>Ga0265303_10001550_pt1 | contig 14183 bp, 5 predicted proteins | sample Helome_2_FD_192494 | JGI IMG/M metagenome (GOLD analysis project Ga0265303, IMG submission 192494) | Marine sediment microbial communities from subtidal zone of North Sea - Hel_20160317 (Illumina Assembly) | ecosystem: Environmental > Aquatic > Marine > Subtidal zone > Sediment ... | reverse complement strand
GCGTCTCTCCCCGCGGAACGGTGATCACGATGTGCCCATCCTCGACAATCGCATCGGCCTTGCTCACCTCCTCGCCGGGCAAGAGCGGTATGCGCACCACGTCGACTGCCGATGATGGACTGATGCGTCGCACGGTGCTGTTCACGGTCCAGCGCACGCCGATGCCGATCGTCCGCCTTACTTCGAACCAGGGTTGCAGGCGCACGGCCTCAGGCTGATCGGTCGCCTTGTCTTGGCTTACGAGCGTGCGTCGCAACTGAATTGATGCGTCGGCACGGCCGTTGTCTCGCAGGCCGTCGACTTCCCAGCCTTTCGCATTGACGCTCAGATGCTTGGGCTGATCGCCGAACGCGAGTGTCAGACTCTCGCCCGGCGGCGCGAAACCTTCGAGCCGCACGCGGTGCACACCCTTTGCGAGCCGGAGCAGAGCGAAGCCATCGGCTGCCAGCGCGATGGCGCTGCGTTGCTGGCCGTCAACGGTGATCACGTTCGGCAGCCAGGCGCTAGCTGGTCCGGGCATCCGAAATGCGCTGGTCGCTCCCACGTGCACTTCGGCTTCGAAGACGATGCGCGAGCTGCTGGCATCGATACTTGCCCGCGCAACCGACACGCAGTCGGGAGCGCACTCGGCAGGCGCGGTCAGGCGTTTGGCAAGCTCGTGGAGGATAGCTTGCGAAGGTGTCCCTTCGGGGGCGGCTGGCTGTGCGCTGGCTGAGCTCGATCCGAGGATGAGCCCACCGGCAAGCATCGCGATCGCGGTACTAGTCACCGCTGCGCTCGGCCTTGGGGGAGGCAGCTGTGCACGCTTCCAACGACGCATCATGCCAAGCCCGAGAAGGACCAAGAGCAGGACACGCACGATCGATGCCACGAGATTGGCGCGCGGCGAGATCAACCAGAGCTTCACGCGATGGTCGGACGGGACCGGACCGGACCAGTTGAGGGCCCATGAGCCCGACTCCCAGTCGGGGATGCCCTCACCGGTTTGGACGACCGCATTGGGATCTTGCTGTTGCGTCATCGGCACCTTGGCTACCTGGGGTGAAACCGCACGTCGGTAGCGTTTGGCTGACTTGCTCGGCGCGTAGGCTTCCTCATCGCGCTCTTCCTCGAGCGCGCCGGAAGCCATGACGGCCAGGTCATCTGCAGCCGGCTGGCGTTCCATTGGGGCATCCCTCTGGGAGACTCTTGCGGATTGAATGCCGAAGCCGCCGAGCAATCGGGTGGCGACGATTCCGAGGAGGCAAACGGCGGCAACTATTCCGAGCGCCGTTTTCCAGCGAAGGCTTTGCACCTCGGCGGTGCGATAGGCCGCCGCGGCAACGACGAGAACCGTCCAGCCAGCCAGCCATGGCACGGCGTCCCATCCGCTCCAGTCTTCGCCCACATGCGGAAACAAACCGGTGCGCAGCTGGGCCACGCAGAACGGCACAGCGATCAAGACGAGCGCCACCCCGGCGCCCCACCAAAGCGTGCTCAGTCCGCGACTCCAGCGCGGGCTGTTGACCACTCGTCGCAAAGCCAGCAACCCCAGGAGCACCACCCAGATGTAAAGCGGCGCGCCCGCCTGGTGATAGGTCAGCGTGAGCGCAAGAAGCGCAATGAGGCCCCAGATGGCGCCGAGCAGCCGAAGCGCGGCGATCGCCACCAGCGCCACGAAGAAGATCGCGAACACGTCCCAGCGCGATAGCCAGGTTTGCGAGGTGTCGTCAGCGCCCGAGATCGCCAGCACGTCCCAGCCCGGCGGCAAACGCAAACGCGCGCTAAGGCGCTCGATGTTCTCGGACCAACTCACGGCGGGGAAGGACGAGCGTGCTTCGTCGAGCCGCGACTCGGCCGTCACATCGAGGTCGGCGCTTCGGATCTCGACCCCACGCGGCAGCCGGGCCCCCTGCCCTGCGCCTTCGGACCGCAGGTCGTTGATCAACTGGCCCTCATTGCCGAGTTTGACGTGCCCGAGCGTGCCCTCCTCCATGATCAGGCGATGGCTGCGCCGAAGCTTGCCTGTGATGTGATCGCGGACGGAATAGCCAGTGCCGTCGACGTCGAGCCACAGCTCGCGCACGAGCTGGACCACGTTTGGTTCGGCTTCCGCTTTCGCGCGGCGCGTGGTTTTGAACGAGAGCGATTGTTCGGGAGTCAAAGAGTACGCGGGAAACTCCCGCCAGGCCGGCGGCAACGATGCACGGGACGTGTCGACATTGGGGGCGCCCGAGATCTCGACCTGACGCAGGCTCTCGTCAGCGGACCAAACCCAGGTTTCAAGCGTCGGCCAGGGCGAGGGTGGCTTCGGCGCGGCGAGCGTTTCGAGATCACCATCCGCCTTGGCGATCACGAAAATTTCGTAGGTTCCGGCGCGGACTTGCACACTGAGCCGGCGTTGCTTGTCGAGGCGCACGGGTAGCTGCGAGCTCACCGCAATCGGGACGGTCTGAGCGAGCAGCACATCCTTGAACTTGAGTTCGCGCGCGCGGCCCGAGACGTGCAGCAGGAGACGTGTGGTGACCTGCATCGGGATCGCGTCTGAGATCATTCGGTGCACTTCGACTTCGAGGCCCTCCACCGTCGTTTCGACCTCTTCTTTCGCCCCGAGCCAGACCTCGCCGCCTTCTTCACGGCGTGGGTTGCGGACGCGTTCGCCCTTGATTTGCAATTGCACGATCGCCGTCTGAGTCGGGACGGGGAGAAGCTCGGGCGCCGTGCTCCAACTGAGGTCGCCGGCGACGACATGCTCACCGGCTTGCAACCGCACTACCGGTTGTTCGCCTTCTTGAAGGACGACAACCGGCTTGCCATCGACGCGCACTTGCTGAGGCCACAGCGTTGGGCTGCCGGGAAGCAGCACGTCACCATCGCGATCGAGGAAGAAGCGTTGCTCAAAACGCGCGCCCTCACCATGCACCGTCAAGGCCAACGGGCCCGGCCAGCGGCAGACGGCCGCACCGCCCACCGTCGCGCAAAGGTGGTCGGGCTTGGCGTGCAAGACCCAGGGCACCCAGGGCTTGAGGCTGTCCGGAATTTCCTCCGCTCTCAGCGGCTGCGCTGCGGCCCCCGTCGCCACGAGCGTCGGCAGGAGAAGCGCCAGGATAGACGGCAAAGCATTGCGAAGACGCATAGGGGTTCCTCTCGAGGCGAAGCTATCGCAGAGTCACGTGCACAGCCGAGAAACCCGACAGAGTCCCGCGTGATTCCCCGAGGCTTTCTTGGTGGACGTTCGAGAGGGTGGTTCGGATCTAGCGAAGGCGGGCGCCGACGTTTTGCTCGTTCAGTCCTTCAGCCACGATCCAAGCCACACGTCATCAGACTCAGACGATTGGCGGCCGGCTTGCCCAGAGTAGTGCTTGCTTTGCGCGACTTCATCTACGCCGAGCAGTGTCCGGTGTTAAGTGGCGAAACCGACGGTGCTCCCGAAAATGGCGCTTGGAGCACCAAATCCGGCCGAAAAGACCCTCAAATCGACTCCTATTTGCGCGATTGGACCGTTGAAACGACTAATTTGTCGGTTATACTTAAACTGTATTCAATTAATGAAACTGGAATCTTTAGCACTGATGGTCGTAGCCCTCCTCGCTTGGGAGCCCTCTGCGCGAGCGCAGTGCGGTGGCGTCGGCAGCCCGGCAGCTTTTGGCGGTTCTGAATATCTCTACTGCGGGACCGACGCGAGCTGGGGCGACGCAGACACCGACTGCGCGAACGTTGCGCCCGGGTGGACGCTCACACGAGTCGAAGACGGCGGCGAGAACGAATTCATCCGGGGCCTCGGGGGCGGCAACCTCTGGCTGGGCGGAGACGACCAGGCCATTGACGAAGATTGGCGATGGCGCGACGGCGATCAGTTTTGGCTCGGCGACGAAAATGGAACACCGGTGGGCGGCTTGTACAACAACTGGAGCGGAGGCCAGCCGAATGCCGGAGACGACGAAGACTGCGCGCGGATGAAGGGTGACGGGACCTGGGAAGACCGAAAGTGCGTCGACGCCGAGTTCTACGTGTGTGAAGGTGCCCCGTTTTGCGGGTCGGGCGTGAGAGGCGCCGGAGAAGAGTGTGATGACGGCAACACCGCGGATGGCGATGGCTGTAGCGCGACCTGCACGCTCGAGACGCCTGCCCCCTGCGGGGACGGACTGATCTGGCTCGGCGAACAATGCGACGACGGGGGCACGACGGGTGGTGATGGATGCAACTCGACCTGTCAGGTCGAGCCGGGCTACGAATGCACGGGTGAGCCGTCGGTCTGCACGCCTGTCTGTGCAGACGATTTCGAGTGGCGTAGCCAGATGGGCTCGACGACGACGGAGTATCTCCTCTGCGAAAAATCCCTTCCTGCGAGCACGGCGGAGACGATTTGTGAGGGACTTGGCGTGGGGTGGACGCTCGCGCGGATCGAGAGCCCGACCGAGAACGCTTACATCGACGGACTCGTTGGCAATGATGTGTGGATCGGTGGACAGGATCAGGCCGTCGAGGGCGCGTGGCGCTGGCGTGACGGGGTTCAATTTTGGCAGGGCGACGAGATGGGAGCACCCGTCGGCGGGCTCTACAGCAACTGGGACCCAAGCGATCCCAGCGGCGGCGTGGACGAGAACTGCGCGCGGCAGCACAACGGCGGCCTCTGGGAAGACCGAAAATGCACCGACAATGAGAAATTCGTCTGCGAAGGTCCGCCGATCTGCGGCAACGGCGCTGTAGCCATGCCGGAGGAGTGTGACGACGGGAACCTCGCGGATGGCGACGGTTGCAGCGCGACCTGCACGCTCGAGGGCGCTGCGACCTGCGGAGACGGCCGGGTGTGGCTTGGCGAAGAATGTGACGATGGAAACGATCTAGCCGGTGACGGGTGCAGCGCCCTGTGTGAGGTCGAGCCGGGGTTTACATGCAGCGGAGATCCCACGTCGATCTGCAACGCGTTCTGCGCACCGACGAACTTCGAGTGGCACAGCCAGATGGGCTCGGCGACGACCGAGTACCTGTTGTGCGAAACATCGCACACCGTCAGCAATGCGGAATCGATTTGTGAGGCGCTGGCGCCTGGTTGGACGCTCACGCGAATCGACGATGCGACCGAGAACGATTACATCGACAGCTTCATCGGAAATCACGTTTGGATCGGCGGACAGGATCAAACCGTCGAAGGCGAATGGCGTTGGCTCGACGGAGATCAGTTCTGGCAGGGCGACGAAATGGGAACACCGGTCGGTGGGCTCTACACCAACTGGAAGTCGGGCGAGCCCAACGCAGGAGCAGATGAAGACTGCGCACGACAGGAAGACGGCGGCTTATGGCAAGATCGAAAATGCAGCGATCAGGAAAGGTTCGTCTGCGAGGGCCCGCCGATCTGCGGAAATGGCGCCGTCGCCACGCCAGAAGAGTGTGACGACGGGAATCTCGAGGATGGCGACGGCTGTACCGCGGCCTGCACGCTCGAGGGCCCTCCTCCCTGCGGAGACGGTCGAATTTGGCTTGGCGAGCAGTGCGACGACGGCAACCCCGCAGGCGGCGACGGATGCAGCTCCACCTGTCAGGTCGAGCCAGGGTACGTGTGCACCGGCGACCCGACGTCGACCTGCAGCGCGGTCTGCGACGCCGATTTCGAGTGGCACAGCCAGATGGGCGCGACGACGACCGAGTATTTCTTGTGCGAGAAATCGCTGCCCGCGAACACGGCGGAGACGATTTGCGAAGGGCTTGGCTCGGGGTGGACGCTCACACGAATCGACGATGCGACCGAAAACGCGTACATCGACGGCCTCATTGGGAGTGATTTGTGGATCGGTGGACACGATCAGGCCGTCGAAGGCGAATGGCGCTGGCGTGACGGGGTTGAGTTTTGGGACGGCGGGCCGGTCGGCGGGCTTTACAGCAACTGGGATCCGGGCGAACCCAGCGGCGGCGTCGATGAAAACTGCGCACGACAAAAGAACGGCGGCGTCTGGGAAGACCGAAAATGCAGCGACGGCGACAAATTCATTTGTGAAGGGCCGCCCATTTGCGGAAACGGCGCCGTGGCGATGCCAGAGCGCTGCGACGATGGGAATACCGCGAACGGAGATGGCTGTAGCTCGGGTTGCACCGTCGAGTCGGGCTACGAATGCTTCTTGCCGGACGACGCGGGGACGCCCAGCGTCTGCCAGCTTGCGGCGCATGTGGTGGTCGGGCGCGTCGAGCTCCTGAGGGTGCGCGGGGAGACCTTGCTGCAGTGGGAGACGAGATCACAAAGCGGCACGCTCGGCTTTGTCGTGTCGCGCCGTGGCACAGAGGCATGGGAACCGCTTCACGAGGGAATTCTGTTGGCGTTGCCCGGTGCCCCACAGGGCGGCGTGTACACCTTGCGAGACAGGGGGGCGTCCACCCACCGACCCGTGAGTTATCGAATCGAAGAGATCGAAATTGACGGGGTGCGAAAGCCAATCGGCGAGTGGGAGCTGGTCGCGCGCCCCGCCGGCGCACCTATGCTCTTGCAAGTCGACTACGACGCTGAGCCGCACGAGCTAGCGCCGCGACGTGTGGATCGAGCGGCAGCCGCCCAGCTGAAGAGCGATCGCTCTGGACCGGCCAGCCGAGTGGTGCTCGACGTTGCGCAAGACGGTGCCGTCGAGGTGTCGATCACCGCCCTTGCCGAGCTTTTTGCCAAGAGCCCCAGTGAAGTGCGCAGTTGGGCGGAGTCCGGAAATGTGAGCATCGGCGACCAGGCCTACCAGGTGCCGTGGTGGTTCGACGAAGCGCGTGACGGCCTGGTCATCGTCGGTCGGTCTTCGACCAACGTCTATAGTGCAACGCGAAAGTACGTGGTGCGGAACGCGCCGGGCCGCCTGATGCCCGTCGAGCCTCGAGAAGCCGCGGTGGCCGCCGTCGGGACGGGCACGACGCGACACCGCGTCGACACCAATGCCTTCCCGGCGCTCATGGTGTCCCCCGATCCGGATTCGGACTACTGGTTTGCCGCGTCATTGAGTGCGCGAGCCACGGGATTCGGGCAATACGAGACGGATATCCGTCTTCCGGAGGTCGCGGTCGAAGCCGCGATGCTACGCGTGTACCTCTACGGCGGTTGGAACCTGAACGAGACAACCGCGCAACGGGTAGTGATCCACGTGAACGGTGTCCCGATTAACACCGTGAAAGTCGCGGCCCTGGGACCCCACATGTTCGAGATGGCGGTTGATCCCGCGGTTTTGAGCGGCGGCGACAATCAACTGTTGCTGGTGGCAGAGTCCGAGGTGCCCGCAGCCGTATCGGGCTTGTACGTCGACCGCTTCGAGCTCGACCTCGAGCGGGCGCTTACGACGTCGCTACCGGAGCTCGAGCTCACGGCGCTGGCGACCGGCGCCCTGACCGTCGAGGTCGCCGCGGCCTCGGCGCACGTCATGGACATCACAGCGCAAAAGAAGGTAGAGGCCACCGTCGAAACCGACCCCGAGCTCGGCGTCACATCCGCTAGCTTCGAAGCGGAGCGAGACCACCGCTACCTCGTTTTCGAAGCACCGAGCGCACCCGTCGCGGTCCGCGGAGCCGTCGAGCTCGAGGCGCCGCCGAACGGAGCCAGCTACCTGGTGATCACACCCGCTGCATGGGTCAGCGCGGCCGAGCGGTTTGCCGCACTGCACGCCGCTGAAGGTTTATCCACCGCAGTCGTGTCGATCGAAAGTCTCTACGACGCGTATGGTCATTCGGTCGCGACGCCACATGCCATCCATGATTTCCTGGTGGACGCCGAGGCGCAGTGGGCCGACAAGCCACGCTTCGTGTTGCTTCTCGGCGACGGCACGCTCGACTATCGAAATCTCATGGGAATCGGTCCCGGAGCGATCGGCCCCCGAATGGTACAGACGAAGGCGGGACTCTACGCCTCCGATGCATTGCTGGGCGACCTCGATGACGACGGATTGGCCGACCTGGCCATCGGACGAATTCCCGCTCAGACCGTCGACGAAGCGGTCGCGGCCTTCGAAGCGCTGCAACGCTATCAGGCGCTCGAGTTTTCTGACTTTGGCCTGGCCGCTCTGATGATTTCCGGAGCGAATCGGGGCGCGAACTTCTCCGAACCCATCGAAGCATTGCTGAAATGGTTTCCGTCCGAGCTCGAGACGCGGTCGATTGGTGTCGATGCACTCGGCGTCGAGCAAGCACGAGCCGAGCTGGCAATCGACTTGCAGCGCGCGCCGTATTGGATGCACTACACGGGCCACGGCGGGCTTGATCGCTTCGACGACGAAGGCGTTCTGATGTCACAAGACATTCCCACGCTGCGACCCCTGTTGCCGCCCATCGTGACCGGCATGAGCTGCTCCACCTCTCGTTTCGAGTTGCCGGGCACGGACGCCCTGGCTGAGCATATGGTCGACCCGGCCAACGAGTTCGCGATCGCCTCATGGGGCGCGTCCGGGATCACGATGTCTCACTACGCAGCCAAGCTCGGCGAAGCCTTCGCGACCAAGCTCTTCAATGCAGATGGCGGCGCGCCTCGCCTCGGCGATCTGGTCGTCGCGCTCCACCAAGAGAACGCGCCCGCGTATGATGCAAAGGCGCTAGCGGTCTATGTCCTGCTCGGCGACCCAGCCCTTCGCCTGAAGGCACCGCCGGCGGGGACCACGGTGGCGCCGCCGGACGATCCAGACCCCGACGAGACGACGCCGCCTACTGCTGGGTCGGAAACTGATTCGCCGGCATCGGCCGCCGGCTGCGCCGTTCAATTCGGCGGGACTCCGACCTCGCTGCATTGGCTCGTGCTCGCCTTCTTGTGGCTCGGTGTTCGACGGCGTCGACAGGGCTGACACTCAGGACACAATAAATACACAGAGATCCGATCTCTCCTCTCGGACGCCTCGACGGTCTCGCCCAGGTCGTTTTGGCGCGATAGCGCGGGTTCGGGGGACCGAGCGCGTGTCGCTGCGACTTTGCGATGCTCAAAAGCCGCAGTACCGATCCTGCGAACAAGCTTCGCCGCCGGGCCCCTGACACTCCGAGTCGACATCGCAGGCATACGTGCAGAGCTCTAGCCACCCGGTGCTCTCGGTTCTCACCCAATCGCAGAACCCGCCTTCTGGGCAGGCATCGTCGCCCACGCCCACGCAAGGCCAGGCCTCGACATGGGCGCGCACCGCAGGGCAGGTGGTGAAGTCCTCGCGTATGCCGCAGTAGGACTCGACCTGGCCACCCGAGAGACTCGAACGGTCGGCGAGCACCGTCACGTAGGGCGCCTCACAGTCGTACACGGGAGGTGGACCCTCCGCGAGCGGCAAAGCGATCTTCAAACAGAAGCCGGTCTCGGCGGTCGGGTAAGGCAGGCTCTTGTAGCGCATCTCGACGCAGCGATGATCCTGGCCTGCACAGTCAACGTCCTTGGCGCAGGTCTCGCAGGTCGCCCGACTTCCCGGCGAGAACGGGCCGCCGCCGACGCCGCCGGTGCCCACGATGCCACCGGTGCCGGCCGTCCCACCGGTGCCGGCACTTCCGCCGCCACCACCAAGGCCGCCATCCAGGCGGCGATTGCCTGGACCGATGGGTTGCGATTCGAGCACGCAGGCTGAGGCTGGCGTCAGCAAGGCCAGCAATAGGAGAGCCCGTTCCATAAAAGTGTATTTTTACACATCCATAGCGGGATGGCGAGTGAGAATTGAGGCAATAGTGGGCCAGACCGCAAGGCGAGCCCGGCTAGTCAAAGGGGCTTACAGCGATGACCGAAAGCTCGCGGCGGCTGGGCCCATGTCAGTAGGATCGTTTCGGATGGAGCGAAAGTATGGGCTTCGCCTTGGGGGTTTGGCGATCTTGGTGGTCGCGGTGTCGTGGGCGGCGACCTGGGTCGGGCTGTCTGGCAGCTGGGTCGGCGACGACTGGCACATGGTCCACAACTATCTCCACGGGGACTGGGCCGAGCTCGGGGCGGTCTTCAAACGAAACGCGGCGAGCTACTTGTTCGTCGAAGACAAGGTCGGTCCGTACCGACCCGCAACGATGCTCACACTGATCGCAACCCATCTGTTGGCACCAGAGCCCTGGGTTCATCACGCGGTGAGTTGGCTTCTGCACGCAGCCACGAGTCTCCTCCTGTTCGTCGTGCTTCGGAGCCAGGTTTCTAAGGAGTCGGATGCCGACCCTACGACGAGCGACGTCGTGGCGGCCGGGCTTGCTGCACTGTTTTTTCTTCACCCGGTGCACGTCGAGTCGTACGTATGGATGAGCCTAGCAAGAACAAACGCCCTTTCAGCTTCGCGCCCTAGGCGACATAACGATTAGTACCGCGTAATTCGGGCTTCCGACTGGGCCCAATGGGCTAAGAGGGCCTAGCTTGAGATCCTGGTCTGTATTCTCATACCAGATTTCGAATCCGTCGATAATCGCTGGGGCTCTAGCGCCTTTTCTACCGGCCAGACGCAGCGTGGTCGTCACGCGAAAAGGGCGGCCCCCTGAGGAGCCGCCCTTCGCTGTCGTGCGTCTCGTGCGTCGCCCGCGAACGCGTGGTTCACGTTCGGAGGCTAGGACGCGCAAGCCCGGTTAGCACAAGGTCCAGATGAAGATTCGCCGGACTGCGCTTCGCTCGTTGCCGTCGCTATCTGTCGCGGTGAGCTTCACATCGTGCCACGTGCCGAAGCAAGTGTCGGAGTAAAGCCGTACCGTGGAGGCGCTTCCCGTGCCCAGATCTCTGCTCTGCACGTCGGTGCGGTTCGTGGTCCAGCTCAGCGAGCTGCCGGACAGGGTTCCGTCTTCGGGATCCTCACCGGTGCCGACGAAAGCGACGTCGGTGTACCATTGCCCGCGGGCGTCATCGAAGCCGTCGTAGGCGTACTGAGCCTCGCTCGATTCCGAGTCCACGGATGGTTCGAGGATCGTGGCGCTGGGCGGGTTATCGGGACAGGGCTCGACCAAGAGATTGACCGAGTCTTCCGCAAACAAGCCCTGATCGTCGGTGGCTCGGACCACGATTGTGTAGCCGCCCTCGGGGAACGAGGCCGTCACCGAGTGTCCCGTACCGAAGTACGCGCCGCCTGCAATGGACCACTCGATCGCGCTCTCCGGGAGGTCGAAGGTCGGCGTGTTGTTCAAATCGCGCGACGTGGCGAGAAACGTGATCCGCTCGTCGACGCAGTATGATTCGATGCCGTTCGGCGTCACGATGTCCACGACCGGCGGATCGTTCGAGATGGTGAGCTCCACACTGTCGCTCAACGTGCCGCCACCTGGCGCGCTGGCGCTCGCGGTGATGACGTGGGTACCAAACGACAGATCGAGCCGGGAGATCGTTTCGGTGCTCTCACCGATGAAGCCATCCAGATCACTCGTCCATCGAATCACTGGCGCGTCCGTGAAACCGACGGCTCGCGCTCGGAATTCGGCTCGTTGGCGCCCGCGCGGCACTACACTGCCGTCGGCCGGCGACTGAATGATGATCGCCGGGTCCAAGCGCTCGCGGTACGCGTAGAATCCGCGTTCGTCGCCAACGCCAGTCTCATCCCCGATCCCGGTGATCAGCGCACGCCGTGCTGAACTGCTCGTCGAACAGAAAAGCAGCCCATCGAGGGTGACCGGCGGATCTGTCGGCACGTTGATCCGAACAAAACAGGGATCGTTCGGGTCGGTGATGAAGGTGCGCGGATTGATCTCCAGCTCGACGCCGGTGGTCGCGCCCTCCGAGTCGAACGGCGTGTAGGTGCCGTTGCGGATGTTGTCGACGAACTCGACGACACCGTCGAGGCCCGCGCCAACGATGCGCCATGAGCCGAAGATATCGAGCGGTGCTGGATTGCCAGCCGTCTCGCGCGCGAACTGCATTGCAGGGTAGTCCCGAGTCGTTGCGAAGAATGGCTCACGCGCGTCGAAGTCGTCCGGCTGATACGTCCAACCAGCAAGCGTGTCGTCGTCGACGCGAATCGCGACGACCCTCGTTTCACCGTTGAGCTCATCGTAGCTGGCGTCGATCTCCGGGCTGTCGAGCTGCGCGTAGATCGTGTTGCCACCGATCAGGCCGTTCACTCGGTAAGCCCGATCGCTCGTGTAGAGAGTCCCGACTCGCCTATCCGTCTGCCCGGACAACGCGCTGCTGGGGAACGCTCCAGGCAGATGGTACGCGGCGAGGTCCGCACGCTCCATCGCGATGTCGGTCTCGACGTGCCACTTACCGAGGAAGAGCTGCCGATTTTGCCAAGCGGCCGGGTCGCGCGACTCGAGGACACTGTAGGCGTCGTCGATCCGGGAAATCCAATCGTAGCTCATGTAGATGAAGCCGGTCGTTCCCGCGGCGGCCTCTACGGGCCTTCCTCGACCAGAGTCGTCCTCCCGGCCCCACGAGTTCTTGACGATGAAGGCTCGTATCGCGTCGTCGTACCCGACGATCAGCATCGCATGCCCGCCCGACGCCGTCTCGAGCGGATGCCATACTCCACCGGCGAACTGCGCGACCACGTCCGCGTCTCTTTCAGCGTAACAGGGATCACCCTCGGGCAAGTCCGCGTCGCCGTCCTTGCAGTCGCGTGGCCTCGTCAACCCTACGCCAAAGGCTACTTCGCGACCGGCAGCGAGCTCGTCCTGAATCGCGGCCACGGTCCGGGTGACCGCACGGACTCGGGTCACACCATAGACCGCCTCTGCCGGTGCTTCGCGGGGGAAGTTGACCAAGGTTCGGCTCTCGGGAATCGAGTAGGCCGTGGGCTCGGCGCTGAGATTCCAGCCGTCGACCGCGCGCTGGCTCAGGGTCGTGTCGCTCCAGGACATCCTGGGCATGTCGCCCGGCTGATTGGTATTCTCGTAGTTCCCGCTCGAGATGTAGGTGACGCTCGGGTCGCCGGCCACGATTCCGGCCATCACGCTTTCCTCGGGCAAGCCGAACCTCAATCGAAACAGCCAGCCGAGCTGGTACCCAACGCCGCTGCCGCCCCAAGCCCCGAGCTGAGTCTCGCGCTCGCTTGGCCCCTTGGGGACTTGCCCAAGATGAGCCATCTTCTGCACGTGATTCGCGTACTGCTCGGACAAGTCCAGAGTCAGGCCGCGCTCCCGCTGATAGGCGGCTTCCACAGCCGCGATCGTCGCATGGGCGACACAGGTGCCTCGGCCACCTTGGTCGCGAATGGGGGTCTGCCGATCGCGAAGGTCGATTCGAGCGGAGCGCGATTTTGCCCCGATGCTTTCCTCGGACGGCGGAGGCGAGCTCTCGTCGTCATCGGGCGCTGTCTCCGGAGGCAGAGGGAACTGGGCGCGGAGCTCGTCCCAAAGTTCCAGCCGATCGAGCACGACCCGCGTTCCGTCGCTGAGGGTCATCATCGGTACGCCGTCACGTTCACTGTAGGTCGTGGCGGGAGCTCTCGGCCCGCCTTCTCGTTCGTCTTCGAACGAAGTTGGTGCACAGCCTATGGTGAGCAGGACCTGCAAGGTGACCAGCGCCGCCAGTGTGCACGCGCCGACGCCAGATCTTGATGCCGAGGGTTTGAGGTTTTCGTTGTTGTACATGGGTCGCTCCTATGAGTTCGGGTAGATGAGTCGGAGCGACCGAGGAGCACGACATATGCCAACGCAAAACGTCCCCATTTTCGCGCGGAATTCAGAATCGGGGGCCCGAAGTGACGACGTGTCATCGTCAGCGCTGACGTGCGCACGTCATTTCGAGCCCTCGGGGCCTGCATGACCGCGCAGCGTCGAAAGCTCGTCGTTTCGAACGCTTCTGCCTAGCAGAGCGTCCAGATTCGCAGCGTTCGGGGCTCCGAAGTAGTGCTGGCCCCGTCACTGTCGGTGACTTCGAGCGTAATGATGTGCTCTGTCCCAACGCAGACGTCGGAGTACAAGCGCACCGTCGGATTCGCGCCCGTGCCAAGCGTCTCGTCCTGCAGGTCGGTCCGGTTCGTTTTCCACTGGAGTGCTTCGCCCGAAAGCGTCCCATCCTCTGTGTCGACCCCGGTCCCCACGAGCGCGACGTCTTTGTACCAAAGACTCATATCCGAATCGAAACCGTCGTACGCGTATTCCGAATCGTTAATGCCCGAATCAGCGGCCGGCTCGACGATGGTTGCTTCTGGAGGGGTGTTCGTACCGCCGCCAACGCCACCCATGCCGCCGGCTCCACCTACGCCGCCAACGCCACCCATGCCGGCCGTCCCGCCCGTGCCGCCAGGGGCAGGTGGCACATCGGTACAAGCCAGCGCCCCTAGCGCCGCAACCAGGGCAACGAGGAGTGGTCGGTAGTGCGTTGCTTGTCGTCG
>Ga0265303_10001549_pt1 | contig 14185 bp, 12 predicted proteins | sample Helome_2_FD_192494 | JGI IMG/M metagenome (GOLD analysis project Ga0265303, IMG submission 192494) | Marine sediment microbial communities from subtidal zone of North Sea - Hel_20160317 (Illumina Assembly) | ecosystem: Environmental > Aquatic > Marine > Subtidal zone > Sediment ... | reverse complement strand
CGCGGAGAAGTCTGCGCGCGAACTGAAATCGGCGGGCTACTCGCTTTCGGTGCTGGCCGTTGGCACTCGCGATGGTGCCCCGATTCCGCGCGCGTCCGGCGGGTTTGTGACGGACAATCGTGGCCAAATCGCGGTGCCGCGACTGGAAGAGACTGCTCTGCGTGGCCTGTCGGTGGCGGGCGGTGGTCGCTTCGCCGTGTTGTCAACGGACGATCGCGACCTGGATATCCTCCTGTCGGGCGAAATGACAACGGCCGCGGCGTCGGACGAGTCGCTGGCCACCGACCAGTGGCGCGAAGAAGGTCCCTGGGTGCTGTTGTTGTTGCTGCCGTTGGCTGCGCTCGCGTTTCGACGCGGCTGGGTCCTGGTGCTACTCGTGTTCGTATTGCCGCTGCCGGAGCCGGCCGAGGCATCACTGTGGGACGACCTCTGGCAAAACAAGAATCAGCAGGCGCAAAAGCAGCTTGAGGCGGGTAGCGCCGACGATGCCGCAGCGCTCTTTGAAGATACGGAGTGGCGCGCTGTCGCACGTTATCGCGCCAAGGACTTTGCTGGAAGCGCGGCGGAGTTCGCGGAACGTGGCGACGCCCGGAATCTTTACAACCTCGGTAACGCACTGGCGTTTCAGGGTGAGTTCGATTCCGCGATTGATGCCTACGAGCAGGTTCTGGAAATGCAACCCGATAATGAGGATGCCGCCTATAACCTCGAGCTCGTAAAGAGCATGAAGGATCAGCAGCAACAGCAGCAGGAAGGCCAGGGCGACGATCAGCAGTCGGCCGAGAATCCGAGTGGCGAAGGCGAACAGTCCGACTCGGAAAGTCAGTCAGATCAGGAAGGTGCTGAGGGGTCATCCGAGCAAGAGAATGAATCCGACGACGGCGACGCATCGCAACGCGGTGACGACGAAATGAGCGAAGAGGATCTTGAAGCGTTGCAACAGGAATTGCAGCGCGCTGCGGAGGAGGCTCAACAGGGCGAACAGCCACAGCAGATGTCGGCAGCAGAGCTTGCAGAGCTCCGCCAGCAACAGGAACAACAGCAGGCGATGGAGCAATGGTTGCGGCGCATACCCGATGATCCGGGTGGCCTGCTGCGGCGGAAGTTTCGACATCAGTATCAGCGCTCCGGCAAGGACCAGGACGGTAACGATGTCTGGCCAGATGATGAGATACAACCTTGGTAACGCGAATGAACAACATGCTTCGAAACCTGCTTTTGATCACGTGCGTCTGCGTTGCGACGATGTCTGCTGCGGCGGCAGCGGTGCGGGCGCAAGTTGATCGGCCATCGGTGGACCTGAACGAGTCGTTCATGCTCGAGGTCATTGTCGATACAAATACCGACCTCGAACCGGACCTCACGGTATTGGACGAGGGGTTCTACGTTGGCCAGGTCAGTCAACTCAGTAACACGTCGATTCTCAACGGCGAGATCCGGCGCAGTCGAACCTGGACGATTGCGCTGATGCCAAAGAGCACCGGCATGCAGGAAATACCGCCGATTGGTATCGGTAAGGAGCAAAGCGCGCCGGTCAGGATCATGGTAAACGAACCGTCGAATGCGCCACCCGGTGAGGCGGATGTATTCGTTACGAGCGAGATCGACCAGGCCGAAACCTACGTGCAGGCGCAAATCCTTTATCGAATCAAAGTCTATCGTGCCGTCGCCACCCGGCAGCCGGCATTGCGCGAGCCGACGATAAGCGGCGCCGAAGTGCTTGTTGAACTGGCGGGCGATGAACGCAGCTATGAATCGATCTTGAACGGGAAGGCTTACAACGTGGTGGAGCGCGTCATCGCGATCTACGCGCAGGAAAGTGGCGAGATATCTATTTCACCAGCGCGATTTGAGGCGCGCGTTTTGCGCGGCGGGCGCATCACCGGCCGCAAAGTGTTCGAGTCCGATACGCACACGGTGAAGGTGCTGTCGATTCCCGCGCTGCCTGATGATTTTCCGAATGCGGCCTGGTTGCCGGCACGCGACGTTCAGCTCAGCGAAGAGTGGTCACGTGAGCCGGATCGCATCAATGCGGGCGAGCCAGTCACCCGGCGCGTGACCATCAGTGCGCTCGGACAAATCGAAACGCAAATTCCCGCGATAGAGCCCCCTGAAATCGAGGGCCTGAATATCTACGACGATAAGCCGGAACTGAGCCGTCGAATCGAAGCAGGCGGTATTCGCGGTGTTCGCAAGGACCAGTACGCAATGATCGGGGTCAATGGGGGCGCTATCGAACTGCCCGAGCTCCTGGTGCCCTGGTGGGACATCGATGCCGGCGCCTGGCGCGTCGCAAAATTGCCCGCGCGGACGATCACCGTAAAGGCTATCGAAGAGCCAGTCGTCGCCCAGCCGGTTACCGCCACGACGCCAGAGCTTGGAATTGCCGAACCCGCGGAACTCAAGCTCATGCCGGACGGATTCTGGGAACGGGTAAGCCAGCTCTTGGCCGCGGCGTGGCTACTGACGATCTTCGCCTGGTGGTGGTCATCTCGTGGCCGAAAACACGAACCGCGCGTGCCAGAACCGCTACCGATTTACAAACAGCAGGCGAAGTTTGTAAAAGCGGCCCGCAAAGCGGCGTCGGCGGGGGATGATGCGGCACTGAGGGTCGCGCTGCTCGAATGGGGCCGATTGCAATGGCCCGCTAATGCGCCACGCAGTGTCGGCGCGTTGGCCGAGCGTGTGTCACCACCGCTCGCGGACGAACTGCGGAAGCTTTCCAGGGCCAGTTATGGCCGCGGTGGCACCGACTGGGACCACGAGGCGTTGGGGAAAGCGCTCAGGTCAATCGTGGTGCTGCGTGAGGATTCGGAGGCCAGTCACAGAGAAACGCTGCCACCGCTAATGCCGCCCGCCGTCTGAACGAGTTACCATGGTCCACTAATGCAGGCGCTCGCCTATCCGGTGACTGAGAGCGATTCGAGGCATGTTCAATGAACGATCTGAAAAATAATAGCACTCGTCTTGCGGTATATGTCGCACTGGGGGCAGGAATAGGTACCGCGATGGGCGCGGCCTTTGGTGCCGCGTTTGACAATGTTGCAATGGGCGTGGCTTTCGGACCGACGATCGGTGTTTTTCTCTGCGTCGCGCTTGCTTGGGCCGCTCTAGGAGGAGATCGCTGAGCGGGGTGCTTCTCGCTGAGTACCTGGCACGAAATGCCAGGGACAGAGACCAATCGACCACTAAACGGCCGCCTACTTCAAAACGAAGATATTGTGCTCCTCACACACGTCGTGAAGCTGCTTGGGCCACACGGTGGTGCTTACCTCGCCGAGATGTGCCTTCCTGAGAAGCAGCATTTGTGTTCTTGACTGACCAATACCGCCACCGATGGACAGCGGGATCTCGTTGTTCAGGATCATCTGATGATACGGTTGAGAGAGTTCACCTTCCCGGTCGGCGATCTTCATCTGCTCAACGAGCGTTTCCGGTGTGACCCGGATGCCCATTGATGTCAGCTCGTGCCTGCGCTTGGTCACGTGGTTGTAGACCAGGATATCGCCGTTGAGGCCGTGCATCAGCTTGCCGTCTTTCTCGATCGTGGGGGTGACCCAGTCGTCATAGTCGGCAGCCCTCATCTCGTGGGGATAGCCATCATCCAGGACCCAGCCGATGCCATATATAAACACGGCGCCGTACTCTTCGATGATTTTCGTTTCGCGTTCCTTCCTTGGGAGGTCCGGATATTTCGCCAGGATTTCTTCGGCGTGGATAAAATGAAGTTTTTCCGGAAGCGGCGGGAATCTCGGGTTCCGGAGTTCCGGATACTTGTCCATGACCATCTTCTCGGCGCCGGTGATGACTTTCCATATCTTCGTAACCACCTCGGTCAGGTAGTCGAGAGTCCTGTGCTCGGCTGTAATGACCTGTTCCCAGTCCCATTGGTCGACGTACGCGCTGTGATCGTGATCAAGAAAGTAGTCCTTTCTGACCGCACGCATGTCGGTGTTGACACCTTCGCCCACCTCGCACTCGAACTGCTTCAGTGCCCACCGTTTCCACTTGGTGGCCGCCTGCACGATGGAGGCGTGTATTGGTTTGTCAATGCCAAGACCGCAATGAAACTCAACCGGGGTCCTTGAACCGTCCCGATCGAGCATATCGTTCATGCCGGAGGATACCTCGACAATCAGGGGCACCTGGACCAGTATGAGGTTCAGTTCCCGGGCAAGCCCCTTCTCGATGTATTCCTTCACATCGTAGATAGCCTGCTGTGTCCGTTTTCTGCCCAGCAGCGACTCGTAGTCCCTGGGAAGGACTTCATCAACCTTCTCGTAGGTACTTATGCCCGGTCCGGCCAGGTCCAATTTCTTGTCTGACATCGTATTGCCTCCAAAACACAGTTGGATTCCTTGCTCGAATCCGAAGCATCTATTTAAGGCTTCGCAGGCCGTTACGGCCATCGTGGAAAGTAACACCCCCTCGCTGTAGCATTGCGCGAATGGACGATCTATCTGAAATAGCCGCTATGCCGAATTCTGGACTTAGTAAAACGCCCGAAGATATCAGTCTCGAGGCGCGCAACCGCAGCTTTAGCCTGCACGAACCCCTGGCGGGCGACTGGCATGGCGGTCATGCATTCCAGACAGCGTTCTTCAACGCGCTGTCGCTGTCGTTCCCGACTGGCGAGAAGTTCTTCGTTGATAGCGTGAAACATTACCTGCCGTGTATCGACGATCCAAAACTCAAAAGCGAAGCCGCTGTTTTCGTGCAGCAAGAGTACGTCCATAGACGTGAACACCAGCGGTATAACGAGGTACTCGCTGAGGTAAGGGGGTTCGATCTTAAGAAACTCGAAGCAATTTATATTCGTGAAATCGAGCAGGCGAACAAACAGCCGCCGATCGCGCGGCTGGCAGCGACCGTTGTACTCGAACACATTACGGCAATGTTCGCTGCGGGCTCGATGCGCAATTCCCGCTGGATGGACGGCGCTCAGCCAGCGATGGCGGATCTCTGGCAATGGCACGCGATCGAGGAAACGGAGCACAAGTCGGTAGCTTATGATGTATTCCTGGCCATCGGCGGGGAGCGTAAATTACTGCGCCAGGTAATGCGCGTCGTGCGCCTCCGGTTTCCGTTCAATGTGTTCCGGTCCATCGTGCAGATGCGCAGGATGGAGGGCAAACCAGTTATGTCGCTATCATTCTGGCGTGAAGGTCACGCGTTCCTGTTCGGCCGAAACGGCGTCATTCGGGAAGTCGCCGACGATTTTCGTATGTTCTTCCGGGATGATTTCCACCCCTGGATGATCGACAACCGAGAATTACTGCGCCAAACCATCGCATCGCAGGGCTAGGCCACGCGCGCCGCAACCCGCAGAAAACCTTTGGATTGAGGAAGAACTCCAATCCCGGTCTCCCGAAAGAAAGGCGTCGTTAAATGGCAATCTTCTTTTTTTATGACTTCTAAGGCTGCTCGTCTATCGGCGCGCAAGTAGCGTCACAACCAGCGCGACCAAAGCAGGCGCGGCTTGCACATACAGAATGGACGGTTTCGCGGTTATCGCGCCAAAAACTCCGGCGACGATTACGCAACCCAGGAAGAACACTCGAAGTGAAATTGCGTCCTCTTTGCGAATGAGGCTCCAGATCAAACCGGCGGCAAGAAATCCGTTATAGAGGCCCTGATTCGCGGCAAGCACAACTGTCTGTTCAGCGAACTCCGGTGTGAGCCCGAACGCGCGTAGTCCGGCCGGCTTGGTCCAAAGAAACATTTCCAGAACCAGAATGTACAGGTGCTCAATAGCGACGAACGCGACTAGTGCAGCGGCAGCTTTTTTCATGAGTAGGAGCCTCAGCATACGCCAGCGATTCAGCTAGCCTGAGCAGAGCTTACGGTGCCTTCAGCAACGCATGCAAGTTGGGCGAAGTAACTGCGAACCGCAACAGCTGCCGACCCAAAGCCGACATCGGCCACTGTCGACCCCGGCGCTCAAATCGGCAAAATCACCCCGAAGAGGGCCAATTGCTGGTGCGGCAAGGGAGGTCAAACGCAACGATCAGCGACTCAGCATTTCCCTGTTGCAGACCACCAAAAACACAACAATCCCGATTACCGAAAAAGAAAACGCCGAATTCCAGACAATAGTCTCGCCCGCGGTCAAATCAAGCGAAACCAATAACAACTGGCCGCCCGTAAAACTCGCGTGCGTCAGCCAGCCCAAAACCAAACTGCTCGTCCGCATATAGATCCAGATCGTGACGATCCGCAGCCCGACAATGCCAACGGATGTAGCCAAAAAATTGACAATGAACAGGTTGCCGTGAAAAGCGCCCGCCCCATAAATACTGGCCGCCAAATGCCACATGGCATGCAAGAATCCGAGGAGCAGCCCGACTTTCAGGGGGCTGAACCTTTTCAGCATGAGGGGCGTCGCGAAACCCGTCCAGCCGATTTCCTCCCATAGCGCGCTGAACAAAGCGGCGAAAGCGAAGACACTCAACGACATTACCGGCGCGAAATTGGAAGAAAACAAGGAAAGCACAGACAGGACGGCCAGCATGGTTGCCGGAAAGATCAGAATTGCTTTGAGATACCATTGCGGCGCAAATTTCCAGTATCTCAATTGCCGAAGCAGGGTCTTGATGCCCTCAAGACTCTGGCTTCGGAATACCACAATAATGGCGGCGATCGCAGGCGCATGAACCATCGCCATCAAAACCACCAGGGCCGCCGCAGACATTTCATTGACCACGAGGCCCGAGGGTCGACCCACCAGGAGCACAACGATGATCGTAGTGACGATGGGCAGGGCATAGGCGATCACGAAGTACAGGGAAAGAGAGAACTTCTTAAGGTCCAGGTCTTTCATCGACTTGTATTTCGCTATCGATCAGGGAAGGGATAAAGATTATAAACGACATACACGGAGTGTGGCGCCGACGGGAATCGCGCAACCGGCGTGCGATCGGTTGGGTTGGCGGAGGCATTTCGCTTTGCCCTAAAAAGCAGTCGTTGGGCTGATATGATGCAAAGACAAGGAGACACTGCGTGAACGTGATGCGCGACCGCGCCAAAGAACATTTTCCGACAGTGTTGTTGACACTTCTCAGCATCGTGCAGGCATTGGCACTGGAACTGCTCTGGTCTCATCTGCGCGAGACGGCTTACCTCCTCGAGCTTTCATGGATTGCCGCGATTTCGTGGATGCAAATTTTTGCAACCTTCTTAGGCCTCGTGCTGATCTGGGTCGTCTACGCGAGCAATGTGATGCGATTTCGCTGGGCGCCCGTCACCAGCGATTCCGTGTATCCGTTCCTCGTTGGTTTGATGGAATTCATGCTCATCGAAAGCCTGGGACCCAATGAGATCGGATTGTGGTTTATTCTCATGGCTTCGATATTCGGGATGATGATCTGGGTCGCCCACTCAAATATGCGGCGAGCCCGACAGGATACTGATAACGAAGCCTTTTTTAGCAGGTATAGGCCGGCGGAACTCCGCGATTTCTATCCCCAGGTAACTATTGTGAGCGCACTACTGTTAGGGGGCATTTACCTGCTGATCAGTGGCGATCGAGGCTTGCTCGCGATGCTCGCTTTGCTGGCGGCAAACGGCTTGTTGGGATGGCAGTTCTATTCGGCAGCTCTATTCTGGAAGCGCACCGTAACCGACGTATCGGAGGCGTAAATTGGCGTTAGTACATGGTTTCGTGCGCATAGAGGACCTGGAGACCATGCCATGATCGAGCCGTATCGCGGCAGTTGCTTGTGCGGCGCCGTCAAATTCGAGATCGACGAATTTCTCCCGCAGGCGGCTCATTGTCACTGTTCCATGTGCCGCAAGTTTCACGGCGCCGCGTATGCGACGATCGCAGGCGTGCTCCGTTCCAACTTTCGCTGGATTGAGGGTGTCAATGCACTCAAAGGGTATACGGCAAAGAACGGTACAACGCGGTCGTTCTGCAGCCACTGCGGGTCTAGCCTCACATTCTCAAGTCCCAGGGCATCGGAAGAAGAGATTGAGATAGCGCTGGGCACTTTAGACGGAGACGTGCCAGTAGAACCGAGCGCACACATATTCGTGGGCTCGGCTGCGAACTGGACTGTATTCAGTGATGGCCTGCCGCGGTATGAGGAACAGCGAGGCAGTGCCAAAGCGAAGAAGTAGCTTTGCACCGCACCGATAAAAATCGTCTGCATTTACAGGACGAGCAACTGGAGGATGTCGGCAATGTGCATTTCGGCTGGGCAAGACGGCCCGATCCCGTTATCGGCGCGGCCGTCCAATGGCTGCAAAACCAGTCGTAAAGCAAGCGTCCAGCAACCAGGTCCGACATCTCTGATATTCTCGGGCGTCATCAGAAAGAGAATGCCGCCATGCCGACATATCATTGCATATTGGCTGCCACGCCGAAGCATTTCGTCGCGGTCGTTTGTTGCCTTGCCATGCTGTCTGTTGCCGGGCCCGTCGGCGCACAAAAAACGGCGAAACCGGTTCTGCATGGAAAACACTGGGTAGCTGTTACGGGTAAGCCGCTGGCGGCGACGGCGGGCGGGATGACGTTTACCCGTGGTGGTAACGCCGTGGACGCCGCTTGCGCGATGTTGGCGGCAACCTCGACGATGTGGGACACGCTGGGGTGGGGCGGCGAAACACAGGCGCTGATCTACAATCCGAACACGGGCGAAGTCCTCGGAATCAATGCGCTCGGAGTTGCACCTACCGGCGCAACCGCAGAGTTCTTTCGCGAGCGCGGCATGTTGTATCCACCCGAATATGGTCCGCTGGCCGCCGTAACGCCGGGCACGCCGGGCGGTTTAATGGTGATGCTCGCCGAATACGGAAAACTCAGCCTTGCGGACGTGTTGGCGCCCGCCATGCAAATGGCCGAAGGTTACCCGGTCGAGAAATCACAGGCTGACAATATGGAGCGACGCAAGGATGTCCTGACGCAGTGGTCTTACTCGAAGAAAGTCTTTCTGCCACACCTGAATGATGACGACAGCCAGGAACGCGCCGCACCGAATCCGGGAGAGGTCTTCAGGCAACCGGACCTGTTGGCTACCTTGCAAAAACTGGTTGAGACCGAGCGGAAGGCACTTGCCGACGGCAAGACGCGCAAAGAAGCCATCTATGCGGCCTACGACCGTTTTTACCGTGGTGACATCGCCGAAGAACTGATTCGTGGCTCGACGGAGTACGGCGGCCTGATGACGATGGCAGACCTCGACCGCTGGCAAGTGCACATCGAGAAACCCGTTAGCACGAACTACAAAGGGATCGACGTCTACAAACTCACGCACTGGGTGCAGGGTCCGGTGTTATTGCAGGCCCTGAATATTCTCGAGGACATCGACCTCAAGAGCATGGGCTATAACACGGCGAGGTATATCCACACCCTGTACCAAACCATGAACCTGTCATTTGCAGATCGGGACTTCTATTACGGTGACCCTTATACACCGCCGGTCGAACCCATCGAAGGTCTTCTTTCGAAGCGGTACGCTAAACATCGGCGAGCGCAGATTGACTGGCAACGTAATAATCCTGAAACGAAGCCAGGCGATCCCTATCCGTTCCAGGGCGATAAGAATCCGTACCTCGATCTGCTTGAAGAATGGACACCGATTCCGCCGACCGCCGAAGCCGAAGGCGCGGAGGGCTTCCAGCAGGCTCGTTTGATGAGTGATGACGAGAGCTTCCTGGCAGGCACAACGTCGATCCAGGCTGCCGACGCCGAAGGCTGGGTGGTTTCAATCACCCCGAGCGGTGGCTGGATTCCGGCCTTTATCGCCGGTCGCACCGGTATCGGCATGAGCCAACGCATGCAAAGTTTTGTTTTGGACGACGCACTTAATCCCTTTAATGTGGTTCATCCAGGGCAAAGACCACGCGCAACACTCACTCCCAGCCTGGCGTTGAAAGACGGCAAGCCGTTCCTGGCATTTTCGGTGCAGGGAGGAGACACGCAGGACCAGAACCTGCTGCAGTTCTTTCTCAACGTGGTCGAATTTGGCATGAACGTGCAGCAGGCGGTCGAGGCTCACAACATCACCAGCTACCAAATGCAGAGTTCATTCGGCGCACATAAGGCTGAGCCGGGACGTCTTGCGGTCACCCGGAAGGTGCCAGAATGGGTGCGCGATGAGTTAGGCAAAATGGGGTACAAGGTGGAGTCCGTGGACCGTACGTACAGCCCGATCACCGCCATCTTTTTCGATACGGAAAACGAAACGATGTGGGGTGGAGCCAGCGACTACGGCGAGGACTACGGCGTAGTCTGGTAGTTACAAGTCCACCAAACAGGCGGCCACTTGGGGGCTCAGCTGTTCGCTATTCACGAATATCCTCGAGCCCCAGGAAGAAAGAGTAATACAGTGCCGTGTCTTCGAGACGGCGGAAACGCCCCGTCTTGCCGCTGTGGCCTGCGGACATGTCTGTCTTCAGGACCAACAGGTTGTCATCCGTCTTGTACTCGCGAAGCTTCGCGACCCACTTTGTCGGCTCCCAGTACTGCACCTGCGAATCGTGCAGGCCGGTGGTTACCAGGATGTTTGGATAGTCGGTCTTGCGCACGTTGTCGTAGGGGGAGTACGACAGCATGTATTCGTAATATTCCTTCTCGTTGGGATTGCCCCATTCGTCCCACTCGCCGGATGTTAACGGGATGTCTTCATCCAGCATCGTTGTAACAACATCGACAAACGGCACCGCAGCATAGACGCCTTTGTAAAGTTCAGGCGCCATGTTCAGCACGGCGCCCATCAACAGGCCGCCGGCGCTGCCGCCAAACGCGTAGAGATGTTCAGGCGACGTGTAGCCTTCGTCAATCAAGTAGTTTGAAACGTCGACAAAATCGGTAAACGTATTTTTCTTATTCAGTTGCCGACCGTCGTAGTACCATTCCCGCCCCATCTCCGAGCCCCCCCGAATGTGGGCGATCGCATACACAAATCCGCGATCCAAAAGGCTTAGACGGTCAGAGCTGAAATTCGGGGAAGTGCTGGAGCCGTAAGAGCCGTACGCATACTGCAACAACGGGCTTTGGCCATTTTTTTCCATGCCATCGCGGTACACAATCGACACTGGAACCTGGGTTCCGTCTCGCGCAGTCGCAAACAGGCGTTGCGTTTTGTAATTGCTGCGATCGAAGCTACCGAGGACGGCGCGTTCCTTGATGAGCGTGTGAGTCTCAGAATTCAGGTTGTAGTCATATGTCGACTCCGGCGTCGTTAGCGACTCATAGCCGTAACGGAACAATCCGGAATCGAATTCGTAATTGTCGTCCGAAAAGGCCGTGTAAACCTCTTCGTCAAAATCGATTCGTTTGGTTGTGCCCGACGCACGATCGACGACTTCCATTTGTGTCAAGCCGTCCTCGACGATGGTCACCACCAGGTAATCCTGAAGAACATCAACGTTTGCGATCAAGGCGTTATCCCGGTTCGCGACGATCTCTTTCCACGCGTCTTTGGACGTGTCGTCGAGCGGCGCTTCCATCAGCTTGAAGTTCTTGGCCTCATCATTGGAAATCACGTAGAAACGATCGGCACCGTCCGTAACGAGGTACTCATGATCTTCCTCCCGGGCCAGGAAAAGTCTCGGCGCATCATCCGGCGAATCCGCGGCTACGTAACGCACCTCCGTCGACAAGGTTTGCGCGCTGGTCAGATAGAAAAATGACGAAGACAATGATTTGGACACATACAGGTAATTGGTTTCGTCTTCTTCCTCGTAAACTAGTGTGTCCGCAGGTTCGCCGAGTTTATGGCGGAATACCTGGTAGGAACGCAAGGTTTCAGGATGTTGCTTGCCATAGAGTATCGTCTGGCTGTCGTTAGCCCATTCGAAATTACTCGTGGTGTCTTCGATTTTGTCGCCAAGCAGCTCACCGGTTTCGATATTCAGGAAGTAGAGGTCATAGAATCGACGGCCCGCCGCATCAACACCGTAGGCGGCGATGCGGTCGTCCGGGCTGACGGAAAAGCCGCGCACCGAAAAATAGTCGGCGTCACCGGCCAGGGCGTTTACGTCAAGAATTATCTGTTCCGCTGCATCCAATGAACCTTCTTTGCGTGCGTAGATCGGGTACTCGCTACCCTCTACGTAGCGCACGTAATAATAGTAGTCACCGCGCTTGTAAGGAGCCGACTCTTCGTCCTGCTTCATTCTGGCCTTCATCTCAGCGACCAAACCGTCTTGCAGCCCGTTGTAAGGGCTCAGAGCCTGCTCGGTGTAGGCGTTCTCAGCCTCGAGGTAAGCGATCACCTCCGGATTTTCGCGTTCCCTGAGCCAGAAATAATTATCGACACGGCTGTCGCCATGCAACTCGAGTGTCACCGGCCGTTTTTCCGGGGCCGGAGTGGGTGAAGAGGGCTTTTCGCCTGAGCAAGCTACCAAGGTGACCACCAAAATTGACAGTTGAAGGACGCTTTTCATCTTTTTGAATTCCGCGAATCCGCCGGGCGCACGAGTATAGCGGCGAGCGCGCGCTACGGATAGCGGCCCCTAACCGTGTGTTTCATACATTCTGCAAGCACGCGGTACAGGGAAGACCATAGTTCGTTGTATTCCTCGTAAGATTTGCTGCCAAGTTCCAGGACCGGCTCGAAAGCCCAACCTTTGAGCTTGTGTTCCTGAAACATCGCTCTAACCGACGAGCGAACAACCCACTCAGGAAATTGAAAACCTACGTCGGGCTCTCCGGTTCGGTTGAAATCCAGAGCATCTTCCAGTGCGGGATTGGTATAGCAAAAGCACCCCATAGGATCGTATCCCTGTTCATCGGGGAGAGGCGAGAGTATCTCAGGGGATGCGATGTCTATCTCCCGAAACCCGAGCATGTGATTCGAATAAAGATGAAAGTATTCATCGAACGGAGCGTCTGTCCGCGGATGGAAAATTGGCCGAAACTCGATTCCGGAGAATCGTGCATTTTCAAAGAGCGTTCGAACGCCCCGCGGAACTACATACTCTGCGGTCCACTGGCCAACAACCGCAACCTGGTTGGGTTTCAACCGAATTTTCGACAGGAAGAGGCGATTGGGAAGACGAAACCGGTGCTTCGGATCGTTGCCGATCCAGGGCAGATCATCCGTATCGGAACGCATTCGCTCGAAGTCGGCCGCGGAGTCTTCGACAACCTTGCGCGGCCGTAACCGGAGGAAGTTGGCTTGCTCAATTTCAGCTCGGCTAAACTCCATCCATGGATTGAGATCGAACGAACCGAGTTTCGCGGCTACCCGGAGAAAGTCGTCCAAGTGACGATTTGGCCAGAACGAATCAAAGAACAGATCGTTGTGTATTCCGCCAACCAGGTCGGTCGCGCCGGATTTCTCCAGTTTTCGGACCAGCGTCCGGGAGCCACTCCCACGTAGCGATATCTTCATGCGTACGTGTCCTCGTGGCATTGTTTACCATTGTTCGTGAGCATGAACTACTCCGTCGGCCATCACTTGCGCTATTGTCGCCCGCAGCGCAGGTTTGCTGTGACCGCTTTCTCTGAGCGCTCGTCGATATGGATGTCTACCAGTGCCCAACGCTTGGCATAGACGCCCATGGCTCTTTCGGCGGCAGCGCTTCACCTTTCTGTAGCAGCTCGATTGAAATATTGTCTGGTGAACGCACGAATGCCATGTGGCCATCGCGCGGCGGCCTGTTGATCGTGACGCCCGCATCCATGAGGCTTTGGCAAATAGCATAGATGTCATCGACCAGGTACGCCAGGTGACCGAAATTGCGGCCCTCGTCATACTCTTCCGGGTCCCAGTTGTGGGTTAGTTCGACCTGCGCGTCGTGATCCCCCGGCGCCGCAAGGAAGATCAACGTGAATCGTCCCCGTTCGCTGTCGTAGCGCTTGAGTTCAACGAGTCCCAGCTGCTTGCAGTAGAAGTCCAGTGACTTATCGACATCAGTGACTCGCACCATCGTGTGCAGGTATTTCATTGTCTTGCTCCGGATTGGTCTTGACTTCACAATGGTCGTTGATCAAGGTCCCGCGGGCAATACATGAACGACATTCGCACCATTACTCTGGATCTGGATGACACGCTCTGGGCGATACACCCAGTCATCAAGCGTGCGGAGCAGCGTCTGTACGCCTGGATCGGGGAGCACTATCCGCGTATCACAGAGCAGTTCGAGCCGGCGGATATCTGGGAGGTTCGCTCAGCGGTCATTGCCGAGTATAGCGAGCGGGCGCACGATCTTACGTTTTTGTGCCGCACCTGGAGGT
>Ga0265303_10001547_pt1 | contig 14194 bp, 11 predicted proteins | sample Helome_2_FD_192494 | JGI IMG/M metagenome (GOLD analysis project Ga0265303, IMG submission 192494) | Marine sediment microbial communities from subtidal zone of North Sea - Hel_20160317 (Illumina Assembly) | ecosystem: Environmental > Aquatic > Marine > Subtidal zone > Sediment ... | reverse complement strand
GCGCGTTCGTACGAGCCGCGGAAACGATACAGCTTGCCGAGCGAAAGCTTGGTGTCGATGTTGAGCCCCGGGTCCAGGGCGCTGGCCTCGTTGCAGGCACTTTTCGCCAACTCGAAGTGTTCCATAGCGTTGGTGATATCGAACAGGCGCAGATGTGCCTCGCACTTACCTGCAAAAGCGCGGGAAAACTTAGGATCGATAGCCAGCGCCTCGTCAAAGAGCCGACTCGCTGTCTTCATGACATCGGCGTCCGAAGAGCTACGAAGCCGGCCTCTGCCTTCCAGGTAGTAGACATAGGCGTCGACGTCTTCCGTTGCTCGTTGCTGCAATTTTTGAGCGGAGGTAACCGACAACGCAATCTTCAGTTCGTTAACAACTGCCGCAGCGATTTCTTCCTGAATAGAGAAAACGTCGACAAGCGGTCGTTCGTAAGTGTCACTCCAGTCATGGTAGCCGCTTTGTCCGTCGATCAACTGTGCAACCACGCGGATACGATCTCCATCTTTTCGTGCGCTGCCCTCGAGCACGTGACGGACGTTCAGAAGTTTCGCTATCTCTCGTATGTCGACCTGCTTGCCGCGAAACTGGAACGACGACGTTCTGGATGCGACGTTCAACTCCGACAGTTCGACCAGGAGATTCAGGATCTCATCAGCAAGGCCCGCGGCGAAGTAATCGACCTCTTCGCCGACACTGAAATTCTCGAAAGCGAGGACACCGATGGAATTGGACGGTGCTTCTTCCTGCGTCACGACCGCGACCGGCTCCTGTGTCACGTCGCCAACGAGGCGAGTAATAAGGTAGTAAGTGCCGCCGATAACCAGCACGCCCAGCGCCGCCGCAAAGATAAGATCGGTCTTTTTGCCGGGGCGAGGGTGGTGACTGTCGCCGACCCACAACGGCAGGTCGAAGATCATGCCATCCGGACGTATATCTATGATCCACGCGAGCAGGAAGGACACCGGGAACCCGATGATCGCAGCCACGATGAGCGCCCGCATGGTCCAGGCCGGAAATCCAAGGGGTTCGAGCACTGTTTGCGCAACTTGCAGCACGATCCATGCAGTTACCGCATAGATAGCGACAACTCGGAGCACTTTCCGACGGCTTATCTCCGTCGCCAGATGCTGAAAGAATGTTTGAAGTCCGACGAGTGCCCCCTGTTTTTTCTCGCTTTCGTTTAGGCAGAAGTCTATGCTTAGGTGTATAACAAGTGCAAAGAAAAAAGGGGTTATGGATATGAGCGATATGATTCTGGAAGAGCGTCCCGGAGAAGGTGATGACCGTCCCGGAGAAGGTGATGACCGTCCCGGAGAAGGTGATGACCGTCCCGGAGAAGGTGATGACCGTCCCGGAGAAGGTGATGACCGTTAAGGCGAGCAAGATCAACGCTAGCCCTGCCATTCGACTGGCATAAAATTCAGAAAACCTGATTTCGCGAGCGTGCTCTCGAGGGGAGGTCGAATTGCCTGCGAAATATGCTGTTCTGGTCGGCATCAACAGATACCCGCATTACAACGAAAAAATGCAGCTGAAGGGTTGCGTGAATGACGCCAGGCGCATGCAGATGGTGTTGGTTGATCATTTTCGTTTCGATGCCGCGAATGTACGTGAACTTCATGATGAGGCCGCGACGCGCGAGGCGATCCTGGGCGGGATGGATTGGCTTGTTGACGTTGCCCAGGAAGACGACATCGTCGTATTTCATTACAGTGGCCACGGTCGACGGCGCAAAGCCAAACTCAGGAAGAACTCGAAACTAAGACCCACCGATGGCGAGTGGTTCGACCAGGCTGAAGGTACCGGCTTTGACAGCACCCTGATGCCATCCAATACGGGCCCGGCCCCGCACCCGCATCTCGACATCACGGATAACACCATCAACAACTGGCTGGAGCGCCTGACAGCCAAGACCCGCAACGTGACGTTGATCTTTGACGCCTGCCATTCAGGCACGGTGACCCGCGGGGGCGGTGATGAGGTGAAAATTCGCACGGCTCCGGCTGATGATCGAACGCTTGAGGAACTTGACGCTGTCCTACCTGAGCCGGAGGTGTTCGACGCGGACGTCCATGCGAAGAAGGGTAAGAGTGGCTGGCTGCCGTTGAGTGACCGCTACACTGTTATCTCGGGCAGCCGGGACTCAGAGACCTCCAAGGAATCGGACGTGTCGGGAAGTAGCCCGTTCAATCGTCACGGGGCATTGAGCTACCACCTCACCAACGCATTGTTGGATTCTGTTCCTGGCACGACGCACCGCGATGTCTTCGAAATTGCGGGCCGAAACGTAACCAACTGGTTCAAGACTCAGCATCCGCAAATGGAAGGTGCGCTTGACCGGGAAATTTTCGGGCACCGCGATATCCGGCCAATGCGATTCCTGCCGATTGCCTCGGTGGACGGTCAATCCGCCGTACTCGGTGGCGGTGCGATTCACGCGCTGCGCCCGGGGTCGGTGTGGGACGTGTATCCGCAAGGCACCAAGCAGACAGAAGGCACCGGCTCCTCGGGAAGCATCGAAGTTGTCAATGTGGGCCCGTTTACCTCGGAAGTTAAAGTCCTGGCACAAGACGGAGAGATTTCGCCGAATTGCCGTTGCGTAGAGCGAGATCAACCTGCCGACACAGACCTGTTGCAGATTCAAAACCCGGAAAACGAGCTCGATGTCGAGTTCAATATTTTCCGCGTCCAGGCAGACGGTGAGCTCGAGTCGGCAAACGAGAGCGGGTTCGAGTTCAAGGAATGCGAGCGGCTGGCGTTCGAGATCGTTAATGATGAAAGCAACGCCATCTTCGTCAGCATCCTGAACGTCGGCATCAACGACGATATCACGCAGCTGTATCCACGCCGCAAGGCGAACGAAATGATGGCCGGCGCAAGCAAGATCAAGAAAGGAGCCGGCCGCGCAAAACTCCGCGTCAACCTGGCGGGCTTCGACGGCGATCGTGGGGCGCAGTCCTACATTGCGTTCTTCGCCACGCAACCGATCGACCTTGCATGGCTTTGTAGGGACAAGAAGAAAAGCGAACCTGCACTACGTAAAGCAAAGCAACTGTCCGCGAGGCGTGGCAAGGAAGCGACAAGAAGCTCGAAGAATCCAGCCGAGCAATTGAGCGAACGGGACGACTGGTCGACGATCGCCCGGTCAATCGTCGTTATGCGACGCGACGGATAGCTGCTTCGCAATGGCGAATGATGCACCTGTAGTATTCCTGGCATTCGCGAATGCGCCGGATGAACATCTGGCCAGCCTGAAATCCGAAAGTCGCCGTGTATACCGGACCTTGCAGCCCCTGGAGGACGACGGGCAGATTCACGTGCATCGTGAAGAAAGTTCAGAACTCGACGAGCTCTACGAGGACCTGCTGCGTCACGACGGGCGTATCGTTATTTTTCATTATGCCGGTCACGCGGACGGCGCCACGTTGCGCCTCGAAGGCGGTGAAGGTGGAGGCAAGGGCCTCGCGAGCATGCTCGGGCAGCAAAGCGGCCTCAAGCTCGTATTTCTGAATGGATGTGCGACCAAAGGCCACGTACGGCGCTTGCTCGACGAGGGTGTACCTGCCGTTATTGCGACGTCGGTAAAGATTGGTGACGAAAAAGCCCTCGAATTTTCTGCCGCGTTTTACATCGCATTGGCCGAAGGTCGAAGTATCAGAGAGTCATTCGACTCGGGCAGCGCCTTTGTCGAAGGCCGACATGGCGCAAGAGGTGACGCCGGCGTTGCCTTCACACGTAGCGGCACGGACTGGGAAGATGAGGAAGAGTATGACGAGCCCGTGCTCGAGTGGGGCTTGTACACGGGTAAGGACTGTGCAGAAGTCATTGAACAGTGGCGACTTCCTGATGCTCAGGCGGAGTGGCAACTACAGCTCACCGATTCGAACGGCCCACTCCGCAGTCTTGATGGCAGCCCGCAACTCATCGAACACCGATCGCGGATCCGGACAGTAGACTCAGTTCATTGCCGGAACTGTGGAACTGCGACTTTTCCCCCGGCTGATGACGCAGGCAAATGCCTGATTTGTAGTTCAGATAAGGTCGAGAAAGGAACATCACGGACTGCGATCGCCGATCAGGTTTTGCCGTTCGTGGTAAGTGAAGATGATGCTCGCGCGCATGTGCTCGAGTATGTCGGCGACGATTCGAAAATAGTCAAAGTCGGCTCGGTATTCGTGCCTTACTGGGTCTTTGATCTCGACACACGAACGACCTTTGAGGCCGAGCGTGGAATCAACCGTGACTTTACCGCCATACCGCCGAAGCTGGAGTGGGAGCCCGTTAAAGACGAGATCGATCTGGCGATCGACTCATACCTGCTGCCAGCGGGAACCACACCAATCGGCCGTGATTCCACATCACGTAACTGGTACTGGGAGCTCGATCAAGCCGAGCCATTGGAACGTATCGATACCGCCACTGCCAGCGTTGCGCTCGACCAATCCATACAGTCAGCGTTTGATAAGGTCGCATCGAACCTGGACTACGAGCTCGAGGGAGAAATTGTCGGTCGGGTCGGCGGTCATCAACAGAGAAACATATCGTCCAACACCCTCTATCGTAACGTCTCCGCCCACACCGTTTTGCTGCCACATTGGTATGCAACGCTAGAACTCGAAGAAGGACAAACGGGCATTCTCTTAAACGGGCAAACCGGGGCCACACGCCCCTTGCAGTTGCCGGGCACGGTCAAATTACAGCATGGGAGTGCAACGCCTATGAGCAAACGTATCTACGAACCCGGTGCGCAGCGGACTGGAACTTCATTGACGGTATCGGTCTTCAGCGGCGCCGGCATCGGACTCATGGTGGGAGCCTTGCTAGGGCTCGCATTATCACCAACGATAAACGCTTTTGTTGCCGCAATCGGAGCCGTACTTGCGGCTTTGTTGGGGCTAAATGATCGGCACTTCAGTGCCAGCAAGGGACTAAGGATAGGCGCCTTTGGCGTATTCGCAATAATGGGTGGTGCGGCCGGACTCTATGCCAAGTATCACAGCGTGTTCGCACCCAGCCTCCTGGACCGAAGAGATGCGTTCATGGACGCGGGATATTCGAAATGCCAGGCGCTGGATCTGCTGGCGGGCCTGTCACTACATTTGCGCCCGCCAGAAAACAACTCTGGCCTCGACGAGCGTAAAAAGGAGTTCATAAGTGCGGGTTTTTCCGAATGTCAGGCGCTCAGTCTTCTGGCCGGTCGCTCCGCCGCCGCGGTCATTGCCAGCGAAAAATCCGGCGAAGATGGCGCGGTACAGAAAATGTCTGCGATAGATCAAACCGTATCGGGAGCCGGTTTTATGGCGACGCCATTCGAAGCAGAAGCGTGCGGCACTTTGGAAACACTCTCCGACTCGACCGATATACCATACGCCAGGTTGCGTGTAGCTTTCGAAGACACGGGAAACGAGTCCTGGACAACGTGGTCGGTATCAGTCGGAGAAAGCAGCCTTGGCGACAAAGAGAAACGAGAACTCCTGTTTGCCGGACGGGAGGCTGTATGCCGAATCAAGCCCCGCCCAGAAATCGACTGCGCTCGGCTACAGAAGTTGGCTAGGAACAACGATTCCGATTTAGCTGCCGCGTTCGGCGAAACGGAGGCGTTTGTCGGCATTCGCAATCGCATCGTCAATAATATAAGTCCCACTTCCGATCAAACGCTGGCACTGAGTCTGCTTACCGACTTTTTGTGCGGCGACTCCGAATGAATTTGCAAATTGACAGCACGTCCACAAGCAAAAGGGAGAAAGAAATGTCTAGACACTCATGTTCTAACCTGGACCGACTGTGGTTCACGCTGTGTGCGTTGATGTGGATCAATTCGGGATATGCACAGGTGCTGCCGAATGAGCTGAAATCTGCGGTCGTCCAAGTCAAAGTCACTGACAGGGCCGGCAAAGGCCAGTCTTCCACTGGTTTTCTGTGGCAAATGAGTAATAACCAAGTGCGGGTCGTGACAGCATTGCATGGTGTACTGCACGCGCGGCTGCAGGACAGGAAAATCAAAGTCTACTGTCGTGGGATTCCAACGACAGCGAGCGTAAGCAAGGTCTATAAGGATGCCGACCTCGTGCTCCTAATGCCCGACGAGCCAATTCAGGGTTGCACGGTATTCACGGATAGATTGCGGAACACGAACGCTGCTTCATTGAAACCCCAGCCCAGGACTGAGCTGTTTACGTTCGGCTGGAAAGGCGGCGCATCGGCGTCCACGTCCAGATACCTGCTGAAGGGAGAAGTGGGCGACGGCTCCGAAACGCTGGCGGGCCTCGTCGATAATCTGGCTACGAAAAAAGCGCTCAGCACTCTGAAATTTCCGTCATTGCAGCTGGATATGTATTTCGTTCAGGGGCCTCTCGGCGGCGGATACTCCGGAGGACCGGTCGTCGATAAATCCGGAAGACTCCTGGGAATCGTGGATGGCGGTCTGGACAAAGGTGCATCCGACTACAACTGGCTGATTCCGGCGTCATATCTTACGAACCTGGAATCCTCACAAGACTCGACGATTCCTTTGGTCGACCTAAAACTGCTGGACGCGCACTTCTCCGCCGGCCTGGTAGAGCCCTCCGGTACACAAACCGAGATCGTGTTCGCGTTGCGGCCGCAAGTACAAAACGGAAGTCGTTACCATTTCGTCAAGACGAAAACCCGCTCGCTAGCGGACCTTGCGAATACATCTGATGACCCCGAGGGCATCCGCAAACTCCTGCGTGCCTGGGAATCAGTGGTGGGTCCCGATGTTGAGCACCGCCTTCACTTTGATATTTTCGAGGACATGGAGCGAAGCCTGATCATTGCGGCTCCAGCCGGCCAGGTCCTGGCAGATGGCCCATTGCCGGAACATCCGGACGTCTACGGGCTACTGACTGAGTCTGATCTCCCGGGGGAGGAAATTCAATTCGAGGAGTTGGTTCCGGACGAGCAAGGCTATCAAATAGTTGCGACAGGACCAGACGGTGAAAACTACTTTCCCAGAGAACAGGGGTACTTCGACGCATACGTCTACGAAACCGTCAACAATTGTCAAGGCGAGGGCAGAAAATGCATCTTTGATGAGCAGAGTTACCGCGTTGCTCTGCTTCCCAATCGGAACAAGGTTCTCAATTTTGGCGTATATGTAGCGAAGACCCTGCCGAACATCTCGACTTATTTCTATTACAGTGTCGCGGTGCAGAACAATTTAGCTTTCAGGGCGCGCGCGCAACTACAAGTATTTCCAAGTCATAACGGATTGTTTCAGTGCGCGGATCCGAACAAGTATTGCGAAGATACGACGGTGGCTCTAAAGCAACTATCGCAAATGGTCGCCGCGCAATTGACGACGTTCGGCAATCAACGTCCACAAGCATCTATAAACTTCCAAGTCGAATGATCGACTAAGTTTTGAATCGTGACAAAACGGGAGTAATCACGAGACCTTGAATGGCGGCAACGGGCAAAGAATGGTGTCAGATCTATTTGTGGTGAGTTTGTTTGGTTTTGATGGGTGCCAGATAGACCATTGGCGCACAGGATAAAGGTCTCCGAAGCTGGCCCAACAGCAGACCATGGCGCGAAACCACGAACGAGCGGGACGCCCTATTTCTGCGAAGGCTCAGGGCAGGCTACCAAAAACGTCTCGAAAATAGATCTGACACCTTTTCGGGCATGCTATCCGCGGCTTTTCATGGGCTTTCCATCAGGTACTACGATGGGTCATCTCTACCCTAGATCTGGTAGGAAACAGGGTCACTGTCCCTCTATTTTGTCATCCAGTCCAACAGTTGGCTCAAACACATATCCGACTTGAACATTACGCGAGATCGAGCGCACCTGAATCAGGTACGCAAGCGGTTTTTGCTGATTGCCGTCAGATACAGAACACACACCAGCGCCGCTGTCAGAGCTGGCTGTGCAGGTACCTTCATCTTCGGTAATGCCAAAATGTTGCTTCACTTCAGCAATTTCTGCATCGTATTTGATTCGCTCACCATACCGCTTGTTGGTATTTTCACTGATGTTAATGAGCCGACCCGGTACACGGCCCAGCACCATAAATGATTCTCCTCGCGGGTCTTTGGGACTGCCGCGAACCATTTGTATTCCACCACTTTGCCATTCATCGAACGACTTGATATTTCCTGCGCTGTAGCCGCGATCGATAAGTGTTTCAAATGCCTGCCGCGGAGTCATCGATAAAGTAACACCCTGTACCGGTATGCTTCGTAACAACGCCTGGCTGCGCACAACGTCCGCATTAGCCTGTGAAATGAATCCAGACAGGATGGCAAATGCAAGCATGCGCGATGCGGCGGTTACGACTCTCGACATGTTCATCTCTCCTGCGCAGTTACTGTCGGACACCAGTGAATGGCAGCGTACCGCGCGCTGTCGTAACCTGGCCCGTCAGTATGTCGCCATCCACGTCGCACTGGTAACTCATGGTCATCGTTTGAGTCCCAATTGCCCGGGAGAATACGAATTCGATGTGGTCGCCATCCACCTGAATCTCGCCAATTTCTGCCTCGCCCTGCGAGTTGGCCATAGTGGCAAAATGGGCGTCGCCCTCCTTACGGATTGTAAGGTGGTTGACCATCGTTCCACCTGGGCCATCCATCGAAATCTCCCACGTGCCTAACGGGTCGGCCCAGGCGGCCGATGTTGATAACAGTAATACCAGTGTGGCGAACAGTCTATATCTCATGTGTCCTCCTTCTTTTTATTCTGATTCGCAAGTTAAGCGGCTCGGTGCCGCACTTTGGAAGACTAAGCGGAAACGCAGATTTCCGTATTCTTCCTGTTTGAATCTATTCAATACTTGATACAAGTTCGACGCGGCGATTTAGCTGGCGACCGTCCTCTTGCGTGTTGGTCGACACCGGAGACAGCGGCCCTACTCCATGCGCAGTCAGCCGGGATTTTGCGCCCGGCAATCTTTCGACAATCGCGTTGACCGTAGACTCTGCTCTGGCCTGCGAGAGTTGAATGTTGCCGGCCAGATTCCTTGGTCATCAGTGTGCCCCACGACATAGAAAGACTGCTGCGCGTTTTCGTTTAAGTATTGTGTGATCACGCCCAATGCAGCGTCGGAGTCAGGCCGCATTGTGGCGCTTCACCTTTGTTTTCCCCAATCGTCGCCACCACCTCAAACCCGGCAGCTTCCAGCTCGTTTGCATAGCTTCTGCAAACCTCATACGTACTTTTTTCTTCGGGCTTGGTAAAGATCCGGCTCGACAGTCGACCTTCGGTTGTTATTTTCTCGATGCCATCGCCTGTATTAGTTGCATACTGAAATCGATCGAAATCGCTTTCAAAAGAAGCTTGCTCCACGCTACCAGCGAACGGCGACACGAGATCGGCAGAAGTTGCAGGTACAGCGAAAACACACAGGAAGAAAAGACAACTTGCTCTCATGACTCATCCTTTTTGTTATGCGAGGCAGAATGATTGATATAGAGGCATGCCCTACGATTCATCATCATAGTACGAGATCTGGTACACCCCGGCAATGATGCCTGGATCCGCAATGCAAGAAAGCGGAACAACATATGATCCTAAGCTTAAGATTCGGCGCCGGCACTGATTTCGTCCGGAATGTGTACTAAAGGGATTCCATACTTTTCCACCCTGAGCTTTGGCCATGGTCTAATATGGGGTCTTCGGTTCAAGGAGATTCTTCGATGAGCAGCAGTGCGAGTGAAATCACCCCGACGTCAGTGCTATTGCAGAGCAGTCAGGACGGAATTGTCACTCTGACATTGAACCGGCCGCGGCAATACAATGCGTTGTCCGCCGAACTTCTGACTGCGCTGCAATCTGCCCTGGACGCTATCGCCGAGGATGAAACGATTCGCGTAGTGATTATCGCTGCCAGCGGCAAGGCATTTTGCGCGGGGCATGACCTGAAGGAAATGCGATCTAGCGACGATCGCGCCTTTCACCAGGCGCTATTCGACCAGTGTGGGCGAATGATGTTGAGCATTAACCAATTGCCACAGCCGGTCATCGCCCAGGTTAACGGTATTGCTACGGCAGCCGGCTGCCAGTTGGTGGCGAACTGCGATCTGGCAGTGGCGGCTGATGATGCCCGATTCGCAGTATCCGGAATCAACGTCGGCTTGTTTTGCTGCACCCCGGCCGTGCCGTTGAGTAGAAATTTGTTACGCAAGAAGGCGCTGCAATTACTGCTTACCGGGGATTTTATCGACGCACATCAAGCAGATCAGCTTGGCCTGGTAAATGAGGTTGTTTCAGGTGCCGATCTTGAGTCAGCGACTCACACACTCGCTGCCAAAATTGCCACCAAATCCGCGCTCTCGATCAGGCTCGGCAAGGACATGTTCTACAAACAACTGCCGATGGATCTGGCCGATGCATATTCGTACGCGAGCGAACGCATGGCCTGCAACATGGATTCGCATGACGCACGCGAAGGCATCGACGCGTTCTTTGAAAAACGCGACCCCGAATGGACAGGAAAGTAGTGTCACCTGATGTCGAATCAGCAGTATTCAACTGATCTCGATAAGAATGAGGCGAACTACTCGGCACTGTCGCCGCTGACCTTCATCGAGCGCGCCGCATCGGTTTACCCGGAGCGTTGTGCGCTGATCTACAACGACACTCGCCGCAATTGGGCCGAAACCTATGCCCGCTGCCGCCAATTCGCCGACGCCTTGAGACAACACGGAATTGCAGCAGATGACACTGTTGCTCTGATGCTGCCGAATGTACCGGCGATGTATGAAGCCCACTTCGCAATTCCGATGGCGAGCGCGATTATCAACGGTCTCAACATTCGCCTCGACGCCAGTGCGATCGCGTTTCAACTCAAGCACAGTGGCGCGAAAATTCTACTCACCGATCCCGAATTTTCGACGACAGTGACCACGGCGCTCGACATGCTGGATGAAAAACCAATTGTCATCGATGTCGCTGATGCTGCTTTCGATGGTGGCGATCGTATCGGCGTCATGGAGTACGAAGAGTTCCTGGCAAGCGGCGATCCCGAATTTGCCTGGGATTTACCTGAGGACGAATGGCAGGCAATCGCGCTGGGATACACGTCTGGAACCACTGGCAATCCGAAGGGCGTCGTTACGCATCACCGCGGCGCACATCTCAATGCGGTGTCCAACATTCTGTCCTGGAACATGCGAGCGTTTCCCATTTACCTGTGGACACTGCCGATGTTCCACTGCAATGGCTGGTGCTTTCCCTGGACGATTGCCGCATTGAACGGCACCAGCGTATGTCTTCGTGCTACTCGCGCGGATGATATTTTCGAGGCCATCAAACAGCACAAAGTCAGTCATTTGTGTGGCGCGCCCATTGTTTTGAACGTGATGGCCAATGCCGATGACAATTTGAAGCAGAAGTTGGAAGGACCGGTAAGTGTGATGACTGCAGGATCCGCGCCGCCCGCTGCTGTTCTCGAGGCAATGGCCACACTTAACTTTAAGGTTACCCACACCTATGGTCTGACCGAGGTGTACGGTCCGGCCGTAGTCTGTGCCTGGCACGAGGAATGGAACCAGCTGTCTCCCGGCGAGCAAGCGCGCCTGAAAGCGCGCCAGGGCGTGCGCTACCCGATGCTGGAAGAACTTGTTGTTGCAGACCCGGAAACACTTGAACCAGTACCGAAAGATGGCGTGACAATTGGCGAAATCATGTTTCGCGGCAATGTTGTCATGAAAGGCTACCTGAACAACCCGACGGCCAGCGCCGAGGCGTTCGAAGGCGGTTACTTTCATTCAGGTGACCTTGCGGTTTGCCATCCGGATGGCTATGTCGAGATCAAGGACCGCGCGAAAGATGTGATTATCTCTGGCGGCGAAAACATTTCGAGCATCGAGGTCGAAGGCGCGTTGTACCGCCACCCCGCTGTATTGGAAGCGGCAGTAGCCGCCATGCCGGATGAGAAATGGGGCGAAGTGCCCTGTGCGTTCGTCACGCTGCGTGCCAGTGACGACACGGTTAGCGAGCAGGATATTATCAATTTCTGCCGCGCTAACATGGCGCATTTCAAAGCGCCGAAAAAAGTTGTGTTTGGTGAGTTACCAAAGACATCGACCGGCAAGATCCAGAAGTTCGATTTGCGCGAACGTGCCAAACAACTATGACTGATATTGGATCTTTGCGGCGCATCCTGACCAACTATAAGCGGGCCGCGATCGTTGGACTGTCCGACGACTGGTCACGACCGAGCAATTTTGTTGGCAAGTACCTCCTTGAGCACGGTTTCGAGGTGATCCCGGTCAACCCCAAATACGATGAGATTCTCGGGCAAAAATGCTATCCGGATCTGGCGTCGATTCCGACGCCGGTTGATATCGTCGATTTGTTTCAGAGGGCCGAGCGGGTGCCACCCTTTGTCGAAGATGCGATCGCCATCGGAGCGAAAGTCGTCTGGATGCAACTCGGAATTGTGCACGAAGAAGCAGCACAGAAGGCGCGAGATGCCGGGCTTGAAGTGGTTATGGATCGCTGCATCAAGATCGAGTACGCGCGTCTGTTCGGCGGCCTGAATACCATCGGCGTAAATACCGGTGTCATTTCGGCGCGCCGCCCAACCGTGTTTAACCGCTAACGGGAGCAGATCATGGCGGATCGAAAATTCGGTATTGAGACCTTGTGCTTACATGCGGGTCAGATACCCGACCCGATAACAGGGGCTCGTGCGGTACCGATTTATCAGACGACGTCGTATGTTTTCGACGATACCGAACACGCGGCCAGTCTTTTCAACCTGCAGACATTCGGCAATACATATGTCCGCATGACTAATCCAACGACGGCAGTGTTTGAAGAACGGATGGCCTCGCTCGAAAACGGCCGAGCTGCACTCGGTGTGAGTTCCGGCATGGCGGCGCAGATGAGCGCGATTCTGACGTTAATGGAACAAGGTGATGAACTGGTTTCGGCCAAAACTCTTTACGGCGGTACGTTTTCGCAATTTGATGTGACGTTCCGAAAAATGGGGATCGAGACTACATTTGTCGACTCCGACGATCCGGAGAATTTTCGTCGCGCGATTACAGGCAAGACGCGGGCACTATTCGCTGAGACGATCGGCAACCCGACCAATAACGTGATCGATATCGAATCGGTAGCAGCTATTGCACACGATGCCGGGATTCCATTAATCATCGACAACACGTTTGCTACGCCGTACCTGTGCAAACCTTTTGACTATGGTGCCGATATTGTTGTGCACTCGGCGACCAAGTTTATCGGTGGGCATGGCACGAGCATGGGTGGTGTGATGATCGAATCCGGAAAGTTTGACTGGGGCAACGGTAATTTTCCGGGCATGGTCGAGCCATCCGCGGGTTATCACGGCATCCGCTTTTACGAGACGTTTGGCGACTTTGGTTTCACGATGAAGGCCCGGTGCGAAACTTTGCGCACGCTGGGTCAGGCTATGAGCCCTTTCAATGCCTTCATGATGTTGCAGGGTTTGGAAACTCTGCCGATACGCATGGATCGCCACTGCCAGAATGCTGTCGGTGTCGCGGAGTTTCTGCTTGAGCACCCCGCGGTAAGCTGGGTTAACTACGCCGGTCTCAGTGACAATAAGTACCGCGCTCAGGTGGACAAATACTTACCGAACGGCGCTGGCTCGATCATGACATTCGGGGTCAAAGGCGGTAGTGCCGCAGGCCAGAAATTCATCAACAATGCGCAGTTCATGAGCCATCTTGCCAATGTTGGTGATGCGCGCACGCTTATTATCCATCCGGCCTCCACCACACATCGACAACTTGATGAAGCGCAACAACTGGCCGCCGGGGTGACTCCGGACATGGTGCGTATCTCCGTGGGATTGGAAACACTGGACGACATCCTCTGGGACATCGATCAGGCATTGAGCCCGGTGACAAGCGGGTGACCGGTCAACACCTTTAAGCGCGTGGTGACCAGGGCAGAACGGATGCGGCATTGTCCGGAAACCCGGGTCAGTCCACTTTTCGCTAAGGCGATACGGGTTTCTGGAACACCAGGAAATGTTGCTGCGGAAGAAACGATTCCGTTCTCAACCACCTGAAACCCGATGCCGTGATCTCTTTGCGTGCCTGCGCTTCCGACATGTTGTGGAGCGCCCCGGAGGACCGTGGACTGACTTCGGCACGGTCCTCGACCACGATGAGATAGCCGCCGGGTCTTAGCGCCCTGTACATTGCCTCGCCCATTTCGCGCGGGTGCGAAAACTCGT
>Ga0265303_10001546_pt1 | contig 14202 bp, 3 predicted proteins | sample Helome_2_FD_192494 | JGI IMG/M metagenome (GOLD analysis project Ga0265303, IMG submission 192494) | Marine sediment microbial communities from subtidal zone of North Sea - Hel_20160317 (Illumina Assembly) | ecosystem: Environmental > Aquatic > Marine > Subtidal zone > Sediment ... | reverse complement strand
TTGCTGGATACTGGCGCGACCCGGTGGATTCCGTCCCCGGAAGCCAGCCGGGCGATCCCGTTATCATCAACGGCGACCCGATCTCGAGTATCAGCTGGGGTACGACGACGGGCGAGCAAAGCGGCTATGACTTCATTGCAACGCTTCCGCCGCCGTTCTCGTTGCCAGGACCCATCCCCTACTTTTCTCTCGGCACGTTCCAACATCGCAACTTCGTGGTCGGCGAGCCGTGGCTGACTTCGGCTGAGCTTGATGTGGTACTCGTGCTTGCCGTGGACGGCGTGCCAACCGGGCCGTTGAACTTCACGTTCACGTTGAACCACGACGAAACCCCCAACAACCTGGACCCTTGTCCCTATCCGACACCACCTGGAGAGGGGTGCACGGACCGCGTGACGATCGTCGCCTCGGCCGACCCCACGACATTCAACGTCGAGGGGGTGGACTACACGTTGGAGATGAGCTTCCTGGACAACGGTAGTCCCGTCGATGAGTTCATTACGAGAGAAGGCGACACCGTCAATAGCACAGGCCTGGTCGGTGAATTTTCGCTGCCACCGGGGCTGACGGTAACGAAGACGGGGCCGGCGGCAATGCGCCTGGCAGAGTGGGGCGACTTCGTCATCGCCGTGCATAACGCAAGCGAGTCCGACGCGTACAACGCGACGCTCGTCGACCAGCTTCCCGATGGCCCGACCGGCGGAATGTGCGACACGACGCCCGAAATTCAGAGCGCGCAAGTATTCGCGTCCGATGGCGTTACTCCGGTACCGGGAAAAGGCCCTCTGGCCGAGGGAACTGACTACTCGCTCGTCTACGACGGCGCCTCCTGCGAACTCACGTTCAACACGCTTTCTTCTGAATCCGTGATCGGCGTGGATGAGCGTCTGATGATCGCGTACCGAACGCAGCTCGACCTCGATTCCCAGGACGGCGCCACGCTGACGAACGTGGCTGGCGCGACCGAGTGGTTCAACTCAGACGCCTCGACCGTCTACTTGCGCACGTTGACCGACGGCACCGTTGGTGTCGGGGACCACGAGGACGCGCACAGCGTCACCGTCGACCTGCCCGAGCTAAGATTCGAGAAGACGGTCATGAATGTGACGACGGGCGAGGACCCGGGCACCGTCGCGACGCCGGGCGATACACTGCGCTACCGGCTCTACGTTGAAAACCTGAGTGATGTCTCCATCAGCGATTTCTCGATCGTCGACGAAATCGACCGCCTCAACGCGGACGCGTTGTTCCAGCCGGGCACGCTGAGTGTCGTCACGCTTCCGGCCGGCGCAGATGCCAGCAACACGAACGCGAACGGCGGTGCGGCCGGTACCGGCCTGCTGGACATACGCAACCTGGGCATCGGCGGGCTGGGCGAGAGTGTCCTGGTCGAGTTCGAGGTACAGCTCGCTCCTGTCATCGCGAACGACACATTCGTTTACAACCAATCCGAACTCATGTTCGACGGCTTGTCGGCGGCTGTCAGTGACGACCCGAACGTCAACGGCGCGGCGGATCCGAATATTGCGGATGACGAAGACCCGACGCAGATCCAGATCGAGTCCGCACCCTATTTTGACGTCGACAAGATTTCGACCTACGTCGACGGCAACCCGAATGTCCTGCTTGCCGGCGAGACCCTGCGCTACACGATCACTGTCCAGAACACTGGCACGGACAATGCCACGGGCGTCGATATTGTCGACCTGGTCCCGGCAAGTACCACGTACGTGGCCGGCAGTACGATGCTCAATGGCGTCGCCGTTCCCGATGCCGCTGGCGGAGTCTTGCCGCTCATCGACGGTATACTGATCAATGCGCCCCAGGATGCGACGCCGGGCGCGATGAATGCCGGCGTTGCCGACAACGTCGCGACGGTCGTCTTCGACGTCGTGGTGTATCCCGATGCGCCTGACGGCACGATTATTTCAAACCAGGCATTCGTCAGCGCCGTCGACCAGGGCGTTGCCGACGTGCCTTCCGACGACCCACGCACGGACGTGCCCGACGATCCGACGCAGGATATCGTCGGCAACTACCCGCTGTTGTTTGCGCCGAAGTCGGCCGAACTGCTTGTCGATGGTAGCTCGCCGGGCATCGTCGATCCTGGCGACACGTTGCGTTACACGATCACGATCTACAACAACGGTACCGTGGCGGCGACGGCTGTCGAGCTCATCGACGTCGTGCCCAACGACGTGACCTACGTGCCGGATTCGGTAACCCTGAACGGCTTGCCGGTAGGCCAGCCAGACGACGGCGTGTTCCCGCTGATCGCGGGCATTCCAGTCAGCTCCGCTGACCTGACGCCGCCGCTGCCAGCAGCGGGTGAAGGCATGCTGAACCCGGGCGAGTCTGCGGTCGTGCAGTTCGATATGCAGGTCAATGCCGCGGTGCCCGCCGGCACGCTGATTACGAACCAGGCGACCGTGTATTCGGCGGAGCGCCCGAACCTGCTGACCGACGGCGACGGCAACCCTGCAACGGGCCCGGAACCCACCGTGGTCGTGGTTGGTGACGTGCAACAGCTCTCGATCGTGAAGGACGTTTCGGTCGTCGGTGGTGGTGCAGCGCTGGCGGGCGTCACGCTCGAGTACGTCGTCACCGTCCGCAACGTCGGTACCTTGCCTGCGCTCTACGTCGAGCTCTACGACGACCTCGACGTACCTAATCCGAACTACCTTGCGTACGTTGACCAGTCGGCGGAAATGAATGGCTTGCCGGACGGCGTGGTCGTGAACGGAAACGTGATCATGGCCGACTACTTCACCGAGTACGGTCCCCTGCTGCCGGACCAGACCGTCGTGCTGCGCTTCCGCGCTGTCATCGACCCGAACCTGCTCGAGGGTACTACGATCAGCAACACGGGTACGGTCTACTGGGACGACCCGCAACGGCAGCTGGATGCCACGGTTATGATCGACGTTGGCGCTATGCCGAACGCCGGCATGCTGAGCGGCTACGTCTGGCATGACGCCGACCATGACAACACGCCGGACGGTTTCGAGCGGCCGCTCGAGGCCTGGACCGTCGAACTCATCCTGGACGATCAGATCGTGGGCTCGATGCCGACGAATGCCGACGGCTACTACCTGTTTGCGAATGTACCGCCGGTTTACGACCCTGCCGTTCTGTACTCACTGCGTTTCAGCGCGCCAGGGGCCGGGCCTCAGACTGCTCTGCTCGGCCAGACCGACTCCGACTTCACGGACGGCCAGCAGCGCATCGACGAAATCGACGTGCAGGAAGGCAGCAACCTGCTTGCCCTCAATATGCCTGTCGACCCGAACGGCGTCATTTACGATTCCGTCTCGCGTTCACCCGTGGCGGGTGCGACCGTCACGCTCGTGGATGTGCGTACCGGTACCCCAATGCCGAGCAGCTGCTTCGACGATCCGAATCACCAGGGCCAGGTGACGGTTGGCAACGGTTACTACAAGTTCGATATTAACTTCTCGGACCCCATGTGCACGGTCAACATACCGTACCAGATCAGGGTAGATGTGCCAGGCACCGCCTTTCTGCCGGGCGTATCCGAGCTAATTCCGCCGACGTCCGGCGAGACCACGCCGCCATTCAACGTGCCGATGTGTCCGGGGTCGGCAAACGACGCGGTACCTGCGACCGCCCAGTATTGCGAGTCGCAGCCGTCAGAATTCGCGCCGCCGCTCGCCGTGCCGGCGCGGACTGCCGGTACCGTCTATCACCTGTTGCTGACGCTGGACGACAGCCAGGTGCCGGGTTCGTCGCAGCTCTTCAATAATCACATTCCGCTCGATCCGCGCCTCGACGGCGCCGTGGCCGTAACAAAGACGACCCCGTTGCTCAACATCAACCGGGGTCAGCTCGTGCCGTACGTCATCACTGTCAGCAACTCGTTTGGCGCTGACCTGCGGGACGTCAACATCGTCGATCGCTTCCCGGCGGGCTTCCGCTACGTTGAAGGTTCCGCGAGTTTCGATGGCGTCAAGGCTGAACCCACTATCGTTGGCCGCGAGCTAATCTGGTCTGACCTGCTGCTTGCTACCGATGAGCGACACACGATCAAGCTGCTGCTCGCGGCAGGTGCCGGCATCACCGACGGTGAATTCGTCAATCGTGCATTGGCCGTAAACGCGCTCTCAGGCACGGTGTTGTCAGCGGAAGCGACGGCGACAGTACGCCTCGTACCGGATCCGACGTTCGACTGCGCCGACGTCAGCGGCAAGGTATTCGACGACGCCAACCGCAATGGATACCAGGATACCGAAGAGGCAGGACTGGCCGGTGTGCGGCTCGTTACGGCCAGGGGCCTGGCCGCGACCACCGACAAGCACGGCCGCTACCACATCACGTGTGCAATCGTTCCGCACGATAGTCGCGGCAGCAACTTCGTGTTGAAACTCGATGATCGCACCCTGCCGAGCGGCTACCGGGCCTCGACCCGGCCTGTGCAGGTGCAGCGCGCGACACGCGGTAAAGCGCTGCGCATTAATTTTGGCGCTTCGATCCACCGCGTCGTTGGGCTGGATATCGCCGACGCCGTGTTCGAGCCCGGCACGGTCGAGCTTCGTGAGCAGTGGCAACCGCGCATCGATCTCTTGCTGCAGGAACTGCAAAAGGCGCCCGCCGTGCTGCGTCTCTCATACCTCGCCGACGTCGAGGACGAGTCGCTGGTCGAGAAACGCCTCGAAAAACTCAAGGACGACATCGTGATTGCGTGGCAGGACCTCAACTGCTGCTACGAACTCGTCGTCGAACCCGAAGTCTTCTGGCGGCTTGGCGGCCCGTCGAACAACAGCAAGGCAACGAACAGGTGAATGCTATGAAAAAGCTTAGCCATCTGTTGATGTTGTGCCTGGCACTGACCGCCCCGCCGGCTGTTGCGGCAAATGTCGACGAGCAGCCGATCGGCGAGGCTGTCGAGCGGCACCTGTCCGATGACGTCGCACTGATGAAATGGGTGCAGAACCCGGACGGTTTGGACACCGAGCTTGGCGACAGTGTCGGCACACGAGAGACGCTGGAGGATGCGCTGGAGACCGTGAAGCTCAGTGGTCTGGTACCGCCGATCTATTTCGAATCAGGCGTGGCCCAGATTCCGGAGTCAACCGTCCAGTCTCTTGGTGAGATCCTCGGGCGCATGCGCGATCGAATCAATGTACGGCTACACCTGATCGGCCACGCGGACAATCAGCCGTTGTCGCCGCGTCTGCAGACGATTTACGTCGACAATATGGGGCTATCGCGCGAGCGCGCAGGGCAGGTCGCGGAATACATCCAGACTGCGCTTGCGTTGCCTGCTGAGGCGATTTCCTATGAATGGGCCGGTGACCTGAAGCCCGCAGCGTCGAACGAGTCCGAAGCGGGCCGCGCACTGAATCGGCGAGTCGACGTTGAAGTCTGGTACGACGAAGTCCGGGAACGTGTTGCGCTGGAAGAGTTCCTCGTTCCGCACGAGATCGAGCGCGTCAAGGTCTGTCGCATGGAGACAGTCTGCAAACTCCGTTACGTCGAGGGCCACGCACGACGCGCACGTGTACAGAACCTGATTGCGCCGCTCAGCTTTGCTGAAGAGAGTATCGAGGTTAGCGACGATTTCATCGAGCGCGTACGGGAAGGCTTCGAGAACCTGGGTGGCAAACAAAACGTCGTCGTAAAATTTGTGGGCTACACAGACGATGCACCATTGGCCGGCCGAATAGAGCGGATCTACGGAGACCACACCGGGCTCTCGAAAGCTCGCGCACGTCGTGTCGCGCTTGCCGTACAGGACAAGCTCGGTTTGCCGACGGCCGTCATCCAGAGCGACGGCAAAGGCGAATCGAGACCGTTGGGCTCGAACCAGACCGCACGCGGTCGCGCGCTGAATCGGCGTGTCGAGGTGGAGTTCTGGTACGACGATCCACTGCAGGAGCTGCCTGACGAGCCTCAGCTTTGCCCCGAATCGGCCGGCGCTGAACTGGTTACCCGGCTATACGATCCACCCTGGGGAACGATTCCCGACCTTGAATTCGTCGATGGCAGCCCCGTCGTGCCGGCCGGTTACACGGCTGCCCTGGCTCGCGCCCTCTCCGACATCGCGGACAAGACTAACCCGCGCCTGCGATTTGTCGGTTATACGAGAAACGAGCGCCTGCCGCGGCGCACGGCCGCCGTGTACGGTGACGATATCGGATTGTCGTCATCCCGGGCACGCCGCGCCATGGAGCAGATCGCCACCGACATGGAGCTCGAGGGTGGTCAGCGCGAGTTCGAGGGTCGTGGATACGTGCACTCCCGCGATGTCGTCAACGCCGGCTTCCTGCAGGGCGAGACTTCTCATGTCGCCGTTGAAGTCGTCTATGACGAACTTGCGTTGCTGGACGACTACGAGGGCGTCGACGTTACGCGCTTGACGCGAGAAATCAGCCCGAAGAACCCGCTGGGCCTCAACCTGATGCGAATCACCGTCGATGGCGAGCCGATCGACGACCCCAAGCGCAGCTCGTCCGACATTCAGCGCTGCACGGACGTCGCCTTCGAGGACGCCAGCATCCGCTTCGGTTACGACAATTTGCGCTCCGCGCCGCGTCTCAGTGTCACGGCCAGGCCGTCACATGTCGCGGTATCGAGAATTATCAATTACGAGACCTTTACGTCACCTGTGCAGTTCCGCATGTACACGAACTACTCGCACTTCATCGAGCGGGCTGAGGTTCGGGTTTTCGAGACGGGTCAGTCGGTCGAAGGCGAACCGCTTGCCGCAATAGAAATCGAGAAAGATGGCGTCGCAAAATGGGATCCGCCGGCAGCGTGGTTCAAGGCGCCCGTCTACGAACTTGCCTACGTCCTGAGGGCTTACGGCAAGGACGGCAACTTTGATGAAACCCGGGCACAGCCACTCTGGGTGGTCTACGACGAGGTCGAGAAAAACGCAGAGGCGGATGAATTCGAACCCGATCCCGAGCTTTTCGCGGCGTACGGCGAAAACACGCTTAGCCTGCACAACATTGGGCTCAGCAGCGGTACCGTCAGCGTGCGCGGCGACGGGATCCCGGCCGATCACGAGGTCTGGGTTGCCGGGCGGCCGGTGCCGGTCGACGAGAGCGGCAGCTTCGTTACCGAGGAAATCCTGCCCGAGGGTGCACACACGGTAGAGGTCGCTGTGATCGACGGCGAAGGCCGCGGCAATTCGTACCTGCGAGATCTCGAGTTCGAGAACGATGACTGGTTTTACGTCGGTATGGCGGATCTCACGATCGCCGGGAACTCGGACAGCGGCCCTATTGATCTGCTGCAGGGCGTTAATTCGACCTACGACTACGATTCGAGTGCCGATGGGCGCCTGGCATTCTTCGTCAAGGGCAAGTTCGCGGACCACTGGAAACTCACTGCGAGTGCGGATACGGGTGAATCATCGGTCAGCGACCTGTTCAGCAACTTCATGGACAAGTCACCCGACAAGCTGTTCCGGCGTATCGATCCCGACTACTACTATCCGACCTACGGCGACGACAGCACCGTCGAGGAGCTGGCGCCAACCATGGGCAAGTTCTTCGTCCGGTTGAGTAACAACGACAACTACGGCCAGTGGGGCAACTTCAAGGTCGGTTACATGAATAACGAGCTGGCGCAGGTGGATCGCGGGCTCTATGGCGGCAATCTGCACTACGAGTCAGATGAGACCACCGAATTCGGCGAGCAACGCTATGCGGCTGACGTGTTTGCCGCCGAACCGGGCACAGTAGCGAGCCGGGAAGAGTTCCGCGGCACGGGCGGTTCGCTGTACTTCCTGCAGCGCCAGGACTTGCTGGCCGGCTCCGAGCGTGTGCGCATCGAGCTGCGTGACAAGACGTCCGGCCTGGTAACCGGCGTTCTGAACCTGACGCCGTCCCTCGATTATGACATCGACTACCTGCAGGGCCGCGTCGTGCTGACAGAACCGCTGGCTTCGACGGCGGACGACAACCTGCTCGTGCGCAGCAACGCGGTCAGTGGCGATGAGGCCTATCTTGTCGTGCGTTACGAGTACACGCCAGGGTTTGGCGACATCGACGCCATGTCGATGGGCGGACAGGCGCATTACTGGTTCGGCGACTACGTCAAGCTTGGCCTGACCTCCAATGTCAATGAGCAGGACGATATTGACGACAACCTGCACGCGGCGGACGTCACGTTCCGCTACGCGGCGGAATCCTGGCTCAAGCTGCAGCAGGCAAGGAGCGAGGGACTCGTGTCCTTACCGCTCGTGTCGAACGACGGCGGTTTCGAGTTCAGCAGCTTCGATCCGGCAGCGTTCGTGAACGCCGAAGCCGACGCGTACAGGGCCGATATCAGCCTGTCATCGAACGAGTTGCTCAATTACGGTAATAGCCAGCTGACGTTTTACGTGCAGGACGTCGAAGCAGGGTACTCGGCGCCTGGTCTGGCGGCCCTGGCGGATACAAAGAACTGGGGCGGCACTTTCAGCATGCCGTTAGGTGAGAGCTTCTTCGTGAGCACGAAGGTCGACAATCTCGAACAGGAACAGGGCATCGAGATCGAGGTGCAGGAAGTGAACCTGGGTTACCAGGTGTCGTATCACTGGGACGTCAAGGCCGGTTACCGCAACGACACGCGAGTCGATAGTTCGCCAGTCATCGGCCTGACACAGGAGCAGGGCGAGCGCGAAGATGCGATTCTGCAGATCGGTTACGACTCCAAGTCAACCTGGAACGCCTACGGCTTTGTGCAGGACACGATGTCAGTAACGGGCGATCGCGAGGAGAATTCTCGCGTGGGCGTCGGCGGTTCCTATCGCATGTCCGAACGCTTCCGTGTTGACGCCGAGATATCCGATGGCGACCTGGGTAAAGGCGGCCGCATCGGCACCAATTACCTGCACTCGGAACGCACGAGCCTTTACCTGAACTACGCCCTGGAGAATGAGCGCACAGACAATGGTCTACGTAGCGGCCGGGGCAGCGAAGGCAACCTGGTCGCCGGCGTCAAATCGCGCATCGCCGACAGCACGAGCGTGTTCCTCGAGGAGCGCTACCAGCACAATGACACGATGACCGGGCTCACCCACGCGACCGGCATCAGCTTCGCCCCGACCGAAAAGTGGAATTTCGGCATCAACACCGATATCGGTACCTTGCAGGACAGCCAGACGGGCGCAGAGACGGACCGCGTTGCCGGCGGCATCCAGGTTGGTTTCGGTCTTGACAGCCTGCAGCTTTCGACGAGCATTGAATACCGTAACGATGATGCCGAGCAGTTCGATCTGAGCCGGACCGAGCGCAAGACCTGGCTGTTCAGGAACAGCTTCAAGTACCAGGTGAACCCGTCGTCTCGCCTGCTCGGAAAATTCAATCATTCGGATAGCGAGAGTTCGGAGGGCAACTTCTACGACGGTGGCTATACCGAAGCCGTAATGGGCTATGCCTATCGGCCGATCATGAACGACCGCCTCAACTCGATGGTCAAGTACACGTACTTCTACAACATGCCGACGACCGGTCAGGCAACATTGCAGGGCGTCGCGTCGGAATTCATCCAGAAGAGCCACATTGCCTCTGTCGACGTCACCTACGACATATTCGACCGGTTCTCGATCGGCGGTAAATATGCCTATCGTCTTGGCAAAGTCAGCCTGGAGCGTGAGGACCCCGAGTACTTCGACAACACGGCCAGCTTGTTCGTGCTTCGTGGTGACTACCGCTTCCGCGAAGACTATGAGTTCCTGCTCGAAGCTCGCGTGCTGGATATGCCGGATCTGAACGAAACGCGCAGCGGCATGCTGGCGACGGTTTCCCGCTATGTCGGCGATCACCTGAAGGTTGGCGTGGGCTACAACTTCACGGACTTCTCGACCGATCTCACGGAGCTGGAGTTCGACCAACACGGGTTTTTCCTGAATCTGACAGGATCTCTCTAAGCCCGGGGCTTTGCGCGTGAAAGGCCGAATCCTCGTTTCACTGTTCGCGCTGCCTTTTTTCAGTGTTGGCGTATGGATGCTTTGGTCAGTTAGCTCCACGCTCTTCGAAGCGCAACAAATGCGTGCGTGGGTGCCTGTCGAAGCAACTGTGCTTTCGGCCGGATACACGACGAGTTCCGGGGATTCCGATACCTGGGAAGCCTACGCCCAATATACGTATTCTTACGGCGGCTCGTACTACACGGCCGACCGGGTCAATATCTCGAGCGGCGGCGATAATATTGGCGAGTACCAGAAAGACATCGGCAACCGCCTGAGCGGCGCCAGGTCGCGGGGCGAGCCGATCACCGTCTTTGTCGATCCGGACGATCCACAGCGAGCAATCGTCGATCGCAAGGTTCGCTGGGGGCTGATGGGATTCAAATCGATCTTCCTGTTCGTGTTCGGTGGTGTTGGCCTCGGCCTGCTGATTGCGGCCTGGCGGACGCCAAAGGAAAAAGACAAGTCGCTGCCGCAATACCAGTCGTCGCCGTGGCTTCTGAACGATCAGTGGCAGACGCCGACGATACGTTCGAGCTCGAAATTGACGATGTGGGCCGCGTGGGGTTTTGCCGCGTTCTGGAACCTGATCTCGGCCGTGACGCCGTTCCTCGCGTATCGCGAGGTTGTCGAGAAGCAGAACTACATCGCCCTCGTCGCATTGATGTTTCCGCTAATTGGAATCGGCCTGATAATCTGGGCAATCAAGCGCACGCTCGAATGGCGGCGCTTCGGTCCTGCACCCGTAACACTCGACCCGTACCCCGGGTCGATCGGCGGCCACGTCGGCGGAACCGTCGACCTGAACCTGCCTTACGACGCCTCCGCGCGCTTCGTGATTACGCTCACCAATGTCCATCACTATGTGTCGGGCAGCGGCAAGGACCGCAGCCGCAAGGAGAAAGCGCTATGGCAGGACGTTCAGATCGGGCACGCTGAACACGGCAGTAAGGGAACGCGGCTGACGTTTCGTTTTGACGTGCCGGAGGGGCTCGCCGAAACGGATGCCGAAGCCGAGGGCGACAATTACGATGCATGGCGTCTGAATCTCAAGGCCGAAATACCGGGCGCCGATCTCGATCGCGACTACGATATCCCGGTGTACGCAACGGCGAAGGAGTCGCGCCTGCTATCGAAGATGGCAGTAGAGCGGTCGCGCGACGAACTTGGCGCGATCAACGACGAGAAGATCCGCGAGGCGATCGACCTGCGCCACGATGCGAACGGCAAGAGCATGTATTACCCGATGGGCCGTAACCTGGGTTCGGCCATTGGCGGTTTTCTCGTGGGTGCAATATTCGCCGCCGCCGGATGGTACCTGGTCTTCGAGGAAGGCGAGCGCATTTTCGGCAGCGTCTTCGGCGGTGTAGGCAGCCTGATTGCGATTGCCATGTTTTACATGATGCTGAATTCGCTCGAGGTATCGCAGCATGGGTCGGACGTTCGAACCGTGCGTCGCCTGCTCGGCATACCCGTGAGACGCAGGACGATGCAGCGTCATGAGTTCGAAACGTTCGTCAAAAACAGTTCATTCCAGACCCAGTCGGGCGGCAAGCACGTCATGCATTACTCGATCTACGCGCTGGACAGGCAGGGCAACAAGCTGGTCGTCGGGGAGGGTTTCAAGGGGGAGAGCGAGGCGAACGCGGCCATTCGTTTCATCTCGCAGCAACTGGGCTTACAGGCCATTTAAGTAGAGCATAAAAACCGGCAAGCGGATATTCGGGTAACCCCTACTGACGCTGGCCGGAATTGGCATGGTTTTATACAGGTCCGAGCAACGCACCGGACGGTTTGCTGTGCCCGCAGTGTCTGAACAGATTCGCAAGCTCGTCGTTCCCGCCAGCCATCTGCGCAAGGTGTGCCAGCCCCTGAGTAAAGCGGCCCCAGAATCCACTGAGCCGTTCTTTGGACAGCAACGCGCCGTTGACGCCTTACGCTTCGCGATCGAGATGGAGCGCGAGGGCTACAACGCCTACGTTCTCGGGCCGCTAGGCAGTCATCGTCACAAGCTCGTCGAGGACCTTGCCACGGAGCGCGCGGCGACAAAGCCTGCGCCCGATGACTGGTGCTACATCAACAATTTCTCTGATCCCGAGCGACCGAGTGCTTTGCGCCTGCCAGCCGGTAAGGGCGGCCGGTTTCGCGACGACATGCGCTCGCTTATCGATGAGATGCGACTGGCTGTCCCGGCGGCGTTTGAGGCAGATGATTATCGTAATCAGCTCAAGGCACTCGAAGCAGATACGCAGAAGGAAGTAGAGCAGCAATGGCGCAGCCTCGAAACACAGGCCAGTAGCGAAGGTATCGCGGTGCTGCAAACACCGACGGGCTACGTACTCGCCCCGTTGCGCGACAGTAAGGTCATCGACGACAAGGAGTTCGACAAGCTGCCCGAGGAACAGCGTCTTGAAATCCAGGCAGCCGTACAGAAACTTGGCGAGGAGCTGCATTCGCGCATCGAGCAGATGCCGAAGATTCGCAAGCGCCATCTCGAGCGTGTGCGCGCGCTGGACCAGGACGTCACGGCACATGCCGTCAGGTTGTTGCTCAGTGAGCTCCGGCAGTCCTACCACGAATTTCCAGACGTACTGGAATATCTCGGAGAGGTGCAACAGAACATCATTGAGAATGCCCAGGAGTTTCGCCAGACCGAAGAGCCGGGGCTGCCATTCCTGAAAAAGGACACGTCAGCGCTGTTCGCGTCTTACGAAGTCAATCTTGTCGTTCGCAATGAGCCCGACGAAGGGGCGCCGATCATCTATGAACCGAACCCCAGTTACCCGAACCTGATAGGCAAAGTCGAGCACAGGGCCGAGATGGGCGCGCTGCTGACGGACTTTCGCATGGTGCGCTCGGGCGCACTGCTGCAGGCGAATGGCGGCTACCTGGTACTCGACATTCACCGCGTGCTAGGCCGGCCATTTGTGTGGGACGCGCTCAAGCAAGCGCTGTTTACCCGGCAGGTCAGCATCGAATCGCCCGCGGAGACGCTCGGTTTCGTGAGCACGGGCACGCTCAAGCCGGAACCGATTCCGCTCGACGTCAAGATCCTGCTGATCGGCGAGCGCTGGCTCTACTACCTGTTGAGTGCTTACGACAACGAGTTCGGCGTGCTGTTCAAGGTCGCTGCCGATCTCGACGATGACCTCGAACGCTCGACGAGCAATGTGGAGGCTTATGCGCAGCTTGTCGGCGAGCGCATCCGGGAGTGCGAGTTGCTACCGTTCAGGCCGGCCGCCATCCGGCGAGTAATCGAGCAACGTGCGCGAAAAGCCGAGGATAGCGAGCGCCTGTCAATGCACATCCGCTCACTGGACGATCTGCTCATGCAGGCCGATTACTGGGCACGGCGTCGTGGCGCAAAACAAGTGGCTGTCGAAGACCTGCGCGAGGCGATACGGCAACGGGACCACCGCCTCGATCGTGTGAAAAACCGGGTCGTCGACGAGATTCGACGTGGCACTCTGCTCATTGATACGTCGGGCGAATGCGTTGGCCAGGTCAACGGTCTCGCCGTGCTGGACCTCGGCGAATCGCGGTTCGGGCACCCGGTCCGGATTACGGCCACGACGCGTGTGGGCACAGGCGAAGTCGTGGATATCGAACGAGAGGTTGAGCTCGGCGGCGCTATCCACTCCAAGGGCATGATGATCCTGTCGGCAGCTTTGTCCGCGAGGTTCGCCCCGGACCTGCCGCTTTCGATGCACGGCAGTGTCGTGTTCGAACAATCCTATAGCGGCATTGAAGGCGACAGCGCGTCGGTCGCCGAACTGTGTGCCCTCCTGTCGTCACTGGCGGACCTGCCCATTCGACAGAACATCGCCGTGACCGGGTCTGTCAACCAGCTCGGTCGCGTGCAGGCTGTCGGCGGCATCAATGAAAAGATCGAAGGGTTTCATGCCGTGTGCGAGGAACGGGGTCTGGACGGTACGCACGGCGTAATCATTCCTGAGGCCAACGTCAAGCACCTGATGTTGAACGAAGACGTCGTCGCGTCGGTGCGCGGCAGGAAATTCAGGGTCTACTCGGTAACGCACATCGACGAGGCCATCGCGATCCTTACGGGTGTGACGGCCGGGAAACGCAACAAGAACGGGAAGTTTCCCAAAGGCTCGGTAAATCAAAAGGTCGAGGACCAGATAATCCGCTACGCCGAAGATCGCAAGCGTTTCGCGGAGGGTCAGGACGGTGATGAGCAGGCCGAGTGAAAAACGCAGGGTGTTGCTGGCTATAACAGAGGCCAGTCCGCTGCAGGATCTGTGGCGTGCCGTCGTCGACTA
>Ga0265303_10001545_pt1 | contig 14204 bp, 12 predicted proteins | sample Helome_2_FD_192494 | JGI IMG/M metagenome (GOLD analysis project Ga0265303, IMG submission 192494) | Marine sediment microbial communities from subtidal zone of North Sea - Hel_20160317 (Illumina Assembly) | ecosystem: Environmental > Aquatic > Marine > Subtidal zone > Sediment ... | reverse complement strand
AGCCCAGGCGAAGGAGCAGACAAACCTCATGAGCTGAAGCCTGTCTTCCGTATTGAGCGCGTCCAACATGCGCCGGACTCTACTCCGAGCTTCGAGGCAAGACTAGTCTGAAGAATCGGGCATCGCGGTGACCAGCGGGACGCCAGAATGGACCCCTGAGATGCGTGCCTTCCCGGTCTCTAGATCGCACAGAGCCTCCCGGTCGCAGATTGCTGCTGCAAGGAGCTACCGCGCGCCTTGTTTTAGGCTATGGTGCCGCTCCAATGGCCACCAAAGTGACGATGCCGCAACTCGGCGAGAGCGTCGTAGAAGGCACCATCGGCAAATGGCTCGTCTCCGTGGGGCAGTCTGTCGCCAAAGACGAACCCATCGTCGAAATCCTCACCGATAAGGCGGACAGTGAGCTTCCGGCGCCCGTCGCGGGCGTGGTAACCCAACTGCTCGCAGCCGAAGACGACATCATCGCGGTCGGCGATCCGATTTGTGAAATCGACGAAAACGCTCAGGCGACCGCGGCCGCAGCTCCGGCGAACGAGCCCGAGGCGCCTGCCTCCGCTGCGAGTCCTGCGCCGCCGACCTCACCGTCGGTCCGCAAGCTCGCGCGAGAGAAGGACGTCGACCTGGCTGCTGTCCAGGGTTCGGGCGAAGGTGGACGAATCATGCACGACGACGTGATGGACGCGATCAGCAGCGCTCCTGGCCCAGGCCGGATGGCGACGACGCCTCCGCCACCGCCTGCAGCGGTTCCCCCTGCGCCCGCTCCTGCTGCGCCGGTGGCACAGCGCGCGCCCGCGACCACAACGAGCAGCGGTCCCTCCGGAGCATTTCGCTTGCCGCCCTATGTTCCCAAGCCTGGGGACGAGATCGTTCCCTTCACGCGTCGCCGGCGAATCATCGCCGACCACATGGTCTTCTCGAAGCAGACCGCCCCGGACGTGGTCACCTTCGCCGAATGCGACCTTCATCGGACGGCGGTTTTGCGAAACCAGCACAAAGCGCAGTTCAAAAAAGACGGCGTGAATCTCACCTACCTGGCCTTTGCGATCGCAGCGACGGCCCGGGCCTTGCGCGAGTTCCCGGAAATCAATTCGCGCGTCCTCGACGACGCATTCGTCAAGCTGGCAGAGGTCAACATCGGAATCGCGGTCGATACGGACGAAGGCCTGGTCGTCCCCGTCATCCGAAACACCGACAACCTCACGATTCGAGGCGTCGCGCGCGCGGTGGCCGATGTCGCCGAGCGAGCGCGCTCCGGGAACCTCACTCCCAACGACCTGTCCGGCAAGACCTTCGCCATCTCCAACCCCGGACGCCGGGGCAACCTCGTCGGCGGCGCAATCATCTCGCAACCCAACGTCGCAATCCTTCGCCTCGGCACGATCAAGAAGCGAGTCGTTGTGATCGAGCACGAGGGCGAAGACCTCATGGCGATCCATCCGGTCATGCACATGGCCCTGACCTACGACCACCGCGTCGTCGACGGCGTGCACGCAAACGGCTTCCTGTACCGTATCTCCGAGATTCTCGAGTACGGGGACTTCGAGCTCTAACCGGGGCGCGGCGAAACGCGACGCGGGGGTTCGACGGACGGGGCGCCTTGCAGAGGTGGCCGGAGGGGCTTGTGGCCTGAGGCCACGCAAGGCGCCCCTCGGAGCTCGCGCCAATCGGGGGTGGCTGCTGTCTTGCCGATTGTCACTCACACGCCGCCGAACCCCCACATCGCGTTTCGCCGCGCCCCTCCATTCATATCCAGGTGTGGAAACGCGTGGCGCCGAACCACCCCCCAAGAAGACAGCAGGCGGCAGCGCGAGCCCGAAGGGCGAAGCCCGGCGCGAACGCGCCGGCAAGGCAAAGCGAAGCGAATGCCGCGCCAGGGAGGATTACGGGTGGGGGTGGGCGGGGCGGTGTAAACAAACCGTACCAGCCAACCCACTCAAGATCCGCCCCCCAAACACCCGCGTCAGCACAAGGCGCCCCGTTCGATGGAACCCCGTGACGGGTTTTTTCCGCGCCCCGTTCGGGCCTACTCCGTCTTCTTATTAACCACGAACCGCAGATTCTTAAACTCGGTCTGCCCGAGCGTGTAGATCACTTCGCTCAGGGTTCGGTATGGCGTTCGTTTGTCGGCGATGATTTGAACGTCGCCCACGAATGGCTGGTTTGCGAAGCGCTGCGCGGTTCGCTTCTTCCGGTCGCGGATTTCCCCCAGTGTTTTGTAGAGCGGCGTGATCAGGAAGCCGCTGCTGCCGCCTTGTTTGAGGCTGGGGTCGACGATGCCGTTGCGGAGCTCGAGGACGGATTTACCATCGACGACCACCCCGCTCCGCGAGATCTGCACGGAAATGGCGTCGCTGAGCTCGACCTTGGAGGTCGAATAGGGGATCCTCAGCTCTCTGCTCTCCTGAACGGCTGCTGCTGATGACGTCGCGAAGATCGCCATCATGTAGACCAAAAGGATCGTGAGCATGTCCATCATCGGGTAGATGTTGAGCCCGAAGTGCTCAGGCTCGGGACGGCGACGCAGCTTCGCGCGGACGACGCGATTCACATACGCCATCGAGACGGACTTTTCGGCGACGGGCGGCGCGAGGGAAGGGCGCGACGGCCTGCTGCTCTCGTTTGCCATTATCGAATCCCCGCAGAGAGCAAAACTTCTGAGAAGAGCTCGTTCTCGTCACCTCGAACGGCGTCCATGGCGGCGATCAGATCTTCGTAAGGCACTTCCGGGTCCGCGCTGATCGTCACCCGGGTTTCGTCTTCGAACTGCTGCTTGACGCGACTCACGCACGTGGTCAGGCCTTTCCAGTCATGCTCGCCGTTCATTCCGGCGGGCACGGTGATGACCTTGCCCGGTGCCGTGGTCGTGCAGCCCCGCGCGAGCTTGCCACCCGAGCCAGACACGACGACCCCTTCACGCGTTACGGTGACGTTCAGGTTGAGCGCTTCATCCGCCGCTGCTCGCTTTCCGATTCCGCCCTTGCGATACTCGGGCAGCGCCGCTTCGACCTGCGAGAAGAAGGCGACCGTCGTCAAGGTCATCAACAAGAACATGACGATGTTCACGACGATGTCCAAGAACGGAACGATGTTCAGCTCTTCACTGGTTTCGGACGGGTCGAGGTCGGGAATGCGCGTTCGCTTCCGGACGTAGGCTCGTTGGCGTGGTGTCAGTCGTGCGGGCATGGTCCGGCCCGATTAACCGCCTTGCCGGCGCAGCGTGAGGAGGTTCTCGAGCTGCATCGTGACCTTTTCCATTTCGTGCTTGTGTCGCTTGGTGAGCCCGTGCAGCACGAGGTGAGCGACCATGAAGATCACCGCGATCAGAAGACCGAGGAAGGTGTTCCACATGGCCTCTGCGATACCGGCCGAGAGCAGCGCCGTCTTCTGCGACGGATCGTCGATGGTGCCGACCGCCTTGAAGGCGCGAATCAGACCGCTGATCGTGCCGAGGAGGCCGATGAGCGTTGCGATGTTGGCCAAGGTCCAGAGCGAGCCCGTTCGCTTCTCGAGCGCGGGGATCACCTCGGACATCTTTTCTTCCATCGAGGCGATCACGGCTTCTTCGCCGCGGTTGACTTGCGTCAGACCGGACTTGACGACGTCGAGCAGCGGCACGGCCTTCGCCTCGCACTGGCGAATTGCGCGATCGATGTTTCCGGCCTGAACGAGCTTCCGAATTCGGTTCATGAATTCGGCAGCATCCACGCTGTAGTTCATCCGGATGTACCAGGCGCGATCGATGATGATGCCCACCCCAAACGCTAGAACAAAGAGATTGATGAACGAAAACGGAGCACCTTCGAGCAGTGCTTCCCAAATCTCATGCATGCCTGCGGCTCCCTCCGGCTCGCCGTCGACTTGGCGAGAAAACCCCTCTGTTTTCGCTATCCTCCAGTCCCACTGAAATTTGGACCCCGAAAGCTGGAATCCATTGAAATCATTAGGACTGTCGGGACGAACCCCTTAACCGAAGGGCAAGCTACCCCACCGCCCGCGAAGTTGTCAACGCGACTACAGCTTTTTCCGCTTTTTGCACCCAAGCTCACTTCGGCCCGGGTTTCTAAGGAACTGTACCGGGCACGATGTTGACTTGCTGGATCCAACCGTTATCATCCCAGTATAGTAAGCAAACCATGGAATTGCTTACTGTTCTGGGGGGAACAGCGAGTTTTAGTCAGAAGACAGTGATGGGGATCGAACCGTACTCACTCGGGGTCCGGATAACACTGTCGAAGTAAAGTTCGCAGGAGGCAGTAAAAAGATGGCCAAATTGGCGTACCACTTTGAAGCAGGCGGATGGGCGATGTGGCTGATCCTCGTCTGTCTCGTGTTTGCAATCGGGTTCACGATCGAGCGCGCGATGTATCTCTACAAAGCGTCGATCGACAAGGACGAGTTCATCGCAAAGATGCAGAAGTGCATCACCGCCGGAGACGTGGCGGGAGCGATCAAAGTCTGCTCCGCGGAGCACAATCCGCTCGCGCGCATCGTCAAGCAGGGTTTGCTCAAAGTGAACCGACCCGATGCCGAAGTTCAAGCGGCCATGGATGAGGCTGCACTCAAAGAGCTCCCGCTGATCGAACGACGCACGCCGTACTTGGGTCTGCTCGCAAACGTCGGCATGCTCTGCGGTCTGTTCGGGACGGTCGTCGGTCTCATCACGGCGTTTGGTGAGGTCGCCAAGGCCGACGCGGCCAGCAAGGCAACCGGCCTGGCCAAGGGCATCGAGGAAGCGATGAACTGCACCGCATTCGGTCTGATCACCGCGGTCTTCGCGCTTCTGATGATGGGCCTTCTCAACGGCAAGACTCAGAGGATCATCGACGACATCAACGCGGCCACCGTTCAGGTTCTCAACCTGGTCGTCGGCAACCGTTCGAAAGTCGATCTCCAGAACCTTCCAGCGGAGTAACGGGCCAGATGGCTGCAATCGATAGCGGTGGAGGAAACTCCGGGAAGAAAGCGGTCAATCAGGAGATCCCTCTGATTCCGTTCATCGACCTTCTGCTCTGCTGCGTCATGTTTTTGCTGGCCACCGCGGTCTGGAACCAGCTCGCGGCTGTGAACGCCAATCAGCAAGTCCCAGGCCAGGCTTCGACGGAAGATGCCCCGCCAGAGGACGAAAAAGTGAAGCTCATCCTGCAGGTTCGGAACTCCGGCTACGTGCTGGGGTCGTCGGCCGGGGAGAGCATCGACATCAGCAAGCGCGTCGTAGCGGAACAAAAAGAGTTCGATATCGACGAGCTGGAAACCAAGCTCGCGCAGTGGAAGCAGGCCTGGGACAAGCGTGACGACTTGATTGTCGCGCCCGAAGACGGCGTTCGGTACGAGGATGTCATTCGTGCAATGGATGTGGCGTCAGCGGCGGGCTTCACCACCCTGTCGATGGCCGACGGAGCCGCGTTCCTGTAGGGGGAAATCATGGCGATCAAACGGCCACAACCAGAGCTGCTCCGTCACATTCCGCTGAAGTTCGTGCGCGAACGCGTTTCGGGCCACGCGCGAAAGTCGGTGGACCACCAGATCCCCCTGATTCCGTTCATCGATTTCCTGATCGTGCTCGTGATCTTCCTGCTCATGTCGTTTTCGGCTTCGGGCGAGCTGATCGCGCAGCAGCCGACCATCACGATGCCGGATGCCAAGAACACCGCGCAGATCGAGATCTCGCCGATCGTCGCTGTCGACGAGCGCGTGATTACGCTCGACGGCACCAGGGTCGCCGACACCCAGACGCAAGGGCAGTCCGCACAAGTCGACCGCATCGAGCCGCTCATTGCGGGCCTCGAGGCGGAGAAGCGCAAGTGGGAAACCATTCATCCTTCCGAGCCGTTCGCCGGCCAAGTCATCGTGCAGGCGGATCGCAACATCGACTTCCGAGTCGTCAAGAAGGTCATGTTCTCGGCAGCCGCGGCGGGCTACGGCAACGTCAGCTTTGCCGTGAACCAGCGCGAGTAACGAACTTCCAGTAAGCTTCCGTACATGGAGCCGTCAGAGTCAGAGCTCAGTCCTGCCGAGTTCGACGGCGTTCGCACGAACCGATACCGGCCGCGACTTCCGTGGGCGCGTATCGGTTTTGTCGTCGCGCTCGCCGCACTCATCGCTGGCGCGTATTTCTGGCGTCAGAAGGTGCGCGCCGACGAGCTCAGAAGCCGCATCGAGTCTCTGCACGCCGAGCGGGTCGAACCGGTCCTCGACGAGCTCCAGGCCACGCGTGCGGAGCTCGAGGAGAAGGCCCTCGGGGCGAAGTCGGGAGCCGCCAAGCGCTTGGTGGAGGCCCAGGTGCGACTTTCTGCCCTCCATGAGGAGAAGGTGGTGTACCTGAAGGTCCGCGCGCCCGAGCTCGCTTCCGAGGAGGCGCTGCAGATTGCGATCGACAGCGAACAGGAGGACGCGATCGGTCCATGCCTGGGGCTGGAGCTGACGCCCATATCGTCGCTTTCGGAGGTGCCGGAAGTTCTGACCTCCAAATGGCTCACGCGAATTCACGAGACCAACGACATGCAGCGGCTCTCCGTACGCGAGGAGCAACTCGCTCGAGCGATCGAACGCGAGCTCCCAGCGCTCAGCAAGCGTGTGCCGGTCGACTACTTCTTGCTCTTGGTCGTCCAAGGCAAGAGCCGACTACGCGATCCGGTCGACGTGTTTCTCTGGGACCTCGAGCAGGACAGGCTGGTCCTGCGTTCCCGGACCGAGAACCGCGGCCGCTTGATTACGGTCCGCAGTCAAATCGGACCCAAGGTGGACCGTGCCAAAGCGGCCGGCGATCCCATCGTCACCGCGGACTGTTCGATTGCTGCTCATATCAAGGCGCAGCTTGGGGAGCCGACGATGGATCTGGCAACGCGGGACTAACCGCTCGGGTCTGTGCATAGTCGATTCGTTCGAGCCAGCGCTGCGCTTCGGCCTGGGCGGCGCGGCTGGTGCCAGCGCGAGCTCTCCAGGTCGCGGCGGATTGGCCGTACTCACCGAGGGCAAAGAACGTGACGCCGAGAAGGCGGCTCAGCTCTCGTTCGAGGCGAAGGCTCGGCAATCCGAGTCGCTTCGCTTCTTGAAGCAGCGGAAGCGCGAGGGCATACCGCTTTGCGCCCATCAGCTGCCGGGCCTCGAGATACGGCCCGAGCCCGTCGTTCCGAATCGCTGCCAGTGAATGAGCTAGGTAGACGACGACCGGGCTCGGCGATCGGCCGAGGAGGATCTCGTAGAGGAGCTTGCGCTCCGGCTCCGTAGCCTCGAGGGCGAGCTTTTTCACTTCGCTTTGGCGCGCCGCACCATCGGTGCGTGGGATATCCAGCAGCTCCCCATAGAGTGCGTCGGCCTCTGCGAAGTTGCCGAGCGTCCACTGCGCGTCGGCGTACTGCTCGAGGGCATCGGCGACGATGGGCTTCGGGGCGTTCATCTCGGCCCGCAGCGCATGGAGCGTGTTCAGGGCCTCGGCGTCGCGCCCATCACGGGCGAGCGCGCCCACCAGCATGGCGCGGGCCTGCGCCTCCTGCTCGTCGATGTCCATGATGGCGCGACAGGTCTCGATCGTGCGGACGTCGTCGCGGGCGGCTGCATCGCCAGCGAGGTCAGCCCGGAGCTTCGCGAGTTCGTGGGGGCAGACCGACGAGAAGATGCTCGGCCTCGCGAGCGCGACTTCGGCCACGCCCAGCTCGGTCGGTGTCACGGGGACGCCCGCGAGATAGGCGTGCCAGCCTGTTTCGAGCTCCTTCAGGTCGTCGACCTTGCCGCGATGGTATGTTTCGAGAAGCGCATCCATTCCCCGGGTCGCGATCAGGAAGCGGATCAGGGACCCGGCGGCCATGTAGGCGCGCCTAGCGGGGAGGGTGCTGAAGCGCACGCTCATGACGAGAGACGCGGGAGGAAGCTCGTTTCGATCCATCATGATCTTCGACCACTGGTCGGGGTCGAGGTCGTCCCGAACATCCCAGGCTATCGCGACGGCGGCGCCTTCGACGATGCCGGGGTTCGGAATTACGCCGCCCAAGGTTCCTGATATGGCGAAAGGTCCGCGTCCGGCCTCCTCGAGCACCGCGTGCACGACTTCGTGTGAAAGCGCCGGATGCGGCCATTGCGACATCTGTAGATAGACCTCGCGTCGCCAAGGCTTGGCGATCAGCGTACGCCCGACGCCGATCAGGTTTTTCTTCTCGTTCTGGTTCCGAAAGAAATAGGCGGTGACCGGTTCCGTCGAAGAGAGACCGGTGAGGGATCGAACGCGCTCGACCTGGAAGTCGCAGTCCTCCAGCAAGCGACCGGCATCCTCCGGAAGCGTTTCGCGGGGCATGTGCACGATGCAGTGCGCCCCACGCTCAGTCTTGCCGAGCCGCTCGACCAAGTACTCTTCGCTGACCGAGTGCCCTAGCTGGTCGCCGTGCCAGTACGAAGCGAGGACGACGCCCAAGGCCGCGACACAGACCGCAATCGTTCCGAGTTGCACGCGCCCCCTGCTACGGAGGCGGAGCCTCCCAGACGCGGGGTCCCAGAGGGCATCAAATAGGACGCCGAGCGCGAGAATGGCGACGAGCACGGTGGCTCGGTAGGTAAGGTAGCGGGTCGGAATCCGTACGAGGTCGTCGTAAATCGCGCCCGGGAAGTAGCCCGCGAACGCGCCAAACACGTAAACCGCTGGGGTCGAGTAGAACGCCCAAAGCCCCAGGAGCGCCGAGCCCAACGGGACGGCGGCCGCGAGCCATGGCGCCAGGCGTCGCAGCCCGGGGGCACCGCCAACCCAGACCCCGGTGCAGGCCGCGAGCGCGCAACCGAGCGCTGGTCCCAGCACCATGAACGCGAGACCCTCGGCGGGCGCACACTGCCGCGTTCGCAAAGAGCTGAGCGCCAGCAACAAGAACGGGATCAGCCAGATCAGCAAGCCCATGCCGACCGTTCGGAACATGAGATCGATGCCTCGAAGGCCGGGGTGCCGTTCGGTGTAGCTGGCTGCCGTGGCTGCCACCCATGGCGGCAAGAGCAGGCCGAGCGCCAGAGCGCTTTCCACGCCGTGCACGGCAAGCAGAGGGATGAACGCCAAAACGAGGCCGCAGACGGCGGCAAACGCTGCGCTCAACCGGAACGTGAACAGGGTGGCCACAGACTATTCAGCGGCGGCGGGCGCCCCGGTCGTCTCGAGCTCCGCGACGAGGCCCAGCACTTCGTCGATGTTGGACACGAGGCAAATCTCGAGATCGTCACGCACCTCTTTGGGCACATCCTCGAGGTCGGGCGCATTTCGTTTCGGAAGAACGATACGGGTGACGCCGGCACGGTGTGCGGCCAGGCACTTCTCCTTGATGCCGCCGACTTTGAGCACGTTGCCGCGCAGGGTGATTTCGCCGCTCATCGCGACATCGGGTCGCACCTTGACCTGCGTGAGCGCCGAGGCCAGCGCCACGAACAGGGGAACACCCGCTGCAGCGCCGTCTTTGGGCACGCCCCCTGCCGGCAAATGAACGTGAATGTCGGTGTGACTCACGAAATCTTCCGCGAGACCAAGGTCCCTGGCGCGCGCGCGCACGAAGGTAAACGCCGCTGCAGCCGACTCTTTCAAAACGTCACCCATGTTGCCGGTTAGATGCAGTTTGCCGGTGCCCGGCATTCGCGTCGCTTCTACGAACAGCAGGTCCCCACCCGCGGCGGTCCAAGCAAGGCCGGTTGCGACACCTGCCCTAGGTATTCGCTCTGTCTTCTGCTGTCTGGCCTGTGCGGCGCCGAGCACGCTTTCGATGAAGGGCGCGTCGGCCATGATGGAGACGTCTTCGCCCTTCGCGAGCCGGACGGCGACCGCACGGCAGACGGCGGCGGCCTGTTGCTCCAGCTTTCGGACTCCGGCCTCGTGGGTGTAGGAATCGATCAGCAGGTCGATCGCCTCGTCTGAGAAGTCGAGGCGCTCCGGCGAAAGACCGTGCTCGCTCAACTGCCGGGGAATCAAGAAGTCGCACGCGATCGAGCTCTTCTCCCGCGACGTGTAGCCAGGGAGCTCGATCACCTCCATCCGATCGAGCAGCGCCCCGGGGATGGTGCTCTTTTGATTGGCCGTCGCGATGAACATGACCTTGCTCAGGTCGAAGGGCACGTCGATGTAGTGGTCGCTGAACTGACGGTTCTGCTCGGGATCGAGCACTTCGAGCAGAGCGCTGGCGGGGTCGCCGCGCTGGTCGTTTCCGAGCTTGTCGATCTCGTCGAGAATCATGACCGGGTTGTTCGAGCTCGCCTTCTTGAGGCCTGAGACGATGCGCCCTGGAAACGCCCCGACATAGGTCCGGCGGTGCCCACGGATTTCGGCTTCGTCCGACACGCCCCCGAGCGACACGCGAACGTACGCCCGGCCCGACGCGCGCGCAATCGAGCGAGCAAGCGAGGTCTTTCCGACGCCGGGCGGGCCGACGAAACACAGAATCGGTGCGCGGCCGTTGCGCCGGAGCTTGCGGACGGCGACGTACTCGACGATGCGGCGCTTTGGTTTCTCGAGTCCGTAGTGGTCTTCGTCTAGAACCTGCCTGGCATGCTGGACGTCGAGCCGGTCGGGGGTCTTCTTCGCCCAGGGCAGATCTGCGAGCCATTCCACATACGTTCGTGCGACTTGGTACTCGCTGCTCGCCGCGTTCATGCTTCCCATGCGCCGAAGCTCACGCTTGGCGGCCGCTTCGGCCTCGCTCGGGAGCCGGCCGAGCGCGATGCGTTCGCGGAGGTTTTCGATCTCGTCTTCGTCCACGTCGGTTTCACCGAGCTCTCGGCGAATCGCCTTGACCTGCTGGCGCAGCAGATACTCTCGCTGCGAGCTCGACATCTCTTCTTCGACCATGCTCGAGATCTCTCGCTTGACCCGCAGCACTTCATTTTGTCGATTGACCTGGTCGAGGACTTTGCGAACTCTCGTTCGAATATCGAGCGTTTCGAGCACCTCTTGCTTGGACTCGTTTGGAACCGGCAGGTTCGACTCGATGAGGTCAGCCAGCGCGCCCGGTTCGCGGACGTTGTCGAGAATGTGCAAAGACTCCCGCGACGCCGTCGGCAGGTCGTGGAGCAGTTGGCGCGCGGACTCTCTGAGGTGTGCGGCGAGGGCTTCGACTTCCACGTCGACGGTGGGCAGCTCGTGATAGCGATGCACGCGGGCGCGCATCGTGGGGTGCCGGCCGAGGGTTTCCTCGATGCGCATCCGGCTCACGCCTTGCAGCACGACGCTGTACTGACCCGAGTTGAGTCGGATGACCTTCAAGACGCGGGCGATCGTGCCGATGTGATACACCTGCTCGAAGGTGGGGTCCTCCACCTCGGCCCGATGCTGCGTCACCACGCCGATGGCGGGGCGCTCACGCCCGCAAGCCTCTTCGATGAGGCGGACCGACCGGGGCCTGCCGACGTTGACCGGCACGACCGTGGCTGGGAAGAGGACCGAATTGCGGAGGGGCAAAATGGGCAAGATCGGTTCGGCGCCAGCGGGAAAGATCGAATCAGTCATTGGATTTGCCAACGATATTCGAGATCTACGCCGCCAGCAACGACCCTGCGCAATCCACTAGCGCCCTAGGCGGTCGGCTGGTATCAAAGCGGCGCTCTAGATGCTGGGACGGAGATCAATATGGGGAGCAGGGCTGCTCGGACTGACCGCCATTGGCGGTTGTCACGGCGGGCTTGCGTTCAACGCGACGGTATTGCTCGTTAGCGTAGGGATTTTCTTGGGTACGATCCTCTTGGACCGGTCTCCCTAGCCGTGACCATCCCGGAGCTCCGCAGTCTCGACGAATTCTCCCTGGCCGACCTCGAGGCCATTCGGGTCCTCTTGCGCGGTGGCTCGGTGGTCGACTGGCATCGGCTCAATTTTGCGGACGAGCAAGAGGCCGAGGCCTTCGTACGAGCCCAGGAGATCGACCCCGACGACCCAAGCGATGCAGCTCGCGCGCTGCAGGTCAAGGACGCCGCGATTGACTATCTCCGCCGCCATTTCGATTTTCCCGTCCCAAAGCCGGTGGCGAAGAAGGACCTCGTCGGCCTCTTGATGCTTGCATCTTCCAAGGGGCATCGACAAATCTGCGCCTGCGCGATTTTGAAGGTGATGCACATCATCCACCACCTCGAGGCCCGTGAGCTCTTGTTTCTGTTGCCGACCGCAGATGAAGAGGTCTTCCAATGGGTGGAGCAGAAGGTCTACCACGTCATGGCCTCTGCCTTGGCCAATGACTTTCCGATTCTCGAGTTCATCGGCGGGCGCAAGAACAAGGATTCGCTCTACACCAAGCTCTTGTCGAAGCCCGAAGTCAGCGCCTCGCAGATCTACGATAAGGTGCGCTTTCGAATCGTGACCCGAAGCTCGCACGACATCTTTCCGGTCCTGAACTACGTTCAGCGCAGCATCGTGCCGTTCAACTTCGTGATTCCAGGCCAGTCCACCAACACGCTGGCGCGATTCCACGAGTACTGCCGGTCGGAGCCTGCGCTTTCGAAGCACATCCCCCATATGCAGCTGCCGCTCGATCTAGAGGATGGGCTTTCCCCCATCGACAATCGCTTCACGGCACCTAGCTATCGCGTCGTACACTTCGTCGCCGACGTGCCGGTTCGAGTCCCAGACAAGGTGCTGGCGGCGGCGCCACCAGCGGTTTCGGACCTTGGTCATACGATCTTCGTCCAGACCGAGTTCCAGCTGCTCGATCGAGCGACCGACGAGAGCAATGAAGAGGGCGACGCGAGCCACCAGGCCTACAAAGCGCGTCAAAAGCTCGCCGTCATGCATCGGCTCAAGGTCGGCCGGTTCAACAAGTCCTAGCGCGCTGGTCGAACCAAAAAGAAAAGGCCGACGCCCCAGGGCGCCGGCCTTTCTCGTCGTATCCGACTAGCGGATTGGAGACTACATCTCTGGGGGCGGAACCACACCGCCGATGGTGAGCGTCAGCGACAAGGCGTTACACGCCGTGCCCACGTCGCCCGAGAGGTCGTCGTTGATGTCGAGAACCTGAACCACGACCGCGCTACCGCCGTCGATGAGCAAGTCCGCGATGGCCGCTGCTGTGGCCTGGTCGACCGTTCCGCCGAGCGTGCCGTTGGAGAAGCCCTCTGCCGGCGTAATGCTCACGCGAAGGACCGAGTTGCCAATCGAACCGTCGACAGCCGAGCCGGGCTCGCCGATCGAGATCGGAAGGTCGCCGAGCGCGCCGCTGGCGCAGACCGCGCCGTCGACCACTGGGCCTACGTTCAAGAGAACCGTGCCGGCTGCCGTGCCGCCGACGAGCAGCTCGACGGTTGCGCAGCCCGCTTCGACGTTGGCGTCGACGCGGAGGGCGAGGTCGATGACGCCGGAGCAAACCGCGTCGTAGAACGCCTGATTGACGCCGCCGAGGTTACCGCCGACCGTCACGAGAGTCGGAGCCAAGCCAGCAAGCGCGTTGTCGACGCCCATCATGCCTTCGCCTGGTGCGAGGCCGCCGTTGAGGCAGCTCACGCCAGAGCAGCCGTCGAGGTCATAGCCGGCGTTGCAGTCGGTGAGGATTTCGAGCTGAGTGAGTTGGTGCGTGACGGTCGTTCCGGTCGTTGCACACTCGGTGGGGTTCTCCAGGCTCTCGGTGCCGTCGCAGACATCAGCCGTCGGCGGAGTCGCAAGCGCTGGCATACAATTCTCGTCGGTTGGATCGACGTCGCCGTTGGTGCAGCTTGGTTCGACCTCGGCGCACGCGAGCGGAGCAGATCCGCCGCCGCCACCTTCGCCGGCGCCGCCGGCGCTTCCAGCAGTGCCGCCCGTGCCTGTGCTGCCGCCGGTGCCGCTGGCATCGTCGCTACAGCCGAAGGCCATGAGGGCACCGCCGAGCAGTGCGATTAAAGCTAGTTTGCTGATCTTCATACGTTCTTCTCCTTAGGTCCGGAATATGCCGGAACCACGTCGCCCCTTTTGCGTGCGCGTGTGTACCACGACTTCCCCCGGATCTACAACCAAGTGAAACAAAGTAAGTGCTCAGACTATCAGATAAAACGAAGGATGCCCGCGTCGCGAATTGACAGGCCCTTCAGGCCCCGGCCGCCCAGGCGCCTACCTGCCCATTTTCACAGTAATTTCGCGGTTTGCCTGATTGCCCGAGGCATCCAAGGCCCGAACGGCAATGATATGACTATTGCCGGGAATCGCGCCAAGAGGAACGTCGAAGCGCTCATCGGCGCTGTCGAAAACGGAGTCGACCGGGAACACGTCACGCCACGGCCCCGCGTCGATTGACATC
>Ga0265303_10001544_pt1 | contig 14214 bp, 15 predicted proteins | sample Helome_2_FD_192494 | JGI IMG/M metagenome (GOLD analysis project Ga0265303, IMG submission 192494) | Marine sediment microbial communities from subtidal zone of North Sea - Hel_20160317 (Illumina Assembly) | ecosystem: Environmental > Aquatic > Marine > Subtidal zone > Sediment ... | reverse complement strand
ATTCACCACAGCGACTCGGTGAGCTCGCTGTTTGTATGATTGGAGCATTTGAGAATGGAAACGACGACGTTGCAGGCTGAGGTCCGCGCTGGGCGCGGAAAGGGGCCAGCGCGTCGGCTGCGTGCACAAGGAAAAGTCCCGGGCGTATTTTACGGTCCCGGCCTCGAGCCCACGCCGCTGACCCTGTCCCCCAAAGAAATCACCAAAGCGCTCCGAGGTGAGCGAGGGCGGAACGTGGTGTTCAAGCTGTCCGTGGACGGCAAGGACGAACTGGCGATGGTCAAAGACGTGACCACCGATCCTGTCACGCAGGAGCTCCTTCACATCGATTTGTATCGCATTCTCGAGGACAAGGCGCTCGATGTGAACGTTCCGTTCCGCACGTACGGTCGCTCGGTCGGCGTCGTTCAGGGCGGGGTGCTCAACGTCACACGGCGTGTTCTGCCCCTTCGCACGACCCCAGCCAACATTCCGGTCTCCATCGAGGTCGACGTGACGCATCTCGCGCTCAAAGACACGATTTCGGTTGAGGAAATCGAACTCCCCGCGGGCGTAGAATGCTCCCTAAACCCCAAGCTCACCCTCGTCATCATCCTGGAGCCGCGCAAGGCCACGGCCGCTGAAGCCGAAGAGGATGCTCTCGCCGCCGCGGCAGTCGAAGCCGCGAAGCCTGTCGCTGAGCCCGAGAAGGACGCCACCTAAGCAGCGGGCCGGCCGTGAGCACGCATCTCATCGCGGGCCTCGGAAACCCAGGGCCGAAATACGCCGGCAATCGCCACAATGTTGGATTCATGGTGGTCGATGAGCTGGCGCGGCGCTGGGGTGCGCCCAGCTTCCGAGAGAAGTTCAAGGGAGAGTTCACCAAGGTCGCGCTCGGCGACCACGATCTCGTGCTCCTCAAGCCCATGACTTTCATGAATCTGAGCGGCGAGTCGGTACAGGCCGCCATGCGCTTCTTCAAAGTGCCCCTCGACCGGGTCGCATGTGTGCACGACGAGCTCGATCTCGACTGGGGCGTGGTTCGAATCAAGGTGGGCGGCGGCACCGCCGGGCACAACGGGCTGCGCTCCATGGTCGAGCACTGCGGAGGTCCGGACTTCGTTCGCTGCCGAGTGGGTATCGGGAGACCGGTCCGAGGACGTCCCGAGGGTTACGTTCTCAGTGATTTCAGCAGCTTGGAACGGGTCGAGCTCGCCTCAGTCCTCGAGCTTGCCGGCGACATGACCGAAACGGCCATTCGCGAAGGGCCGCGGCAGTCGATGAACCGGCACCACAGCCGATCCTGACGACTGGCGCTGGGGTGAAGATCGGCTATGCCTCGGCCTCCCTCGCTCCAGCTATTCGCTGGGGCCGATCAGACCAGGAGGAATCATGGCGAGCACAGCGGCAGCGCCCCTCACGCGATGGGCGCGTGAATACGAGACAATTTACATCCTTCGGCCCGATGTCAGCAACGACGCGGCCGAGAAGATCATTGAACGCGCCAAGGACGTCATCGCACGCCTGGACGGCACGCTCACCAAGCTGGACAACTGGGGCAAGCGCAAGCTTGCCTACCCGATTCAGAAGAACAACCGTGGGATCTTCGTCTATCTGAAGTACGTAGGTTTCAACGACCTCGTTGCAGAGCTCGAGCGGAACCTGCGCTTGCTCGACGACGTGGTGCGATTTCAGACCGTCCTTCTCGAGGAAGACATCGACCCGGCGTCGGTCGCGGTCGACCCCGAAGAGGTGCAGTACCTGCACGTCGAGGAGGAAGAGCTCTCCGAGGACGCCGAGCTCGAGCGCGCCCGCAGCCTAGGGATGGCGCCGCGTGCGCCGCGTGGGGCGCCTACGGATGGGCCTGTGGCAGCGCCGGCGGTGTCCGCGAAACCCGAGGCCGCCGCTGAGAGCGCCGAAGCCGCGCCGAGCGAGGCCCCGGCCGCAGAGGCATCTGCAGAAGCGTCCAAAGAAGCGCCTCCAGAGGCACCCGCAGAAGCATCCGCAGAATCATCCGCAGAAGCACCCGCAGAGGCACCCGCAGAAGGATCCGCAGAGGCATCCGCAGAAGCACCCGCAGAAAAACCCAAGGAAGCGGAATCCGCCGACCCCAATCGCGAGGAGGGCTGACCGATGGCCGACGATATCCGACAAGATTTTGACGTTGAAGCTGGTGGGCGCGGGCGAGGCGGGCGCAAAAAAGCCCCAGGTCATTCGCTCCCTCCCGACTTCAAGTTCGATTACAAAGACCCGCAGCAACTTCGAAACTTCATCACGGATCGCGGAAAGATCACGCCCCGGCGGATCAGCGGCCTGAACGCGAAGCAGCAGCGCGATTTGACCCGTGCGATCAAGCGAGCCCGCAACATCGCACTGCTCCCCTACACGGCGACGAAGTGAGGCAGTCATGGCATCCACCGTCCAGATCGTACTGAAAGAAAACCTCGAGCACCTCGGCTCGATTGGCGATGTAGTCCGCGTCCGCCGCGGCTACGCTCGCAACTTCTTGCTGCCGCGCGGCCTCGCGGTCGTCGCAAGCCGCGGAAATGTCCGGCAGATCGAGCACGAGAAGGCGATTCAGGCCCAGCGCATCGCCAAGCTTCGTTCGGAGCAGGAGAAGATCGTCGCCGAGCTGGCCAAGGTCACCGTCATGATCGCTAAGGAAGCGGGCGACGATGGGAAGCTCTTCGGCTCGGTCACTTCGAGCGATGTCATCGATGGCCTCAGCGCCAAGGGCGTCGAAGTCGACAAGAAAAAGCTCGTCATGCCGGCTCAGACCATCAAAGAGGTCGGAAGCTACGAAGTCGGCGTGAAGCTACCGTATGGCTTGACGGCGACCGTCCGGGTCGAGGTCAAGACCCGCGCCTAGGCGTTCGGATAAGCGTGCGGGTTGCGGATGCGGGGTCCCAGGGTCCAGGTGCCGCAATACCGCTTCCACCCGCTGGCGCTTGGCGCTAAAACCAAGCTCGAGGGGACGAGACAATCACTTCCGAGCATAGAACCGGGCAGGTCCCACCCAACTCTCTCGAGGCGGAGCGAGCCGTCCTCGGCGGCATCCTTCTCGAAAACGATGCGATGAACCTCGTGGTCGAGGTGCTGTCCGCCGACGACTTCTACAGCGAGGCGAACTCCAAGATTTTCGAAGCCATGAGCGAGTTGTTCCGCCGGAGCCAGCCGGTCGATCACGTCACGCTTCGGGAATCGCTGGTTCACGGCGGGAAGCTTGCCTCGGTTGGCGGCGACGAGTACCTGCTCTCGCTCAGCAACACCATCCCCAGCGTCTCGAACATTCAGTCGCACGCGCGGATCGTTCGCGAAAAATCGGTGGTCCGCGCGCTCATCCAGGCCTGCCACGAGGTGGTTTCCCGCGGCTACGGAGACTACGGCCCGATCGAGGAGTTCCTCGACGACTCGGAGTCGTCGATCTTCGCGGTCGCCAAAGAGCGCGCGCGAAATCCTTACGAGCACGTCAAAGATGTCGTGATGCGGACGTTTCAGGAGATCCATGAAACGGCCAATCGCGGTGAGGCGATCACGGGCCTTCCGACCGGCTTCAAGAAGCTGGACGAGATGACCGCCGGTATGCATCCCGGCGACCTGATCATCGTCGCCGGGCGTCCTGCCATGGGCAAGACGTCTTTCGCACTGAACGTCGCGCACAATGCCTGCGACAAAACCAAGGCACCCGTCGCCGTGTTTTCGCTCGAAATGCCCAAGGGTCAGCTGGTCCGCCGCCTGCTCGGAAGTCAGGCCCGCGTCGACGGCAACCGCATTCGAACCGGGCAGCTTCACAAGGACGACTGGCCGAAGCTCGCCGACGCGGCCGGCACCTTGAGCGAAATGCCGATTTGGATCGACGACACGCCGGCGATCACGCTGCTCGAGCTTCGCGCGAAAGCCCGCCGGCTCAAATCCGAGGTCGGGCTCAGCATGATCGTGGTCGACTACCTGCAGCTGATGCGCTCGGGTTCGCGCAACGACTCGCGCGAGCAAGAGATCAGCGAGATCAGCCGGAGCTTGAAAGCCCTCGCCAAGGAGCTCGAAATTCCCGTGGTCGCGCTCTCGCAGCTCAACCGAGGCGTCGAATCCCGAGGCGTCAAAGACAAGCGCCCGCAGCTGTCCGACCTTCGTGAATCCGGCGCCATCGAGCAGGACGCAGACACCATCTGGTTCATCTATCGCGATGAGGTCTACAATCGTGAGAGCGATGACCGGGGCATCGCCGAGATCATCATCGGCAAGCAGCGCGCCGGCCCGACCGGCACATGCCGCGTGCGGTTCTTCAACGAGTACACCAGGTTCGACGACCTTGCCGAGTCAGATTACTACGGCGGAGCCACGCGAGGCGCAGCGGATTTTCGGGACAATTAGCCCCCCAAACACCCGCGGCAGCACAATCCCCCTAAAGCGCCTTCACCTCAGCGATCAAGCCCTGGAGCACCTTCTTTGCGTCTCCAAAGATCATCATCGTGTTGTCGTACTCGAAGAGCTCGTTCTTGATGCCGGCGTAGCCTGGGCTGAGGCTTCGTTTGACGACGAAGACCGAACGGGCCTCGTGGGCGTTGAGGATCGGCATGCCCGCAATCGGGCTGGTCGGGTCCTTGCTGGCGATCGGGTTCACGACGTCATTGGCACCGAGAACGATCACGACATCCGTGCTCTTGAACTCCGGGTTGATCACGTCCATCTCGAGGAGCTCCTCGTAGGGGACGTCGGCCTCTGCCAGGAGCACGTTCATGTGGCCGGGCATGCGGCCAGCGACCGGATGAATGCCGTAGCTGACCTTCGTCCCGCGCGCTTTGAGCAGATCTGCGAGCTCGCGGACCGCATGCTGCGCCTGTGCGACCGCCAAGCCGTACCCCGGAACGATGATGACCGACTCGGCGTCCTCCAGAATCATGGCGGCCTCTTCGGGTCCGCAGGACGTCACGCTGGTGTACTCGTCGCTTCCGCCGCCGACCGCGCCGTCCGCAACACCGAAGCCGCCGACCAAAACGTTGAGGAGCGAACGGTTCATCGCCACGCACATGATCTGAGTGAGGATCAGGCCCGCCGCGCCGACCATTGCGCCGCCGATGATCAGGAGCGGGTTGCCGATGACGAAGCCCGCCATCGAGGCTGCGACGCCCGAATACGAATTGAGCAGTGAGACCACGACCGGCATGTCCGCGCCGCCGATCGGAATCGTGAGCAGGATGCCGAGGATCAGCGCACCGCCGGCTAGCAGCAGGACCCAGAGGATCGAGTCAGTGCCGGCCGCCATGACGGCCATGACGCCAAACGCAATCGACGCAAACAGGAGCCCAAAGGTGATGAAATGGCGCGCCGGCAGCAGAATCGGCTGACCCTTCTTGAGGTTCCCTTGAAGCTTCAGCAGGGCGATGATGCTGCCCGTGAACGTGATGCCGCCGATGAGGATAGAGAGCATCACCGTGATCGCCTCGTCGGTGCCAACGACCTCCGCGACCGTGCCGGCAGCGTCCTGCTGGACGACGAGCTTCCAGTACACCGAGGTGGCCACGAGGGCCGAGGCGATGCCGCCAAAGCCGTTGAAGAGCGCGACCATCTCGGGCATCGACGTCATTTGGACGCGGATCGCGAACGCGGCGCCGATGATCGTGCCGAGGATCATGCCTCCGGCAATCCAACGGTAGTCCACGGTGCCGAGCTCGAGGAGTGCGCCGACGATCGCCAAGAGCATGCCCACGGCGGCCAGGGTGTTGCCCTGGCGGGCGGTCTTGACCTTTGAAAGTCGCTTGATCCCGAAAATGAACAGGACCGTGGAGAGCAAATAGATGATCGGGACCACGGTCGACCGGATGACTTCGTGGCTCATTTCTTCTTCTTCTTTCCGAACATGCGCAACATGCGGTCGGTGACCAGGAAGCCGCCGACCACGTTGATGGTTGCCGTGACGATGGCCAGTGCGCCGAGGATGTTGGCGATGGTGGGCGGGGCGGTCGTCGCGGCCGCGACCGCGCCGACGATGGTGATGCCGCTGATGGCGTTCGCGCCGCTCATCAAGGGGGTGTGCAAGGTCGGCGGCACCTTGGTGATCATCTCGAAACCAACGAAGCTGGCGAGGACGAATACGTAGATGCCTATCAGCAGAGGTCCCAAAGTCACGTTCGGTCTCCTTTCCTAGAGAGCCTCGGCGGTCGGTCCGTGCCGGACTTCGCCGTTGTGGGTGAGTAGGGCGCCGTCGAGAATCTCATCCTCGAGGTTCAACACGACTTCTCCCTCAACGAGTAGGCTGAGGAGGAGGGCTTGGATATTGCGGGCGTAAAGCAGGCTCGCATCGGCTGGAGTGGCCGCCGGCATGTTGGGATGGCCGATGATGGTCACGCCGCTCACGACCACCATTTCACCGCTCTTGCTGAGCTCACAGTTGCCGCCTTGCTCGACGGCGAGGTCGACGATGACCGCGCCTTCGCGCATCTCCTCGACCATGTCCTTGGTGATGAGCTTTGGTGCGGGACGTCCGGGGACGAGGGCCGTCGTAATCACCGCGTCCGCGGCGACGATTTTCTGGCGAACCACTGCCTGTTGCGCCTTCAGCTGCTCTGGCGTGAGCTCGCGGGCATAGCCGCCTTCGCCTTCACCGCTTTCGTCCATCGGGAAGTCGATGAACCGACCCCCCAAGGACTCCACCTGCTCTTTGACCGCAGGCCGAATGTCCGACACCTCGACCACGGCTCCGAGTCGCTTTGCGGTCGCAATCGCCTGAAGGCCGGCGACACCCGCACCCATGATGACGATCTTGGCGGGCTGAATGGTGCCGGCCGCTGTCATCAGCAGCGGGAAGTACTTGTCGAGGTAGGTCGCTGCCATCAGGACGGCCTGGTACCCGGCGATCGAAGCCTGCGAGCTCAGCGCGTCCATCGACTGGGCACGGCTGATCCGCGGGATGAGCTCCATCGCGATCGTGCTGATCTTGCGGTCGCGGAGGATCCGCACCGAATCGAGGTTCTTGTGCTGCGACATGAACCCGATGAAGATGGCTCCCTCCTTGATTTTGGACGCTTCCGCTGGGGTGATCGGGTAAACCCGAAGCACGATGTCCGCAGTTCCCCAGGCGGCCTCCGCCTCGGCGTCCGCGACGACCTTGGCGCCGGCCGCGCGATAGTGCGCATCGGTGAAGTGGGCGTGTCGGCCCGCTTCGCTTTCCACGACGACATCGAAGCCTTCTTTTACGTACCGCTTCGTCGTTTCTGGTGTGCAGGCGACCCGAGTCTCACCTTCGGTGATTTCCTTGGGCACGAAAACCTGAGGCATTCATTCCTCCTGAGCGGGACCCGTGGTGAAGCAAACCCGATTGAAAGAGTCAACAACCGGCCACCCGCGTTCGGGTTTGTTAGTGGCGATTTAGGGTCATGTCCAGCAGCCGTCGAAAAACCGACGGCGCACCTTTTGCGTTTGGGTGCAGCCTGCTAGATCCGGCGCGCGACCGAGGAGGAGGACAACAGCATGGGGAACCCCGCGAAGCTCGACGAGCTCGCCATCAAGACGATCCGAGGCCTGAGCATGGATGCAGTGCAAGCGGCCAATTCGGGCCACCCCGGCACGCCCATGGGGCTTGCGCCGCTCGGCTGGCTCTTTTCTCCGAGCTGCGACGGCACGATCCGGCCCACCCGGACTGGCCGGACCGCGACCGCTTCGTCTTGTCCTGTGGGCATGCGTCGATGCTGCAGTACTCGCTGCTCCACCTGAGCGGCTACGAGGTGTCCCTCGACGACATCCGCAAGTTTCGGCAGTGGGGCAGCCTCACACCCGGCCATCCGGAGTCGCACGTCACGCCAGGCGTCGAGACGACGACCGGCCCTCTCGGGCAGGGAGTCGGCAATGGCGTGGGCATGGCGATGGCGGAGCGGCACCTCGCTGCCCGATTCAACAAGCCGGGGCACACCCTCGTCGATCACCGTACCTGGGTGATCGCGTCGGACGGCGACATCATGGAAGGCGTGGCGTCCGAAGCCGCATCGATCGCCGGTCACCTGAAGCTCGGCAAGCTCGTCATGTTCTGGGACGACAACCGGATCACCATCGACGGCAGAACCGAGCTGAGCTTCAGTGAAGACGTCCTCGCCCGATTTGCTGCCTACGGATGGCATACCCAAAGCGTGGATGACGGTAATGACCTCGCCGCCATTGTTGCGGCGTCTCGAGCGGCGGTCGCCGACGACCGTCCGAGCTTCATTCGGGTACGAACCATCATTGGCGACCCGGCGCCCAACAAGCGCGACTCGTCGGCTGCGCACGGTGCGCCACTGGGCGAGAACGAGATCATCGCCACCAAGCAGCTCATGGAATGGCCGACCGATTCGTTCTTCGTGCCCGACGAGCTCGCCGCTGCGGCGGAATCGATTCGAGGGCGTGGCTCAAAGAGCTATCAGGATTGGGAGGCGCGTTTGGAGGGCTACCGCGCTGCTTTCCCTGAGGCGGCCAAGGACCTCGACGCGGCGTTCTCCGGTGGGCTTCCGACCTCATGGGATGCCGATCTTCCAACCTTCGACGCCGACCCGAAGGGAATGCCGACCCGAAAAGCGAGCGGAGCGGTGCTGAACGCGCTTGCGGCCAAGCTCGATGGACTGGTCGGGGGCTCCGCCGACCTCGCAGGCTCGAACAACAGCCACATGAAGGGCTTCCCGAGCTTCCTTTCAGATGCCGAGGGGATTCCACGCAACGTCGATTGGGGAATTCGCGAGCACGCCATGGGCGCTGCGATGAACGGCATGGCGCTTCACGGCGGCGTGATCCCGTACGGCGCGACCTTTCTGGTGTTCAGCGACTACATGCGCCCTTCGCTGCGACTCGCAGCGCTCATGAAGCTCCATACGCGCTACATCTACACCCACGACAGCATCGGTCTCGGCGAAGACGGTCCCACGCACCAGCCCGTCGAGCAGCTCGCGGCCTTGCGCGCGATCCCGAATCTCGCGCTCTTCAGGCCAGCCGACGCCAACGAGGTTCGTGAGTGTTGGAAAGCCGCTCTACAATGGGACGGGCCTGCCGCGCTCGCGCTGACTCGGCAGAACGTGCCGATCTTCGATCGAGACGCGCTCGCGAGCGCCGAAAAGGCAAAGCGCGGTGCGTACACACTGCGTGAAGCAGGAGGGGGCGGACCGGATGTGATTCTCGTCGCCACCGGGAGCGAAGTTGCAATTGCAATCGACGCCGCCGACCTTCTCGAGCAGGACGGCGCCGCGGTTCGAGTCGTTAGCATGCCCTGCTGGGAGCTCTTCGAACAGCAAGACGAAGCCTATCAGCAGGAAGTTCTTCCACGGGGCAATGCGGTTAAAGTCGTGGTCGAGGCGGGGATTCGCCAAGGCTGGGACCGCTGGGTTGGCAACGACGCCGCGTTCGTCACCATGGATCAGTTTGGCGCATCCGCGCCCTACGAGGTGCTCTACGAGAAGTTCGGCATCAGCGTCGAGCACGTCGTCGCCGAAGCGCAGCGCTTACTGTCTTAGCTGGCGGCAGCGATGGCCGCATCGTAGTTCGGTTCTTGCACGATGTCGGGGACCATTTCGGTGTGAACGACCTTGTCGTTCTCGTCGACGACGACGATCGCGCGCGCGGCGAGTCCCTTCATCGCGCCGTCGATCATCTCCACGCCGTAGTCCTGAAGGAAGCTCCCTCGGAATGTCGAGAGCGGAACCACGCCTTCCAACCCCTCAGCGACACAGAAGCGCTTCTGCGCGAACGGAAGGTCGGAGCTCACGACCAGCACGACGGCGTTGCCCAGACCTGCTGCGCGTTGGTTGAACGTTCGCGCCGCCGTTTGGCAAACCGGCGTGTCGTAGCTCGGGTTGATCGTGAGGATCTTTTTCTTTCCCGCGAAGTCCGCGAGCGTCTTCTCACTGAGGTCGCTGGCGACGAGGAGGAAGTCGGGCGCGGCGCTGCCCTTGGCAGGCAGGTCGCGATTGGTTTGAACCGGGGTTCCTTTGAGCGCGGTAGTGGCCATGATTCTCCTTCTGGGGCACGAGTCGTCCCGTCTTATAGGGACTTCGGCGGGATTTCCAAGCGGTTGCCCTCGATAAAGAAATTCATTATCAATAATCGATGAAGCGGTCCCTCCTCGATTTGCCCCTCGGCCAGCATGCCGAAATCGAATCGATCGACTGCGGCCGGCGCCTCTCACGGCGGCTCATGGAGATGGGGCTTCTGCCCGGGACGAGGGTTCGAGTCGTGCGCGTGGCGCCTCTCGGAGACCCGATCGAGCTTCGGCTCCGCAACTATTCCCTGTCCGTGCGCCGAGCCGAGGCGGCCAGAATCGCCGTCCGGCCGCAAGGTGCGGTGTGAGCAAGGAGGCTTCCCCGCAGGTGCTCATCGTGGGCAACCCCAACTGCGGGAAGAGCACCCTATTCAATGCCCTTTCAGGCGGCGGTGCCCACGTCGGGAACTACCCCGGCGTGACCGTCGACCGAACGAGCGCGACCCTGCACCTCGGCTCGGAGCAGATCGAGCTCGTCGATGTGCCTGGCATGTACAGCCTGACGGCGAGCTCGCCGGAGGAGCAGCTCGCGGTTGATGCATTGACCGAAAGCAATACGCGGGCTGTGATTTGCGTCGTCGACGCCACGACCTTCGAGCGCGGTCTCTATCTACCTTTGCAGCTCATCGAGTCGGGGGTCCCGGTCGTCATTGCGCTCAACATGATGGACGCGGCTGCGCGCATCGGCCTACGCGTCGACACCGAACGATTGTCCGAGCTCTTTGCTTCGCCCTTCATTCCCGTCGTTGCGACCAAGCGGCGTGGCCTGGACGAGCTACTGTCGGCACTCGAGGCGCAGCTCCAGCCGAGAGCAGAGGGTTTGAAGCCCAAGGTGGCCTACCCAGCAGAGCTCGAGGCCGACCTGGCAACGCTTGTGCCTGTCGTCACCAAGTGGCGTCCCGAGACCCCGGCGAGCCAACATCGGGTGTTCGCACTCTGGTGCCTGCTCTCCCTGGGGGAAGATAGTCTTCGAGGTGTCCCCGATGACGTGCGGCAGGCCGTTAGCAATATTCGCGCTTCGGCGGCCGACCGTGGACGCAATCTCGATCTCGAAATCATCTCCTCTCGCTACGCGTGGCTCGACCGTGCGATCGCCGAGACCTCCTCCGTACGGGGTCCCAAACTCGGCTGGAGCGAGCGCATCGACCGCGTGCTGACGCATCCAATCGCCGGGATTTCGATCTTCGCGGTCGTGATGTTTGGGATTTTCGAAGCGCTTTTCGCAGGCGCAGAGCCCCTGATCGCGGCGATCGAAACCTTCACCGGTTTCATGCAGGCGCAGGCCGCAGCGATTCTGCCCGCGGGCGTCCTTCAGGATTTGGTGGTCCAAGGCATCATCGCCGGGGTTGGGAACGTGATCGTTTTCGCGCCTCAGATCCTGATGCTTTTCCTCTTCATCGGCTTTCTCGAGGACTCCGGCTACCTCGCGCGCGTCGCCTTCGTGATCGACCGAGTGATGAAGGGGGTGGGCCTGCACGGCAAGGCGTTCGTTCCTCTCCTCTCCGGCTTCGCCTGCGCGGTTCCTGCCGTCATGGCCACACGCACCATCGAGCGCCGCCGCGATCGCCTCGTCACCATGCTGGCGCTTCCGCTGATGTCCTGCAGTGCGCGCTTGCCCATCTACATCCTCGTGGTTGGCACGGTGTTCGCCGGGGAGTCACTCGGATGGTTCAGCGCAGGGGCCGTGGCGCTGTTTTCGATGTACACGCTGTCGGTCCTCGTCACGCTGGCCGCTGCGGCGGTCCTTCGGCGGACCGTGCTTCCGGGCCCAGCGCCAACCTTCGTGCTCGAGATGCCGCCCTACCGTTGGCCCTCTGCCGGCATTCTCTGGATCAACGCGTGGCGCCGTCTCCGCGTGTTCCTGGTCGATGCGGGCACGATCATCTTGGCGATGACGATCCTTCTTTGGGCCCTCCTTTCGTTTCCAAAGTCGGCCGAGGTGTCCGAGAACTACGCTACGGAGCGCGCGCAGGTCCTGCAGTCGGGATCTTCGCAGACAAGCAAGGCGGAGGCCTTACAGGCGCTCGATGCACGAGAAGCCGGCGAGCAGCTTGCTCATAGCCTCGGCGGCAGGTTCGGTCATGCGATCGAGCCTGTGCTTCGGCCGATCGGATTCGACTGGCAGATCGGGGTCGGGATCATCGGCGCGTTTGCCGCACGCGAGGTCTTCATCTCGACGCTTGGCGTGGTCTTTGGAATCGGCGACGCCGATGAGGAGAACAAGCCTTTGCGGCAAGCTCTCCGCGATGCGCGCCATGCGGATGGAAGCCCGGTGATGACCCCGCTCAGCGGCGTTTCACTCATGGTCTTCTTCCTGCTGGCCTGTCAGTGCATGAGCACCATCGCGGTGGTGAGAAAGGAATCCGGCTCCTGGAAATGGCCCGTGTTCCTGTTTTCGTACATGACCGTACTCGCGTACCTGGCCTCTTTGGCCGTTTATCAGGGTGGCCAGCTACTTGGTTACGGCTAGGGTTGGAGTATGCCGTGGCAGCAAATCGTGGCAGGCTTAATCGTTGCGATTGCCTGTGCCTACGTCATTCGGCGGTTTCGCGGCAAGAAGACCCGTCGGCGTCGCCCGACGGGTCCGGACGTACCCATTTCGAGACTGACACGAAAACCTCCTTCGTCTGATTCGTGCGACCCCTGAGCAGACGAACTACATTGATTCAGAAATGAGCCGATCGGCAACCATCGAAGGCCTGCGTAAGTTTCGAAAGAAGCTGCTGCGCGAGCGAGACCCCTGGCACGATACGTCGCGCCGGTTTCGCATTCGTCGGTTTGCAGGCCCCGAGTGCTTTCTCGAACACCTCGAAGGTTTACGGGTCGCGCACTTGACCGACATGCACGTTGGCCGGGTCACGCCGATGGAGGTCCAGTACGACGCAGTCTCGATGACCAATGCGGGCAAGCCCGACATCGTGGTCATCAGCGGCGACTTCGTCTGCCACAGCCAGGTGTATCTCGACGATCTCATCGAAGTGATCGGCCAGATCGACGCGCCGGTGTTTGCCGTTCTAGGCAATCACGATCACTGGGCGGGAGCCGGCCCGGTGCGGGATGCGCTTCGAAGGGGCGGAGCCGAGGTGCTCGACAATGCGAACACCACCATTGAGGTCGGGCACCAGGCCTTGCAGGTCGTCGGCCTCGACGACGCCTATACCGGTCATGCGGACCGGCGTGCGGCGCTCAAGGGCTTGCGCTCCGATTTGCCCGTCATCGGGCTGTCGCACATCGCGGAGGAAGCCGATGCGCTTTGGGAGGCTGGGGTTCCACTGGTGTTCTCCGGACACACCCACGCGGGGCAGATCACGGTCGCGCGCCTGCACGAGCTCTCGGTCGGGAAGCTGGCCGGGCACAAGTACATCCACGGGCTCTACGGTTCTCGTGCCACCGAGGATCCGAAGGGCGCGGTCTACGTCGGCGCCGGGGTGGGGGCGGCGATCGTTCCTCTGCGATTGGGCGAACGCGCCAAGCGCGAGGTGGCGTTCTTCGAGCTAGGCACGCAACCCGGCGCCTTTGACGAACACCATGGCGAGCAGGAGGCTCACCCGGGCCGCATTCCTTCGGAGAAGACCAAGGAACGTCGGGCGCAGGCCGTGCTTCGCAAGCAGCAAAAGCGCGAGCGCCGCAACGGCAACGGCAATGACGCGGGCTTCAATTCCTGAGCCGGGATGGCCTATCCGTGGCCGGCTAAAAATTGCTCGGCCTCGAGGGCGGCCATGCAACCGCTTCCGGCTGCGGTAATCGCCTGGCGCCACTTCTTGTCCTGCACGTCGCCCGCCGCGAATACACCTGCAATGTTGGTCTGCGTCGAATCGGGCTTCGTCACGATGTAATCCTGCTCGTCGGTGTCGATTTGGCCGTTCAAGAACGCGGTGTTGGGCGTGTGTCCGATCGCGAAGAAGAGCCCTGCCACGGGGATGTCGCGCTCCTCGCCGGTCTTCAGGTCTTTGACGCGAACCGCTTCGAGGAAATCGGCCCCCTTGGCCTGCGTGACGACGTGGGACCAGAGAATCTCGATTTTCGGATTGTCCAAGGCGCGCTGCTGCATGATCTTCGAGGCCCGAAGCTCGTCGCGCCGGTGAACGAGGTACACCGTCGAGCCATACTTGGTGAGGAAGGATGCCTCTTCCACCGCAGAGTCGCCGCCGCCGATCACCACGAGCGGCTGATTGCGGAATGCCGGCAGCGCACCGTCGCAGACCGCGCAGGCCGAGATGCCCTTCTGCCACAGCTCTCCA
>Ga0265303_10001543_pt1 | contig 14220 bp, 10 predicted proteins | sample Helome_2_FD_192494 | JGI IMG/M metagenome (GOLD analysis project Ga0265303, IMG submission 192494) | Marine sediment microbial communities from subtidal zone of North Sea - Hel_20160317 (Illumina Assembly) | ecosystem: Environmental > Aquatic > Marine > Subtidal zone > Sediment ... | reverse complement strand
TAAACGTACAGGGATTTAGATGCCGCAACGGGTAATAAAAGATAGGGATATCCAGTGTACCCCCCATATCGATCCTGCAAGGTGCAGATGTTTCGATAGACCGGGATTCGAGTATTTTTCTGAGTCGGCTATCCATAATATTTATTTAAAATGATCGCATTAGTTAGCTAAAAAATGAACATCGAATCCGCCTCAGGCGGATCCAACATCGAATAATGAATTCTGTCAATTTAAAAAGTTGTTCGATAAACGGTCCTAAGGGACTATTCAACCATTCAACCCAATCAACTAGTCAACTGTCCTTCCTTATTTGACGCAAAAATTTTAAACTGCGTGGCTGTTTACCCAGATGAAAGCAGACAAATTCTTCCAGGAAATTCGTACTTTCCTCCAGGGCCGGCTTGGCAAATTTTATCCGGCCGGCCTTGGCCAATTTGCCGCTTTCAACCCACAGCAGCTGCTTTATCGTTCCTTTGGCAAGGGATATCCGGGGGACAGCACCGTTGCTGCATTTGCCACATACAATCCCGCCACGCTGAAGGTTAACAGCAATATTATCATTTTGAATATTCTCCAGCTCCAGCCGGCACAAACTGCAGTGGCTGAAATTTGGGCGATGACCGGAAAGCGTTAAAAATCTCATCTGGAACAATATGTTTAATACCGATGGTGTTATCTTCCCGGAATCAAGCTCGAATAAAACATACTCAAAAAGATAATACAGAGCAACCTGTTTGAAATTTTCTTCAATCCAGTTATAAATTAACTCCGACCAGAAACTGGCGTAGGCTGTTTTCTTGTAATCAGCTCTAATGGCGCTGAAAGGTTGCTTTAAAACCGCTTCCTGCAATACAGCAAGTCCCTTTCCCCGGCCGAAATTGGCTAAAATCTGCAATTCAGAAAAAAGCTCCAGCACACCCGCAAAACGTTTGGTGCTCTTTTTGGCGGACTTTGCAATCAAAGACAGTTTACCCCTTTCCAGCGTAAAAAAGGTGATAATAACATCAAAATCACCATAGTCCAGCCGTCGGAGCAAAATGGCGGGGGTGGAAAAAACGGGCATGTGCTTACACCTGATTTTAACAGAGGTCGGAGGCGTTCGTATTAATTTTCATGCACAGTTTAGATTATATGTTAAGCAGAGTCGTGGCGATTAAGAAATAAAAGAACACACTGATAATATCAATGGATGTGGTCACCAAAGGACCTGTTGCCACAGCCGGATCAATATTGATCCTCGCAAATCCCATTGGTACCAGTGAACCCACGAGCGCGGCAACGGACATGGAGCAGATAACTGCCAGGGCGACTGAAATGGCCAAGGCCTCCATACTGTACCGAAACTGGGCCACCGCGCCGATCAGCAGCCCATAAACCAGACCCAAAATTAAGCCGATCGAAAGTTCCTTGAAAACCACGGACCATATATCTCTTACGTTAATGCGTCCGGTAGCCAACCCCCGAACGACAATCGTGGAAGACTGAGTGCCGATATTGCCGCCCATCCCCATGATCACCGGGATAAAAGCGGCCAGGTACCCTATTTTACTGAGACTGCTTTCAAATTTGCTGATGATAAATAAGGCAAAAATCCCTCCGAGGCAGCTTGCGAACAGCCATGGCAGGCGGATTCGGGTACTTTTAATAATGGACTTGGTTTCGACAAATTCTTCACCCGCTCCGGCCATCTTCAATATATCTTCGGTAGCTTCTTTTCTGAGAATATCGATGACGTCATCGACCGTAACAATTCCCACCAGCCGGTTGGATCCATCAACTACCGGAACCGCCAGAATATCATAGCGTGCAACGAGCTTGGCTACCTCTTCCTGGTCCATATCGGTCTGAACCGAGAATACATCGGTGATCATAAACTCCTTAAGGGGTGTTGCAGGTGATACCACCACCAGCTGCCGCAGGGAACTGACACCGACCAGTTTGCCGTATTCATCAACCACATAAAGATAAAAAGCCATCTCTACGTCGGAATGTTCAGTTTGCAATGATTCGATGGCTTCTCTGGCAGTTACATCTTCCCGCAGGGCAATAAAATCGGGAACCATTATTCCGCCGGCGGTATCATCCTCGTAACGCAACAGATCCTCAACTTCTTCGGATTCCGCCTTCCTCATTTTGTCAAGGATGGTTTTTGACTTTTCCTCCGGCAAGCGCCCGATGATGTCGGCGACATCATCGGCCGGCATGCTTTCCAGGATCCTGACGATATCTTCAATCTTCATGCCCTCGATGAGATCCTGAAAAGTATCCTCGTCAAGCTCGCTAAACAGGATACCTTTTTGCTCAACATCGGTAATCAGGCTGAACAGCTTGCGCTGCTGAGATAGGGACAGAGAGCGAAATACCACCGACAGGTCGGCCGCATGGGTTTTGTTCACTATCTTGCCAAGATGGCTTGCAGCACCCCGACGTAAAAGTCTTTTAATGCTTTCAACCAGTATTCTGTTGCGATCAGAGGACATGTCAATAGCTCGTTAGTGCTAAATTTTACCCAATACCTTGTCAAATAAAAGACGATAGGCGGTTAGGGAAGGTTTATCGTCACTACCTCCCCGCTTTTTCCGTAAAATGGCACAGGTTTATCATTAAGTGTGAATTTTACGCCCCCGGAATTGCCGATTAGCAGGTTATATCCGGACAAGGCTTCAAGCTCAAGTTTGTCCCCGGAGGTTAATGTGTACTCGGTGGAATCCTTTTCATCAATGATGACCTTCAACCAAGTATCTTCCAGCACGGTGATTTTCAACACCAACTTCGCGGCAACCGGCCTGGCTGTTTTGGCATCCGAATCAACTTCCTGATGTTTCGGAGAATCTGCCGGTTGCGACACGTCGGCAGGAACCTCTTGCTCATGGGGTTTAGCCGTATCCGGTTGATTGCGCAAAAAGGCAATTCCGAATATGGACAACACCATGATGCCTGCAAGCAGAATAATGGATATCAAAAGCTTCCACCACATTCTGGGAGCCGATTTGCCGATAGAGCCTTCAGACACCGCTATTTTCTGTGCGACGTTAAGGCGTGATTCATATCGGCGAACCGCCTCATCACCATCTGCACCAATGGCGGCGGCGAAGGACCGCAAAAAGCCTTTTACAAAAACCTCGGCCGGCAGTTTTTCAATATCCTCCTGTTCAATCATCAAAAGATTGGCAAGCCCGATACGGGTTTGGGCAGAAACTTTTTCCAAACTGACCTTCTTTTCCAGCCTGATGGCTTGAAGATAGCGTCCGAATGATTGTGAGTCTTGTTCAGGTTTCATAGCAAAATAACAAGCCGTTTAGAATTTTTATTTTATTTTTATGGCGAAGCTCTCTCGAAAATTACCAATCAGCAAATCCATTCGTTTGGAATCATGGAATAGTGGAATATTGGAATGATGGGTTGTTTGAAATCGGATTGAATTCCATTTTATATAAAAAAGATCTTATCCGAAGTTTTCCCCAGTATTCCATTATTCCAACATTCCAGCATTCCAAAAATTTGCGTCTATGATCTCGATTAAAGCGACCTCCGAAACAAATTGGTCACAATATGAACTATGGCGCCTAATTGATAACCCTGATGTGCGACCTGGCCCGCAACTGGTCAAGCCATTCCTGATATTTATTATCTACTAATTCGTTGTAAAGTAACTCTTCAATTTCTGATTCCACTGCCTCAAGGGATTTGGCCTGAAATTCTTCGGTTTTCTGAACGTAAAGAATCTGATAGCCAAAATTTGTATCCAGCACGCCCGAAAACTCGCCGTTTTCCATTTTTTTAACAACCAGTCGCAGTTGCTCCGATAGTTCTTCCAGACGGTACAATCCCAGGTCTGTGCCCTGTATGGCGGACGATGAATTTTTTAGCTCATCGACCAGAGATTCAAAGGATTGGCCCTGTCTTAATTTTGCTAAAATAGCTTCCATCTGGTTGCGAGCATTGTTTCTTTCTGAATTGCCGCTGCCGGATGACACTTTTATAAACATATTCCAAAGGTAGTATTTTTTTTCTCCGACGTACTTCTCCTGATGACTATCATAGTATTCTTTAATATCTTCTTTGGTGATTACGATTTTGGATTTGACCTCGCGATTGACCAGTTTGGATCGCAAGATCTGCTCTTGGATCTCATTGCGATATTCCTCCATGGTCATCCCCTGGCTTGCAAGACCTTGGCGTAATTGTTCCTCTGTAAATTGACGTGACTCTTTTATGCGCTCGACAGTTTCATTTATTTCTTTTTGACTGACGGTGATTTGATCCCGTTTGATTAGCTGATCAGTCAGCATGCCGTCAATGAGCTGGTTGAGAATATCCTGTCGTACCTGGAAAAGGGTTTGGCGCTCTTTTTCCGGTGGGTATTTTAACGCTTTGATATTGATGGCGTAAGGTGCGAAAGTCCGGTTTAAATCATAAAGGGTGATAATTTCGTTGTTAACCACCGCCACAATGCGGTCCACCACTTCAGATTCCTGTGCCAAAAGATCAGCAGCTATCGGCAGCGCAATGACAATAGCTGTCACCAGCAAGGCAACCATCAAAGCGGGTACAGTCTTTGCCAAGCTTCTAGTCGCTTTTCGATTTAGCGGTGTCGGCTTCATTTTCATTTATTCTTTTGGGCGCTGTTATTTTATCCCATTGCTCGCTGTTAATTTCTATGTAATATTTAGTTTTCAATTCCTCAATCCAGGTTTTATAGGCCTGTTCTGCTTTTTCGCGACGTAGTTGCTTAACAATAGCTTCATTAATATCTTCCGATGATTGAGTCGCATCAGATTCTATCTCTTTGCCTTCAAAATTTTTTTTGTAATATTGGGAAATATCTTCGGGAGATATGGAGATCCGGTTCTTAAGCTCCGCTTCGACCACCTTATCCATAGTCAAACGGGTCTTTAATCGATTTCGCCAGGTATCATATGAAACGGCAAACTCTATCAGTGTTTCCTCGAATTCTCCTTCAGGATAGTCACTTTTAATCTCGGAAACAGCCTGCTCGAGTTCATCATCGGTAACGCTGATTTCCAGCTCTTTGGCCCGCTCAAGCATAAGCAACTCGACGGTTAACTGATTTAAAAGCCGCAATTGTGCGTCTCGCAAATCCTCGGACTGCTGTCTGATATTATGAGCATAAGCTGTTTTGGAAATTTCAAACGCTTTGTTGAAGTCGAGGACAGTCAGCACCCTCTCTCCCACGCGCAGAAGCTCCTCATTCCCATAATCAGAAGCTTTCTGCTCGCATCCCGTCGACAGGCAGCAAAGCAGCACCAAACCAATCAGGCAAAATATTCTAAACAGGCTCTTTATCATCAATCATAAATCCCAAATTCGCAATCGAAGCACCCCAACACTCCGAACTTAATTTTAAAATGATAACCACCCGGAGGAGTAACCTAATATTCGGTTATAAACCCGTATTGTTTCTAAAAAATAAGTTGTTTAAATTTCAAGACGTTAAACTAGTAATTGTTAACACGTTGGGCAATTTCTTTCAAGATATTTTTAGCCTGAGCCAGCTGGCTATTCAAGTTGAGTGAATCCAATCTAGTCTTAAGAACGTGTTCCGGCGACAGTTTGAAATTCTTCGGTGCAGCCATTATCAAATCCACCAGGGCGGTAGGATTGCGCTGGTGAGAATCAGAAAAATTCAGAGTTAGATTCCGGCCTACCAAATCAAGCCGCGAAACACCGGCTTTTTTTGCCAGCACCTTCAGCATGATTTTTAATAGCAGGTTTGCCGCTTCTTCCGGCAGTGGTCCGAAACGGTCAAGGGACTCTGATTTAAAATCGGTTAATTGCTGAAGTTCGGTCATCTTCGCAAGACGACGGTAGGCGGACATACGCTGATCGATGTCCGGTATATAGGCTTCTGACAGAAAGGCAGACAGATTCACATTTATTTCCGGTTCCAGGGGCTCGACGGTCTCCTCTCCTTTCAAGCCGGCGACCGCGTTTTCCATTAATTTTAAGAACATATCGTAGCCAACAGCGGCGATATGTCCGGACTGGGAAGCCCCCAAAATAGTTCCACCACCCCGTATTTTTAAATCGCTCATAGCGATTTGAAAGCCGGCACCCAGATCACTGTGCTCCATCAAAACTTTCAGCCGTTTTTGAGCATCCTTTCCCAGTAAACTTTCATGTGGAATCAGCAGGTAGGCATAGGCCTGTTCATCTGCGCGTCCCACTCGACCGCGCAGCTGATACATCTGGGCCAGCCCAAATCGATCTGCGCGGTTGACGATGATCGTGTTGGCAGAGGCGACATCCAGGCCGGATTCAATAATGGTGGTACACACCAGCATGTCTATTTCCCGGTTCATGAACAATAACATAACTTGCTCAAGTTCATCTTCATTCATCCGGCCGTGGGCGACTGCAAGACGAACCTGGGGCACCAGCCGCTGCAATTTGCCGGCGATTTTATCAATACTTTGAATATTGTTATGGACAAAGAAAATTTGTCCCTCACGCCGCAATTCTTTGTTAATAGCATCGGCGATTACCGCGTCATCAAATTCTGATATGTAGGTCATTATTGATTTACGAAATTCAGGCGGTGTAGAAATGATGCTGATGTCGCGAACCCCCACCAACGACAAATGCAGGGTCCGGGGTATCGGTGTTGCTGTTAAGGCCAAGACGTCCACCGTGCTTCTGAACTTTTTAAGCTTTTCTTTATGTTTAACACCAAAGCGTTGCTCTTCATCCAATATCAAGAGCCCGAGATCATTGAATTGGACATCCTTTTGCACCAGCCGGTGAGTGCCGATAACAATATCGACCTTGCCTGCTTTAAGGTCATCTATGATGGCCCGCTGCACGCGCGGGGAACGGAAGCGGCTTAAACATGCGACATTGACCGGATAACGCTTAAAGCGTCGACGAAAGGTTTCATAGTGCTGCTCTGCCAGTATGGTGGTCGGAACCAGCATGGCCACCTGCTTGCCGTCATTTACAGCCAGAAATGATGCCCGCAGGGCAACCTCGGTCTTACCATAGCCGACATCACCGCAGACCAGGCGGTCCATGGGAGTCGGATTATGCATATCCGCAATTACATCCTCAATGGCTTTAAATTGATCGGCTGTCTCCTCATAGGCGAATCCGGCTTCAAAATCTCTGACATAATTATCTGCCGCTTGAAAAGCATAGCCTTTTTCCACCTTTCGCCGGGCGTATAGTTTAAGGAGTTCTCCGGCAATTTTTTCCGCCGCTTTCTTTATTCGTGATTTCACTCGCTCCCAGGATTTGCCGCCGAGGGTGTCCAAGACCGGAACAATGCCTTCCACACCCATGTATTTTTGCACCACACTCATGCGATCAACCGGCAAATAGAGTTTATCTCCTCCCTTGTAGCTGACGATCAGAAAATCATTGGTGAACCCGTCGATGTTCATTTTTACCAGGCCGCCATACTGTCCAATTCCGTGATCGTTGTGAACAATGAGATCATCTTTCTTCAGTTCCTGAAGGTCGAGCATCTGAGTGCGCGGTCTTGGTTCGGTGCGTTTCCGGCGCTGATGTCGAACACCGAAAATTTCATCATCAGTTACCAGGGCGAGATATTCCGCCGGCCACACAAACCCGCTGGAAACCTGTCCGATGCAAATATAAAGCTGGCCTGAATTAGGTTTAATTTCTGTAAATCCCTTGACGGTCGTCAACTGAATACCATAGGGAACAAGTAGAGAATTAAGTCTGTCAGCCTGGGACCGATTCCGGCAAATAAGGATGGTTGCGTATCCGGATTGTTGTTTGCTCCGCAACCATTCAATCAGCGGTCGCAGAAGCTGATCTTTTTCCCGATAATTTTTCAGAGCCATAGTCAGGTCGATATTATTTTCAACCGCTGCATGGAGCTGGTAGGGCGGGGCCTGGGGGGGATCATTGCTTTTTAAAACATCGAGCATTTTAAAATTCAGCGGCTTTCTTTCTGATATAGCCGCCACAGCTTGGGACCAATTCAAGTATAATTCCTGTGGCTCTACGCAAAGTTTCCCCTCATCACGGGACGAGTTAAAATTGTTTATCAATCGTTCTTCGGTTTCCTGGGCAACTTTGCCCAGTTCGTCAAAATTAGCGGTAACGATCAAAGAATTTTGCGGAATATAGTCGAATAAGGTATCAAGTTGGGGATAAAATAAAGAAATCAGACTTTCGAGCCCGAGCACGTCCCCATCATGTCTGATGGCGTCAATGATTTTTCGGGCATGAGATACCGGGACTTCCAATCCATTCGCTAAGGCTCGTATCCGACTGATAATATTTGGAATATACTTCTTGTGCAGTATTAATTCCCTGGCAGGAAGTATGATGGCTTCTTGGGAATCTGTAATTTTGCGTTGATTGGAAGCCGAAAAAAATCGCAGGGATTCAACCAGATCCCCATAAAATTCAATTCTTAGTGGATCATCGTACAGGGGGGAAAAGACATCGATAATACCTCCTCGAACACTAAAGTCACCGAATTCTTCAACAATGGCAGTTTTCGAATAACCACCGGATATCAATTTGTTGATCAAACCGTTACGATCAATCTCCTCTTCAGCAATTAAAAGCTCCGCATAGCGGCCAATCTCCTGTTTGGGAATTACTTTTTGCAGCAAGGCCTCGACCGTTGTCACCACAATCAACGGTGTTCTGGTCTCCATCAGCTGATACAGAACCCGAATACGTTGGCCGGCTGTTTCATTATGATAGGAAAGGAATTTAAATGGCAATATGTTGTAAGGTGGATAAAACAGAATGGGAAGATCATGCTGACCGGCAAAAAACCGCAGATCCCCTATTAGACGTTCCCCTTCCGTGACAGATGCGACAACCGCCAGACAGGGCAATTTGTGTTGCAGATAAAGCCTTGATATCAAGAACGCTTTTTCAGAACCAGAAAGTCCGATACAGTCGATTCCGCGATCTCTGTCTAAAAATTGATCGTATAATTTTTTAGATAAAATTAATTCTTGATTTTGCACCCTAACTCCAGTATCTGAAGAACGTCAAACCTGAACGGTGACCCCTGAACCTGTGAACGGTTATATCATTACCGGCCGACGTAGCTCAGTTGGTAGAGCAGCTGATTCGTAATCAGCAGGCCAGCGGTTCAAATCCGCTCGTCGGCTCCAGCAAAGAATCTCGGCCAGATTTACAGATATTCCATTGCCCCATTTTTTCGATTGCGGCCTGGCCAATCATATTAATTCCGGTCCTTGGGGCCCGGCTTAAAATCTTAGAAAAGTGTTGAGGGGTTCTCAGAAAATCATCGAAACTCTCTTTTTAGTATATAACTTTCTAAATTCCAACCCCAGATTCTATCGTGTTGTTAAAAAAATGTTCCGCTGTTCAAACGTTTTTTACTACAACCTCTTATACCGCAATTCCGTATTTCGGAATATGACTATGGAAAGCGGTGCAAAAAAAAATTGGATCCAAGATCGTCTCAGGTGAATATTTGAATATACAATATTTTTTAATAAGTTGCTTGACATAAATTCGAAATCCATATATTCTTAATAGTTACAGGGTGTTCGAAAAGATTGACACCTATAAGCTATCTCAAAAATAGTACCTAGGGAGATGACTGAATGACGGATACAGATGATTTGAAGTTGAAAGCTGAGATCGACGAGATAATGAAAAGTGTCGATAGTATAATGACAAAGGTAGAAAAGGTTATGCCTGCCAAGCAGGAAGACGCAAAACCACAAAGCGACGGGAGCAATATTTCATAGTAGATAATAGGGGATAATTGTCCATTTTGAGGAGGTGCTATGGCTTTGACCAAAAGTGATATCGTTGCCGCAGTTCATGAGCTCGGTTTCACCAAAAAAAAATCAGTCGACATCATAGAATCATTGCTCGATATCATAAAAAATACACTGGAAAAAAGTGAGGATGTCCTGATTTCGGGATTCGGCAAATTCTGCGTCAAGAATAAAGGCAAACGCAGAGGTCGCAACCCTGCCACCGGTGAAGACTTAATACTTAGAGAGCGTAAAGTTATCACGTTTAAATGTTCAGGGAAATTAAGAACTAAAATCAATGGCGTAGGCTACTCTGATTAAGATTTCTAGCAATCAATTCCCAACGCCACTCCTCGTGGACCTCCGAATAATAAAAATGCCGGTGGCGGAATACAACCAAACCGCAGCCGGCCCCTCAGTCAGCGAACCCTTGCGTCCGTGCATCAATCCTGGAATGAAATGTTCCAGGATTTTTTTTATAAATCAATGTTGTAAGCTTTGATTTTAGTTAACAACGAAGGATGGCTGATTTCAAGCAGTTTGGAGGCCTGCGTGCGGTTGCTTTCGGTTTCCTTGAGGGCCCGGGTGATCAGCTTTTTTTCCATAACTTTCTGGGCCTCCTTTAGGGAAAACCCGTTAAAAATGCTGGTTGGTTCAGACCCGTTTTTTGCCATCATCCCTGCAGGAAAATGCTCCGGCAATAGCAGCGAATCATCGGCAATCACCATTGCTCTTTCAATACTGTTTTCCAATTCCCGGACATTACCGGGCCAGGAATATTCCAATAGCCACGACATCGCTTCAGGGGCCAGACCTGAGATATTCATATTAAGGGTCTTATTAAATTGATCTATAAACCGTTTACATAACAGGGGGATGTCTTCGGTGCGTTCACGCAGCGGAGGAAGTTTAATTGTCATAACATTCAAACGATAGTACAAATCCTGACGAAATCTCCCCTTTGCGACTTCTTCTTCCAAGTCCCTTGCTGTTGCCGCCACAACCCGGACATTTATTTTCATTGATTTTGAATCACCGACCGGCCGAATCTCATTTTCCTGCAAGACCCTTAGAAGTTTTACCTGCAAGGAGAGCGGTAATTCACCTATTTCGTCTAAAAAAATTGTACCCCCCTCAGCTTCTTGAAATAAACCCTTTTTATTGCGATCCGCACCGGTAAACGCTCCTTTTTTATGACCGAAAAGCTCACTTTCAAGGAGGTTCTCAGGTATGCCACCGCAGTTTACGGGTACTAGAGGCTTTTCGGCTCTATCACTGCTGCAGTGGATGCCTCTGGCAATCAACTCCTTTCCGGTGCCGCTGTCGCCCAGAATCAGCACCGTCGTTTTGTACTGAGCCGCTTTATCGGCCATTTGGAACAAGGACTGCATAGCCTTGCTTCTGGTCACCATATTGTGGAATTTATAATCTCCCTCAAATTTTTGGATTCGCTCCTTTAATCGCCGATTTTCTTTTTTTAAGCTTTCCCGTTCTTCGGCCTTTTTTAGCGTCAGGTAAACTTCATCGGTCTTAAAGGGCTTGGATATGTAGTCATAGGCACCCAATTTCATGGCTTCAATGGCAGTATCAATACTTCCGTAAGCGGACATCATAATAACCGTGCTGGCGCCGATCTTGTCACGTGATGCTTTTAGAAATTCCATCCCGTTCATCTTGGGCATTTTGATATCACAGAGGACAAAATCATATGTGGCTTGCTCGATCAGCTGCAGTCCTTCGGAGCCATCCGAGGCTGTATCGACGACATAGTCTGCCTTCTTAAGCACGGTGGAAAGCATATGACGCATGTTAGCTTCGTCATCGATGACCAAGAGACGTTTGGCTTGGTTGTTGGTATTCATTTTAGTTTTTTACTCCAGGCTCCAAATGTTCTATGGCATAAGGTTAAGTGTGTATATTAAGGTTTCAGGTGTCAGTGTTCAGGTGTCAGGACTGGAAAGGTGTCAGGTGTCAGCAATTATATCAGATCCTCTGAAGTTCATCCTCTTATGAAACTTCGCCATTAAAGTTTCTTTTTCGATCAAACTGGCCGCTTTTCAGGCCAGCGGCTGGGCTGAAACCTGACACCTGGACACCTGAACACTGACACCTGAACCCCCACAATTCCAGTTCATACAACCGGCAAGCTATACATTTGCCAGTTATTCTGATATTGAAAATATGGTCCTCTGGGCCAGGATTCTTTGCTTGGTTAAGACTTGTACAGCGGCAACGAAATGACCATTGTTGTTCCCTGGCCAAGCTCACTGATCCCTGTCATTTTGCCGTCCAGGCTTTCAACAATCATAAAGCTGACCGCAAGGCCCAGTCCGGTGCCCCTGCCCGGATCTTTAGTAGTAAAAAAGGGATCGAAAATATTGCTTAAATTTTCTTCAGCTATCCCCGGTCCGTTGTCGACAAGCATGATTTCCAGTTGATCCAATGCCCCATGGCTATCATGGTCGCCATTTTTCTCAAGCGTGGTGGATATTTTTAATTTACCGCCGTTTATTTCTTCATCGCCGGAAATGGCATCTGCCGCATTGATGATCAAATTTAAAAAAACCTGACGCAGCTGATTAGGGTCGGCCAGCACAGTGTTTTCTGTTGCTACTAGATCGAGCGTTAGTTCAATGTTCGACATCAATGGTTGAACCCGCAATACATCGGCCGTATCATGTATTAAATCATGCACTGAAACTACTGTGCGACCGGAGTCTGATGGTCTGGAGACTTCCAGAAGCTGCCGTATAATGCTGTTGATGCGCTCGATCTCTTCCTCGGTACGCTGAATATATTCATCTCTCTCAGCCGCAGTAATATCGGCTTGTTTGAGTAATTCCAGATAGCCGATAACGATCCCAATTGGATTTCCAATTTCGTGTGCAATCCCGGCCGATAATCTGCCCACGGAAGCTAATTTTTCCGCCCGAATAATATCCTTTTGGACCTGTTTCAACTCGGTATTGGCGCATTCAAGGGACAGAACCGTTGATCTCAGCTTCTCTTTATCAGCTGAAATGCGCTTCAGCATGCTGTTAAGGGCCTTGGACAGACTATTGAGCTCATTGTCTTCTTTTCGTACCGAAAAAATGAGATCGTCATCTTCTTTGTAATCTGCTGCCTTTTTGGCAAGTCGGGCCAGAGGTTGAAGATAAAGTTTGGAGACGCGGTAAATTCCAACAAAAGTAAGAATGACCAAATTGATGAAAATATAAATAAATAAAAATCGCTGGGCGCGTCTAAGGGTATGATGAACGCGATCCAGTGGAAAAGAGATGCTAATCCCCCCGAAGCTCGCGCCGCTTTTGGTCAGAGGGGCCGAAAGTATCATTCTGGCGTTCTGTTGCCAGAATATGTTCCAGGAGGTACCGAAAAAATGAAATTTTTTCTTACCGGCTGCCATGGCTTCTTTGGTAAGCCTGACAAGTTCTGTTACCGACGCCGCTGATTGCCGCCCCAGATAAACCTGGTCGCCTTTTGGCCCCAGCAACAATACGTTTGAAATTTGCAAATCATTGATCATTTTGGTGACTAAAGACTCAGGAACTAAATCAGAAGTAGCGCCGGCGGGGGACATACCATATAGCAAATTGTCCTCGAGAGAAGCCAGCAGGATGTTTGCTCTATAAATCTCGGAACGAATCAGCTCACGCTTGACGGTCACCATCGTTACTAAAACGATCAGCAGCATCGCCACCAATAGGAGGATCGCGATATTAAGAGCAATTTTGGCCTTGAGACCCCGCACAAACATTTAGACAAACCCCAATTGGTTTAAATTTGGGCATTAAATAATCCTAATCCATTGATATTTTCCCTCGAATTAAAATGATTATTACATGCAATTATAATGCCTAAATTTAGCGGTTGCCAAAAAAACGTTTCGTTATTCACACCTTTTTTTCTACAACCACCTATACCGCCCTTCCGTATTTCGGAACTTATTTTGGAAAAGCAGTATAAACCAAAAAACCCGGAATCATTAAATGATTCCGGGTTTTAAAAAGATTCGGCGGCGTCCTACTCTCCCACACAGCTGCCCGTGCAGTACCATCGGCGTTTAAGAGCTTAACTTCCGTGTTCGAGATGGGAACGGGTGTGACCTCTTAGCTATTGCCACCGAAAAATGATAATTCGTTTTTAGTTTTGGGTGTTTGGCGCAGGGAAGCCTAATTCCGAACACTAAACAGCAGTCACAATTTGTAAGCAAGCACGAGCCCAAACACTTATAAGGATCATGTAAATTATTTTATGGCCAAGCCGCACGACCAATTAGTACCGGTAAGCTAAATACGTTGCCGCACTTACACATCCGGCCTATCAACCTTGTAGTCTACAAGGGGTCTTCAGTTCCACATGTTGCCATGCGGAAGGGATATCTAATCTTAGGGTAGGTTTCCCGCTTAGATGCTTTCAGCGGTTATCCTTTCCGAACTTAGCTACCCAGCAATGCCGCTGGCGCGACAACTGGAAC
>Ga0265303_10001542_pt1 | contig 14223 bp, 16 predicted proteins | sample Helome_2_FD_192494 | JGI IMG/M metagenome (GOLD analysis project Ga0265303, IMG submission 192494) | Marine sediment microbial communities from subtidal zone of North Sea - Hel_20160317 (Illumina Assembly) | ecosystem: Environmental > Aquatic > Marine > Subtidal zone > Sediment ... | reverse complement strand
GTTGGCGAGGGCCCGCATCTGGCCGTTTTCGGAAGCCCGTCATCGTGAAACGAATGTCGGCTTTCGCGAAGCGGCTATACAGAACGGGTTATTACATAGCCGTGGCCATCATGTAAAAGAGACCTGGCAAGGACGCCGGAAAAAGTATTAATTTCCAGCTCCGGCCAAGTCTCAATAAGAGCTAATGCTCTTGCGTTAACTTATAGACTTAAAGTTCTATAGAAGTAAATAAAAATCTTTGCTAGCTACTCCTGAACAAGACCCATATCAACTTTCATTCACTTTCTTTTTCTATGTTTGGACAACCAAATATTCAAAGCGTATATTAATCGGTTGGGATAGCGAATATCACTTGGATTAATCCCCATGAATTACCGATACTCAGGCCAAGCATCGCGCTGGTTTTTTTATGCCTACTGAGTGTCAGTTCCTGGCCGAAATGCGAAGCTCAGGTTGTGCGCCTGAGCGTCTCCTTTGGAGGAATCGCCTGGTTATTCAAGAAAAATTTCTCTAACTTTGGAATTTGCCGTAGTCACTCGCAATAAATTCTCCAGAGCAGACCGTCAGAAATCATTGGCCAGCGGTAAAAACCGACCCGAAGCCAATACTGGGAACAGAAATAGCAAGAGCTGCTTCGTGCCCTTACCGGTCAGTTTGGGCTTACGCAACGGGAATGTTCAGGATCGGGAAACTGATGTTCGCATCGTGACCTGCCTGACCTCGTCATATACCAGTTGTGACAGGTCTGATCGCGGGTTGTTGCTGCGTTCGATCAGCACCACTCGCCGGTGGATCGGTGGCGCACCGAATGGCAGGGCGACTACCTCGCCGGCTTGAATCTGGCGTAGCCTTCCCGCAGGTATGACACCTGCCCCGAGACCGGCGCTTGCCATGCCAACCACCGCTTCGGATGAATCCAGTTCCATCGCTTCCTTTACCTTCACGCGGTTTTCCCGTAAAGCTCGATCGATGACTTTGCCCATGCCGGCGTTGCGGTTAAGTCGTATAAAAGGATAGGTGGCCAGAATCTCATGCCACTGCGTCAATCGACAGTCACGGGGTGCGACGACTATCATCGCTTCTTCGGTAATCAGCAATGATTTTAATTCAGGATCGGGTTCCGGTAATTCGGTGATGATGGCCGCATCCAGTTCGCGCCGGCGCACTCGGTTGGCGAGCGCCTCGGATAGTCCTTCCTCCATGCTGACCTGCACCGCAGGATGCGAGGCACGCAGGCTGGCCAATGCCAGCGGAATCAGGTCGCTGGACACCCCGCTAACACAACCAAGCATCAGCATTCCCCCGATCTCCCCCGGTGATCTGGCGAGCTCCACCAGGGTATCGAATTGAGCCAAAACTTCGCGGCCCCGATCGACCACGGCATAACCGTGGGCATTGAGTTTGGGGGGGCGTGTTGCGCGGTCGAAGAGTTCTACGCCTAGTTCACGTTCCAGATCTCGCATTTGGTGGGAAATCGCCGAAGGCGTGATGAATAGATTATCGGCTGCCGAGGTGAAGCTTTGTGTGTCGACTATGGTGATCAGGGTGCGCAGATGAGTAATCTTCATAAGATGAATTATACTCAATTTATATGTGAATAAATATCGCTATTATTGAGTAAACCTCAACTATATACTGCAACGCATCTCAACAGACTTTTACTTATAAGGAGTATCGCAATGTCAGATTTTATTCTTGTTACTGTCATGATTGTCAGCCTGGTCGGCGTTAACATCCCGTTTCTGATCTAAACGCATCGCCCGAAGTTACTCAAAGCAGGCGCTCAGAAAAGAATGTTAAGGGTCGCCTGCCGACCCAAAGCAGACATTGCTAGTGCAATATGCTACAAGTTTACCGGTTCAATGTTGGTACGCAGTGTTTCGATAAACTCATCAACGATCGGATTTGGCTTTTTGAGTTTAGAGCGATATACGCAGATACAATCGGGTAGCGGCATCGTCATTCCCGGGATTCGCACCAGTTTCCCCTCATCTAACTTGGCTTTGACTGAACGAGCCCAGCCCAGTGCAACGCCCTCACCTCTTTCTGCAACATCCAGGCATACTTGATATGAGTTGAATACCAGTCCGTCTATTGGTTTGGGTTCCTTCAATCGAAACAATGCAAGAAAGCTTCTCCAATCGGGCCAATCTCGACCGGTATATTCTAGATGTAATAGTGGCTGTTTCGCCAATTCGACTGAACCAAGCGGTGACGGCAAGCGGGATGCAAATTCAGGGGAACAGACTGGAAATACTGCATCGTCCGCAATGGGCTCGATGTGAAACCGTTCTTCTGCCATGCGACCAACTTGAAATCCAATGTCGAAATCTTCAGTAATGTTCTCTATAGGTTCATAAGAGGACAGCACACGTAACTGGAGGTCCGGGTTTCGATTCTGAAATTTGCTAAGGATTGGGGTAATAAGCATTCCCGCAATCGATATATCTGAAAAAATTACAAAATTCTTGCTTCCAGTACCGGTCGACCTTAGTCGCTCCGCTGTCGCAGCGAGTTCGTGGAGTGTCAGGTGGACGGAAGCTGCCAATGCTTCGCCTTCAGCAGTCGGGATAACGTCATGGCGTCGTCGCTCGAAAAGCCTGACCCCTAAATTGGTTTCAAGCTGCTGCACCCGGCGACTAACACTCGCCTGAGAGAGCGCAATTTCATCAGCGGCACGGGTAAAGCTACGAAGCCGGAATGCCGCTTCAAATACCACAAGAGTGCTAAGCGGAGGGAGCCTTCGAGTGAGATTAGTCATACGTAAATCAAATACCTTATTGTAATAAACATGCTTCAGATAAAAGATATTATTAATTATAGTAACGTTTATCAAATACCTGATCTGAGGAGAATACTTATGAATACTGAGCTTGATCTTGATGGATTCGATATGCCATCTGCTACGCTGGAAAGCGAATGGGTTATTACCATTGATACCCCGACAGGAGGAGTGGAGCCTGTTCTGAAAGCGCTCGAACGAGATCTATCCCTTGTCCAGGGGCCATATGATTGTTGTACTTTTGTACGCGAGAACGGTTACCAGCGATTTCGAGCACTAGAAGGCTCTCATGCCGGCGCCGAAGGCACCGTGCAACAAACGCCTGCCTCGCAGATCGTTTTCTCGATCCCGCAAGACCGAAAATTGCTTAGCAAAGCATTTGAGATAATCTTTTCAGTGCATGTAAATGAGGAGCCAACAATCCGAGTTGACGGGGCCTGGGGATGTCGCTCCAAACTCCTTGACGACAAAGATAATCCAAACCGCTATTGGAATCGACCAGACGCTGAAACACTGCATGGAGAGTCAGTTGGGTAAATTGAAAGAATATAATGCCGAATCCGGGACCTTTATTCCCGTTTGGACACTGGAAATTCAAACAGTGATTGAGGATGTAGATAAAATTCTTGATGGTGTAATGAAAGTGCATCCGCTTGGCTACGGCCGATATCAACGTAACGCGAGCATTTCTGCTGTTGGTATGGAAACATCGCAGCCAGAAGCAGGCTCTACCACCGAAAATCACGTTGATGGGTATGTTACAGGTACGACAGAGACATACCAGATGGTGGACCTCAAATTTACCATTGAGCGTGACAATTCAATTCTCGAAAAAGTGATGAATGCAATTCACTATTTGCATCACTACGAGGAGCCGGTAATCTTCCTTAGAGAAGATTGGGTAAGTCGTGCAAATTATAACCCGGTCAATGATAACCCGAATCGTTTTTGGAACAACGGTAGAGGGTTACCTAATCGAATAGAGCGGATTTCTGATTAACCTGGATACGAAACAAACCTCCGCTAATGGCCGTTCTCTGGCCCCGAAATCCCTATATTCAGCGTCTGCTTTAGAGAAAACGAACTCTCAGATTACTTAAATCCGGGGTGTGACAAATTGTTCACAGTTGCATTTGGCCGGTCCTCTAGGACGGGTCGGCTCCACGTGCGATCAAGTATGCCTTGCGCACCCAGAATAGAAGATCGACCGCAGGATAATTGTTTCGGAACAACTCGAATGTGACCCAACCGGGGCCAACTTCGGTGGCATTAAGGCCCCCGGTCTCCAGGGCACGCCCCTTGAATGTTTCGTCGAGGCAAAGGCCAATCTGGGACATTCCGTACGCAACAGCGAACACCACGTCTTGCGTTGTGAGAACAATGTAGCCATAGTTTGCCGGCTCGGAACTGTACAGTTGTACATCACCAAGCGGTGCAGAAGCTTTAACAAGGACATCTGCAACGTCGGGGTGGGCACTCTTACCTTGAAGAAACATCAAGATGTCTTGATTTTTGTCGTTGTTTACAGAAGCAGGTAGGGGCTGCAATTTGGACATCTATGAATCTCGATTCGCGACTGAAATAGTCTGCCTAACGCTCCGCATCAGCGGATCGTCGTTAGCCAGGTCCGACTGCATGTTTTGTTATGTGTGACCTGTAAAAAGCCGTGCCGTGTAACTTTACTGTGCTTTTGGTTTTGCAAACAATACAAACGGAATAGCAAATGGACCAAATAGCGCACCCATTACTCCCCAGAATAGGGGTTTAGCACCCCGGCGCTTAGCAATTCGGTGGCATAAAATAATACAAATAATATTAATCGCTGTCGATGCTATCAGCAGTTCCATTTTTGTTTTTACGCTTTCTGTTTACTAGATTGATATAAGCGGCAAAATTCAATACTCGTTTTTTGTTATATTTTGAGTTAATCCTTGCTCACCATGCCTTTCAAGAATTACACAAACACATAACAGCCTATTTAAAAGGTCTTCGATCTTTTTATATATATTATCGGATTGACCTGATAATACCGCTGGTTAACCTATTCGTAGCCAATAATATCCTAATGACACTAACAATGTAATTTTCGGATCGCAGACATGTGAGGGCCCGGTACTGGCCGTTTGTCGCCACTGGTAAGAGAGATGACAGTGTCTGCTATTGAGGAATAAGGAATATCAGCGCGGGCATTTTGCCCGACTGTATGTGCTTGTTATAAGCCCAGGTCGGTCGATGACCAAGACATTAGTTCTTTCCATATGGGTTCGATATTCCATTGCTGAAAAATAATTGATCTAGCATCACTCTCATCGCGGTTTTCTATCTTGCTTAAGTAGTGGTACATAAACGCAGAAACCCGATAGTTCATTATGCAATGTATAAATACTTTCTCATGACTGATCTGCGATAATATTTTGCAAAACAGCCTAACATGATCAGGGGTGGGCTCGTCGAATGGCACCGCGATATGAATGTAAGTCATACCCAGGGCAGATACTAGTTTACCTTCGTTTGATAGAGCATCAGGGTGGTCTGGCATTCCAATGTTAATGACATGCTGATATCCGTTTTCAGCAATTATCGGAAATTGATCTACCAATGGTTGCCCGGCGGTACCGAAATATTCAGTTAGCTGTACAAAGTTTCTGATTCTTTCCATGTTGGGATTGAGGCTTATAACGCCTGTCTTCAGCGACCTGGCGTTAGCCAGGTCCGCTGCAAGCACTTGTTATGTGTTTTATAACTAGATAGGCCTCACATTATTTGCACATGGGCCTTTCTGACCCTGGCCAATTTCAAATTCTACTGCCTGACCTTCATTGAGCGTAGCGTACTCATCGCCGCTTTTAATTTCTGAATGATGAACGAAAAGATCTTTCCCTCCATCCTCAGGTGTGATGAAGCCAAAACCCTTAGCAGAATCGAACCACTTAACTGTACCTTTACTCATACCAACTCTCTCTAAAATAATGGTGAATAACTAAGATAATTCGAAATTCAAATTCACCGCTTCGAATTAGGAATTGACTGTCATCGCCAAAACACATAACAGTACATTTAAAAGGCCGCTCCCCTTTTAATAATTATTAGAGGGCAGCCATTTTATTCGCGACATAGCATATTAAACCAGAAATAAGATTTGGTTCCACTCAAGTCATACCTGATCATTTATATCAATGTCTGTTCGTGGCCGATCTCCGACTCTGGACTTTTGAATTTGGGTGTCCGCTATTGAGAAAGCAGACGCTAAATATTGAGGTTTTAGGAGTTGATAGCGACCACTGGTCGACAATCACCGCCACATCTGTGGCGTGTCTCATGGAATGTCAGATTGGATGTACTTCTAAATGGCAGTAATTATAAATTCTAGCTAAGAATCCACGCCATCAGGTTTGGGCAGTAACGGGTTTAGGTAATAACAGGTGTCCAAAGTATTTTAAATCCCGAATTGTTTGCCGTAAAAGTTCACGCTCATTTCTAATTGACTCGAGGCTAATATATTCAAATATATTGACTCTCCTGATATCTCCAAACCACGAACTGATTCGCCATTCCTCTTCGTTCGTTACGCTAGCCTGAGAATAAATACTATGGGCGTATTTATTACGTATACGACTACACTCTTCGACACGATCAAATATTTCTGAAGTAAGTCCTTTGTCTACATTCTTATCAGAAGTGCCGTCGAGTAGTTTTCTCAAGATGTGCATCCTTTGATTAAAGCCACTTACGCTACCAAGTATCACTTTAGATTCATCTCGACTATTGTCGGAAAGCTTTTCAAAAACCACGAACATATATAGCTCAATTAATTTGTAGCAACTCAGCAAAAGGCTGACCTCCGATGCGATATCTCTATTATTATCCAGAGCTATATGCATTATCGAATTAGGATGCTGCATCTATATAATCCTGCCAGTATTTTTAAGAGGCGCGACGCCTTTTAATAGTCATTAGTGGGCGAACCCATAACTTCTAGCTGTTAATTGAAAATTGTCAACTTCCTGGCAAATTATGAAAATCAGGTGTGTGCAACCTACTCTTAAGTAATTATTGAACAGTTAATTCCTAAGCGATGTCGAGCGTCCGTTATCGGGAAAGCAGACGCATATACAATTTAGATGAGCGACGGTAAGAGTCGATAGCCGACTTAATCCCTGAATTTCTGAGTGTCCGTTACTGGCCGAAGATCGCCGCTGGTATGAGACTTGCCAGCGTCTGCTTTGGAGATAACAGAACCTTACCAGGGATAAATATGCTTCTGATACCAACCCGGAGCTAACACTGTAGGAGGTATAAAATTCTAATCTTGGGAATTTGTTCACATTATTCAGTTAGCTAAGAATCTACGTGCTATATGAAGTTGTAGAGTATTAGATATTCTCGATTCGAATTGACAGGGACATGAAAGATAACATGTACAGAACTTATATCCTTATGCGTAAACTCCTCATGGTCAGTTCCATTTTAGTACTTGCTTCCTGCGGCGGTGGCGGTGGCAGTGGCAGTGGGGGTGACGGCTTTCCTACTCCTAAACTACCTGCTAGTGCGGCTAAATTTGATAACACTAATACGAACACTATTGCCGTTGCGGCAGTGGGCTTTTTAGGTACTCTTGACTCGGTGGCGCCGGTAAAAACAGCCAATCCACCTTCGATGCCGCAGGTTATCAAACTGGCAGTCGATCGGGTCATTAAAAGGAGTCGAAGTTCAGGATCAGTAGCCGCTCGTACTGAGAATCTAAGTGCAGCTCTATGCGTCACCGGTTCAGCCATCGCAGACTATGACGAAAATGCAAACAGCGAATCGGGAACGGTCAGTTTTTCCAACTGCGATATTGGTGGTGGTATACTGGTTAATGGTAGCTTCATTTATGATGCCAGCTGGAACGACACCACTCTGGCCTACAGTTTTCAAATGGGCGGCACGATCAATTTCGATTTTGGTACCGACCTTGTCACCATCGTGATGAACTTGAGCGAGTCAGGGAATGATGGCACCGGCGCCTTTACCAGCACGATTAGTTTTTCGTTGTCCGGAATTTCCGATGGCGGTTTCCTGGTTACAACGGCGCAACCCTGGACTGGTAACGCTTTTTCTTCCCAAGTTAATAGTGGCCAGTTAATCGTTTACGGTAGCGACGATACCCGGTTACGCATTACAGTGACCGGTATTAATACTGCTGACATAGAGCTGGATAATGGCAGTGGCACTTTTGTGTTCGACAGTACAATTAATTTTTAACCATTCCAGACTCAGTTAGTTGCTGAAATAAAAGGCACGCGCATGCTTCGTATCGCACATCGCAGGCACCTTTAAAGCGGCTCTTAAAGCAAGTTGCCGCTAAGTGAGTGTCCGCTTCTGGCCGAAGGTCGCCACTGAATCCTGCATATTGAGCGTCCGCTATTGGAAAGAATGTGTAAAAACCGACCCTGAAAAGTTTAGTAATAGAATAACGATGTATTTAATCTGATTCCTGAATCTTTTCATAAATCTCGTCACGCCAGCTTTTGACATCATCAGGCGCATCGATCCCCATCTTGACCTGGTTATATTTATCATTGAGAACGGTGATCTTGATATTGTCACCAATTTGAATTGATTCGTCGCGTTTGCGAGTAAGTATTAGCATCCTGCTGTTCCTTATTGATTTTCTATTACTTTACCATACAGTTTCTGAATCCTGTCATGAGTCTCCTCGCGATGCACTTTGGATTCGTCAGGCGCTTCTATCTCTAGCCTGGCCATGTTGTCTCCAACAGAGACGACCTTGATATTAATATTGCCACCGATTTGAAACGATTCACGGTATTTGGGGATGACAATTTTAGACCTCCACGAGCGAAACGATTTGGACTCGTCAATCGTTCCTATACTAAGCTCGACCTTGTTGCCCCTAACAGAGACGACCGTGACTTTAATATTGTTACCGATTTGAAATGATTCCCCGCCTCTGCGGGTGATTAATCGCATAGTGCTGCTCTTTAGCCGTCGATTGAAGTCAGCATACTGCGCCTGTTTAGCTGGAAGTGCAAAAATCAAGTCAGCATCAAATGCTTGATATACACTTCCTATTTACTGAATCCTTTAGATCTGGGGCATCAACTCCACCGAGATCATCAATTCCATTAGTACCGGCAACACCATCGGCACCAGCAGGACCCGAGGCTCCGGTTGACCTCGCAGCCATAAGAGGACACCCAATTACCGCGTTACTTGTATTAGGCAATTCTGAAAAATAAATTGATTTCTACGAGGCCGTGCAACAAAATCAGGTCTGGAGTTACCTGCAAACTGGTTGATATGAATCAATTTGGAGGCAAGGTGTTATTGTTATAAGTAAAAATACGGTTAGAGACAAACTTTTCAACGTAAAATTAGGAGTGATGAAAGTGGTTGTAAAGAAAAAAGCTGCAAAGAAAAAGAAGCCTGCTGCCAGGAAAAAGGTAGCTACGAAAAAACCTGCTAAGAAAAAGGTAGCTGTCAAGAAGAAGCCTGCCAGGAAAAAGGTTGTTGCCAAGAAAAAGAAACCTGCTGCCAGGAAGAAAGTAGCTAAGAAGAAGGTGGCTAAGAAGAAGCCTGCCAGGAAAAAGGTTGTTGCCAAGAAAAAGAAGCCTGCTGCCAGAAAGAAGGTAGCTACGAAAAGACCTGCTAAGAAAAAAGTGGCTAAGAAGAAGCGCAAGTAAGTCAACAAAAAGCCCTCCCCCGTTGAGGGTTTTTTGTCGTCTACAGCACTGCATTCTAAGCCTTCCGGATGAGAGGCACTGAGAGTCCGAGCAGGGTCGTAATTCGCCGCTGATTTATTGAATTTGGGCGTCTGTTTTCTGCAAAGGAGACGCTCAAAGGCCCCGGCTGGGCTTCGGCAATCGGCCAACAGCCGACATTCAGGATTTGTAATATAACTACTGCTTCCGGCACATCCCGGTCATTAGGATAAAGTTGGTCAACTACTCTGAAGTGCCAACATCTGACATTTAGCATACTTGTATATTGAGTTATACCGACGCCATCTATACTATCTCTGTTAACCTAGTGTGCCTAATAATTCACTGCAAACTTTGCAAGGATCATCTTTGAATGGAAGATAAAATTATCCTCGTAATTGATTACATGAACGAAGTTAAGACTCGCTGCACATACAATGCTGCGGCCAAAGCGTTAGGCATTACAACGACAACATTAAAGAAACTGCTAGGTGAGCGCAGGCCTGAAATCTCCTGGTTTGTTGGCTCGGAAACCGGGGAGCCGACAGGGTACACTGACAACCAAAAACATTCGGAGCTTTACCGCACGAAGCGCATTATTAAATCAGCGGAGGTTTTAACACGGAATCTTCATTTATAAACAAGTTAGACAGGCGCTCAAAGCGACACCATAAAAGCGACGCGTATTAGCTAAACGTTACGTGCCCGAAGTGAAAGTCCGCTATCGACCCGGTGGCCTCTCGAGACTTTGATATTGTAAGTGCAATGAAGAGCGCAATCGGTTGGAAAATGCCGTATTCTAACCACACCAATCCTTGAATTATATAGAAGAGAATACGAATGGCTAAACCCAATTACGCTTTTCAAAAGCGCCAGAAAGAAATCGCCAAAAAGAAAAAGAAGGAAGAGAAGCGCTTGCAAAAAACAGGAGCAGCCGACAGTAAATCGCAGGACGTTCAACCTATATCAGACAACGTCGATAAAGCGGCAACAACCGACGACACATAACAAAACGAGTCCATCTGAACATTTTTCGTTCGCCCCGCTCACTAAAAATGTTCAGGTTACTTGTAACGTTAATGATCCGCTTTGGGTCGGAAGCTGCCGCTCATCGCAAATTTTTGAGTGTCTGCTTTTTCGAATTTTGCCACCACCCCCACCCCACTACTAGGCAATAAAGATCTACCATGGGCCGCTAAAAAATCCTCGCGTGGGGTTTAAAGGCCATTTTACCCATGATTTGGTTGAAGTGCGGTATCCGATAACTTGCGCTCACTAGAAGTTCCTGGTCATCAAACCCTTTTCGTCGGCTAGATCCTACCTTATGTCCCGAAATTCCGGTCCAGGTTGACGCAGTTCACATTCGAATTTTAAATTTTTATATATGGTTGATTTTATTGAAAATTCAGCGCATCGGATTTTCATCCAGGATTTGTAAAAACCGGTAATTACAGGTGTTTGACTATTCATATGAAGATTGCCTTTAACTTAATGACTGCGCTGCTGCTGTGCGTCAGTGTCGCTGCCTGCGGTACCGATTCCAGTTCGAGCAATCAAACCGGGAATGCCGTGGTATCGGGCAGTGGGCCGACCTTTACATTGCGCGTGACCGATGCCCCGATCGACGACGCCGTTAGCGTGGTGCTGCGCTTCACCGAGGTTAGACTCAGAAACACCAATGGCAACTGGACAACCCATACCTTCAACACCCCCAGGTCGATTGACCTGCTGCAACTGCAGGGCACAAAGACGGCTGACTTGCTGATCAATAAGCTGGTTGATGTCGGCAACTATGACGAGATACGCCTGCTGGTGGATGGTGCGCCGATGTCTAACTATATCGACCTGGGTACTAGCGTCGTTGAACTCAAGGTCCCGAGCGGCAGCTCTTCCGGGCTAAAAATCAAGGGTGACTTTAGCGTGCTGGAAAACCGACCTGCTTCGTTGGTTATGGATTTTGACCTGCGCCAGTCGATTACGGTTGCGGGCAATTCGGGCAACTATATTCTGAAGCCGGTGGTCAGGCTTGTCAGCGATAAAGATGCCGGGCATATTCGCGGCACCGTCGATCCGGCATCACTCGCTTCGATGCCCGCCTGCTCGGACACAAACCCAAATACCTATAACGCGGTTTATGTCTATGCCGGGCATAACGTTACACCGGACGATATCGACCAGGGTTCACCCCAAAGCCTCGCGCCGTTTGCAACCACGTCGATCGCCTACGATAACACCGTCATGGGCTACCTGTACGAAGCGGCCTTTCTGCCCGCCGGCAATTACACGGTTGCCTTTACCTGTAATGCTGATGCCGAAGATCTCGACGATGGCAATGACGACCTTAAATTTTTCGACATACAAAACGTGACCATGTTGGCCAACAACACCCTATTCCTTTAGGCCGGGCACACCATATTAAGGCTGATTCACGCCTGGAAATAATAAAACCGGCGTTTTGCCAGGAAATTCCGATCTGGAACCCTTTCGCCGGGTAATGTGAGCTATTTACGCAAATATCGATTTTTTCTTGAACCAGTTCACCCTTAGTCATCTGTAACGCACGTATATTATTGATTCTACTGAATTTTCGAGTTTTTAATATTCCACGGAATTAACTAACCAGGGTGTTTTTTGGGCCCATGCACACACTATGCTAAGGACGATCAAATTATTTCTGACGCTTGCATTGTGCGGTTACCTGTTGGGTTGCGGCACCGACAGCAGTTCGGGTGATCGCACGGGCGACTCCGGTGATGCTTCGACCCAGGGCGTGAAGATCACCACGTCTGGCGGTTCCGGCTCCGCCAATTCGAACTTTTCGTTGCGTATAACCGATGCGCCGATCGATGGGCTTGAAAACGTTGTGCTGCAGTTCACCGCGGTCGAGATGAAGCTTCAGTCGGGTGCCTGGACGAAATACACGTTGCCTGCCGCACAACCGATCGACCTGCTGGCACTGCAAGGGCTAACCACGGCCGACCTCCTGATCAACATGCCGATCGAGGCCGGTGACTACAAACAAGTTCGTTTCATTGTCGATGACGCGCCGATGGCTAACCGCGTCAAGGTTAAAGGCGGTGCCTGGGAAGAACTGCAAGTTCCTGGCGGCTCCACGACTGGTCTTAAGGTCAAGCAGGTGTTCACCATCCCCGATGACCGCAAAATAAATTTCACAGTGGATTTTGACTTGCGCAAGTCAGTCAAGCTAAAAGGCAAGTCTGGCAAGTACAAGTTCAAGGCAAAGATGAAACTGGTGGTCGATACCGATGTCGGTTTTATCCGCGGCAGTGTAGCCCCGGCGCTGTTGATCGGCCCGAGTTGTTCAGATGGCGATATTGACACCCACAACGCGGTTTACGTTTATGCCGGACATAACACCACCCCTGGCGATATCGATGAAGATTCTCCTTCGAATAACGAGCCCGTGACGACAACGATGATCAAGTATGACTACAGCCTCGGTCTCTACATTTTCGAGGCAGCGTTCCTGGCCGAGGGCGATTACACCATCGCATTCACCTGTAACTCAGACGCCGAAGTTCTCGACGATGATGACGACGGTGATGATGGCGACGACAACGATGACGATGCCCTCCAATTCTTCGGCATTCAAAACGTTTCAATCCTGGTCACCGATACCACTTTTCTCAAACCCTGAAGCGATTTCAGAGCTATAAATAAGACAGCACGATCTGTTAGGAAGGCTGCGTGACCTTGAGAAAAAATCACATCCACATTATTACCCTGCTGACGCTTGCGATTGCGGGCGGCGTGCAGGCGCAGGATTCGTCGGAGGAGGATGAACTGAACCAGTTCATGAACCTGCTCGAGCAACAAACCTCGCTCGCCACCGACACCCGTATCAATGCCGACTTTGTCCCCGGAATGTTGAGCGTGCTCAGCGCCGAACAAATCGAACGTCGTGGCTTTCGCACGCTTTGGGAGGCACTCGCCTCGCTACCCGGGGTGCAGGCTACGATGAACGAAACCGGCATGCGCAGCATCACGGTGCGCGGCATCGGCAATATTTTTGAACCCAGCAAGGTCAAGCTGCTACTCAACGGCAAAGCGTTGAATGCCTCCGCAAGCGCCACCACCGGCACCCTCTACGAAACCCCGATCGAGCAGATCGAGCGCGTCGAGTTTATTCGCGGTCCGGGTTCTGCGATCTACGGTGAGTTTGCCTTCGCGGGGGTTGTCAACGTCATTACCCGACAGCAGGGTGAACACTATTCGGCCGGAATCGAATCCGGCGACGGCTTAAATTTCTCCGCGCTTTACAGCTACGCAGAACCTGGTGGCGACTTCAAGACCAGTATTAACCTCGCGGCCAGTCAGAGCGACGGCGAAAAACTATCCTCCGGCATCGATCGTTCACCGGTCGGAATTCCAAGCTATGCGTCGGGGCCGATTAACAACAAGCGAGACTTTGTCTCGGCCATTCTGAGCGTTGAAACCAGCGACCTGGTTGCCCTGCTGCAGATTCAACAGAGTAATCGCGGGGACCACTTCGGCACCAACAACTTACTACCGCCCGATGATCGACAAACGGTAATTTCAGAAACGATACTATCGGCCGACATCAGCCAGTCCTTTCAGCTCGACGAAGAGTTGACCGGAACATGGTCGCTCAACCTGTTAAATAACGAAACCGAACAAAACTCGCTGTTCCTGGGGGATCCCGAGAACTTCGGCGGCCTGGGTCCCGAGGACGATATTATCGCTGACTCCCTGGAA
>Ga0265303_10001541_pt1 | contig 14229 bp, 9 predicted proteins | sample Helome_2_FD_192494 | JGI IMG/M metagenome (GOLD analysis project Ga0265303, IMG submission 192494) | Marine sediment microbial communities from subtidal zone of North Sea - Hel_20160317 (Illumina Assembly) | ecosystem: Environmental > Aquatic > Marine > Subtidal zone > Sediment ... | reverse complement strand
TTCCAGACACGCCGGCATTATCTGAATATGCGTGGCTGTATCGAAGCACTATTGACGGCCGGCATCGTGCCGATTGTGAATGAAAATGATGTGGTTGCGGTCACAGAATTGATGTTCACCGATAATGATGAACTCGCGGGTTTGCTGGCGGGTATGGTCAATGCAGAGCTTTTATGCCTGCTCAGCACCGTTCCGGGGGTTTATGACGGTGACCCGGATGACGCTGCGAGCGAATATATCAAGCGATGGGACGATGAGCGCTACCAGATCGAAGACATAGTTGCACGTGGCACATCCACACTGGGGCGGGGAGGCATGCATAGTAAGCTGGCCATTGCGCGAAAAGTGGCCAGGCTGGGTACCGAAGTAGTCATCGCGGATGGTACCGACCCGCAAATCATGAACAAGATCCTTGATGAAAATCAGGCAGGTACACGATTCCCGGTGATTGGCGATGCTTCGCCGGCCAAAAGGTGGCTGGCCATTGCAGATGATCACGCCACCGGTTCGGTTACACTCAACAAGGGCGCTGAAGATGCTCTTCTGGACAGTAACCGCCTGACCAGCTTGCTTCCGGTTGGTATTGACGCAGTTGATGGCCACTTCGATCGGGGTGATGTCATCCGGATACTCAGTTCATCCGGTATGCTTCTCGGTTGTGGGCAGGCACATTATGATAGTGTGCAGGCAAGTCGATTGATGGGACAGCGTGGACAAAAGCCCCTGGTCCATTATGATTATCTCTATTTGTTGTAGGGGGCTACAGTGAGTTCAGGGGAACATAGATGAGTGACCAGCAACAGTACCTGGAGGACGGACTAATCGGCTGCCGCGAAGCGGCGCGTCAACTTGGGCATTGTGATGACTCAAAAATTCGTGCCGTACTCGAAGCGCTGGCTGATCGAACCCTTTCGGCAAAAGATGAGATTCTTAAGGCCAACCGCAGTGATCTCTCCCGCATGCAGGAATCCGACCCGAAATATGACCGTCTGCTGCTCAACGCCGAACGCATTAAAGATATCGCTTCTGACCTGCGTTGCGTAGCCTCGCTGCCGTCGCCGATTGGTGAATTACTCGAACAAAAGCAATTGGAAAATGGCCTTGAACTCAGCAAGATCCGCGTCCCAATGGGGGTCATCGCGGTTATCTTCGAATCCCGCCCCAATGTCACATTTGATGTATTTGCGCTAAGTCTGAAAACGCTGAATGCCTGTGTGCTCAAAGGCAGCAGCGATGCCCATGATACCAACCAGGTGGTGGTTAATTTGATGCACGGTGTACTGAAAGAACACGGTATGAATCCCGACGTGGTATTCCTGACACCACCACAACGTGAGTATCTCGCAAAAATTCTGCAAGCGACCGATTGCATCGACCTGGCAATACCACGCGGATCCAAAGCACTGATTGATTTCGTGCGCGACAATGCACGCGTGCCGGTCATCGAAACCGGTGCCGGTATCGTGCACACGTATGTTGACACCAGCGCTGACATGGAAAAGGCAAAAGCCATCATCACCAATGCCAAGGCCCGTCGCCCCAGCGTCTGCAATGCCCTCGACACACTGATACTGCACCGTGATTTGCTGCCATCTTTGCCTGCATTGATGGCCGCGCTGGGGGATAATTATCAGACCGAGGTTTTTGCCGATGATGAGGCCTTCGCGGTGCTAAAGGGGCACTATACCGCCAGTCTGCAGCACGCACACCCTGAGCATTTCGGCACCGAATTTTTATCGATGAAAATGTCGATTAAAATCGTTTCCGGCCTTGCCGAAGCCCTCGATCATATCTACCGCTACAGTTCAAAACACTCCGAAGCCATTGTCGCCGAAAACCCGGAAACCATCGAACAGTTTCTCAACAGCGTTGATGCCGCAGCAGTTTATGCGAATGCCTCAACCGCCTTCACCGACGGCGGTCAATTTGGCATGGGTGCCGAGATTGGTATCAGTACTCAGAAACTCCACGCCCGTGGCCCGATGGCGCTGCCGGAATTGACCAGTTACAAGTGGGTGGTGAAAGGGTCCGGTCAGACCCGGGTCTAAAAACTTAAAACCACCCACTTGGTAAACGTCTCAGAACGTACATCCGGCTACTGCCGAACTTGAAACTGTTGCCTCTCGTGGTGACCGCTTACTGGTGTAATACTATTGGCCAAATCTGAGTACACCATCCTCCACATCAATTTTTACGGTCTCACCCGATGAAAAATCACCTGCCAGTATTTTCTGCGCCAGCGGGTTTTCGATCTTCTGTTGAATGGCCCGTTTCAGAGGCCGTGCGCCATAGACCGGATCAAAACCGGCGGTTGCCAATAGTTCAAGCGCTTCCTCGGTGACTTCCATATCAAGTCCGGTGCTGACAAGGCGTTTTCTCAGTAATTCCAGCTGAATACCCGCGATCAGGCTAATTTGCGACTGGTCGAGCGGGTGGAACACCACCAGTTCGTCCACGCGGTTGATGAATTCCGGCCGGAAATGATGAGTGACCACCTCCATCACTGCGGACTTCATGGCTTCGTAACCTTCAGGTGCCATATCCTGAATACGGGCAGAGCCCAAATTGGATGTCATTACAATGACGGTATTGCGAAAATCGACGGTACGCCCGTGACCATCGGTCAAACGGCCGTCATCAAGTACCTGCAACAGGATGTTGAAAACATCTGAATGGGCTTTTTCAACCTCGTCCAGCAGGATGACGGAGTAAGGCCTGCGTCGAACCGCTTCGGTCAGGTAGCCACCCTCTTCGTAACCGACATAACCCGGAGGCGCACCGATTAAGCGTGCCACGGAATGTTTTTCCATGAACTCCGACATATCAATACGCACCATCGCTTCTTCGGTATCGAACATGAACTCGGCCAGGGACTTACACAGTTCGGTTTTACCGACACCGGTGGGACCCAGAAACAGGAATGAACCGATGGGGCGATTGGCATCAGACAAGCCGGCGCGTGAGCGGCGAATGGCGTCGGAGACTGCCGTGACAGCTTCATTCTGACCAATAACACGTTTGTGCAGGGCCTCCTCCATGCGCAGTAATTTATCCCGTTCACCTTCAAGCATGCGCGACACCGGAATACCAGTCCACCGTGAAACCACTTCTGCAATCTCATCGGCAGTCACTTTGGTGCGCAACAAGGTGAAGTCTGCCTGCTCGCCTTGCTCGGCCTGTTTCAAGGCTGCTTCCAGTTCAGGAATACGCCCATACTGCAGTTCAGACATGCGCGCCAGATCGCCGGCGCGGCGGGATGTTTCGAACTCCGCACGGGTGCGTTCCAGGTCTTCCTTGATGTGTGTCGTACCCTGTACTGCGGCTTTTTCTGACTTCCAGATTTCCTCCAGGTCTGAAAATTTGCGCTCCAACTTCTGGATGGTCTCATCAAGATCTGCAAGACGCTGGACGGATGCGTCATCCTTTTCCTTTTTAAGCGCTTCACGCTGGATTTTTTGCTGGATCAGGCGGCGTTCCAGACGATCCAGTTTTTCAGGTTTGGAGTCGATTTCCATACGGATACGTGAGGCAGCTTCGTCCATCAGGTCAATGGCTTTGTCCGGCAATTGCCGGTCGCTGATATAACGATGCGATAGCGTAACCGCGGCCACCAGGGCCGGGTCGGTGATATCAACACCATGGTGCACTTCGTAGCGCTCCTGCAAACCACGCAGGATGGCGATGGTGTCCTCCACCGATGGCTCACCAACAAACACTTTCTGGAAACGACGTTCCAGGGCGGCATCTTTTTCCATGTATTGACGGTATTCATCCAACGTAGTCGCACCGATGCAGTGCAATTCACCACGGGCCAACGCGGGTTTGAGCATATTACCGGCATCCATCGAGCCTTCAGCTTTACCGGCACCCACAATGGTGTGAATTTCATCAATGAACAGGATCACATTGCCTTCCTGTTTGCTAAGGTCATTCAATAGCGCTTTAAGACGTTCTTCAAATTCGCCCCTGAATTTTGCACCGGCGATCAGGGCACCCATGTCCAGCGACAGAACCCGCTTGTTTTTCAGACCTTCCGGTACTTCATCATTGACAATCCGTTGCGCCATACCTTCAACGATGGCGGTTTTGCCGACACCCGGTTCACCCACCAATATCGGGTTATTCTTGGTCCGGCGCTGTAAAACCTGTATGCAACGACGGATTTCCTCATCCCGGCCGATGACCGGGTCCAACTTTGATTGCTCCGCTCTTTCGGTCAGGTCGATGGTATATTTCTCCAGCGCCTGACGTGATTCTTCCGCGTTGGGGTCGTTGACCTGTTCACCACCACGCATTTCATCGATAGCTTTTTCAATCGCTTCACGGTGGGCACCGTCCTGTTTTAATAAATCGGCAAGCGCTCCTTTGACATCAATCGCCGCCAGGACGAACAGTTCACTGGCGATGTACTGGTCATCGCGCTTTTGTGCCAGTTTATCGGTCACCGTCAGTATCTTGATGGTGTCATTGGAGAATGTAACTTCCCCTTCTGCACCGGAAACCCTGGGCAGTGCATCCAGCCGTTCACCGAGTTGTGAGCGTAGAGCGTTGACCTTGACACCCGCCTTGGTTAACAGGTGCCGGATCGAGCCACCTTCCTGGTCCAGCAGGGCCACCAAAACGTGTTCTGGCTCAATCAGTTGATGATCCAGCCCAACCGCCATACTTTGTGCATCCGCCAGTGCCAACTGGAATTTGCTGGTTAATTTGTCCATTCGCATCGTTAAATCCTCTGAATATTTAAGCGCCGTTCAAAGACGTGCTTTGATGAGGATTAGTTGCGGTCGAAGATGCGCTAAATCAAGGGATACAGGACTTGCTGTGGGTGTCGAATCTCCAGGCGGACCCGATCGCCGCAGAAGTTTATCTAGTCAAGCTTAGCGCTCAACAGTGTGTAAATCGTAAAGAGGGGGTTCCTTACTCTGTTTGCTCAACTAATAGCTGCATCAAAATCCGCTTATAGATCCGGGATAAGGTCTCCAGATCGTCCGTTGAAGTATTTTCATCTATCTTATGGATGCTCTCATTGCACAGGCCAAGTTCAATGACCTCTGTACCAAGTGGCGCGATAAACCGTCCATCCGAGGTACCTCCACCCGTGTTCAAATCCGCTTGGAATCCAAGCTCCTGTTGGATCGCAGTGGTTACAGCAACACGTAATTTTCCAGCCTTTGACCGGAAAGGTTCTCCTGATATCTGCCAGTCTAATTCATAACGTTGAATGTCTTGCTGCTGCAGCAGTGTCTCGACCCGGGATTTGATGACATCGCTGGGTGAAGCCGGTGAGTTACGAAAATTGAACCAGGCCTCTGCAACACCCGGTGTCACATTTTCAGCACCCGTACCGGCATGAATATTAGTCACCTGGCAATGTGTCGGCGGGAAATTTTCATCACCCTGATCCCACTGTATTTTCGTCAATGCATCAAGAAAGGTAGCGAGACGATGGATCGGGTTGTCCAATGCCTGCGGAAAAGCACTGTGGCCCTGGATGCCATGGACCTTTAAGCGGGCATGGGTTGAACCCCGCCGGCCGATACGCACCGTATCGCCCAGTCGTTTCTGACTGCTGGGTTCGCCGACAAGGCAGTAAGACGGCGCGCCATTGCGTTGCCGGAGAACTTCAGCAACGCGTTTGACACCATCGACCGCTTCACCCTCCTCATCACTGGTCAAAAGAATGCCCACCTGTCCGATATGATGCGAGTGCTCAGCCACCATGGCTTCAGCAGCTACGACCATGGCTGCCACCCCGCCTTTCATATCGGCGGCACCACGACCGTATAAAATATTATTCCTGACTTCGGCTTTAAAAGGCGGCGAAGTCCAGTCCTCCAAAGGCCCGGGTGGAACCACATCGGTATGACCCAGAAACCAAAGCGATGGTTGATCCGGTCTATTGGCCTGACCATGGGTAAAAATGACGTTGCTTACATTCCCGAACGGTAACCATTCAACTTCAAAGCCCAACGCCTGCAGACGCTCGGCCAATAGAACCTGACAGCCTGCATCATCGGGTGTCAACGAAGGCAACTCGATCAGGGCACGGGTCAGGTCCAACGTGGCACTCATAGTCTTATAAACCTTCCAGTTCTTTTGGGTTGAAACCAATCGCGACAATTTGATCAGTGACAAATAACGGGCGTTTTATCAATGTGGGGAACTGCAAAAGCAATTTTAACAGTACATCACCTTCGGACCCGCGTTGCTCTTCGCTCAATTGCCGCCAGGTCGTGCTGCGACGGTTGACGAGCCTGTCAGAAAAATCAGAGTCCAACCAACTTTGCAGCAAGGCTGTTGGTAAACCATCGATTCTAAAGTCCTGAAATTGATATTCGACACCCCTTTGATCCAACCACTTGAGCGCCTTGCGGACGGTATCACATTGCTTGATTCCGTAAACCGTCAACATATCAGGACTCAACACTCGCTCTGAGCAGTTCATTGACACTGGTTTTCGAACGCGTTTTTGCATCCACACGTTTAACGATGATGGCCGCGTACAAGGCATAACTACCGTCTTTAGCCGGCAAGCTACCGGGCACAACCACTGAGCCTGGCGGTACATGACCATACATGATCTCACCATTTTCACGATCATAGATTCGTGTGCTTTTGCCGATATAAACACCCATCGAAAGCACGCTGCCTTTGCCAATAATCACGCCTTCGACCACTTCCGACCGGGCACCGATAAAGCACCCGTCTTCAATGATAGTAGGGGTTGCCTGAAGCGGTTCGAGCACACCACCTATACCGACACCACCGGACAGGTGCACGTGTTCACCAATTTGTGCGCAGGAACCCACCGTCGCCCAGGTATCAACCATGCTGCGTTCACCGACGTACGCACCGATATTGACATAGGATGGCATCAGCACTGCATCATGCCCGATAAAGGCACCGCGTCTAACCGTGGCAGGCGGAACAATTCGCGCCCCGCAGTCACTGATGTCTTCATCGCTATCCTGAGACCAGCGCAGTGGTACCTTGTCAAAATAGCATGATGCTGAACCATCGATGACCTGGTTGTGACGAACCCGGAAATATAACAGCACCGCTTTTTTCAACCATTCATTGACCTGCCATTCACCATCCCGGGGTTCGGCAACTCTTAAAGCACCCTGCTCCAGGCCGGAAACTGAGGCTTCAATGGCTGCCAGGAGTTCCGGACCGGCGTTTTCAGGGGTAATGGTATTACGATTTTCAAACGCCGCTTCAATGATTTCGCGTTGATCGAGTAAATTGTTCCTGGTAATCATAGATTTACTATCCAAGTGCTTCAGTCAGGGTTGTTGACAACAGCGACCGGGTATCCCGGTCCAAAGGTTCATTTTGCATGTCACTGAGAATAAAAGCGTCTTCTACCCGATCACCCATGGTTGTGATTTTCGAGTCATGTATACGTATACCACAGGTTATAAAAACGGCAGAGATGTCGGATAACAAACCCGGCCGGTCTGAGCATGCAAGGTCCATCAAGGTTTTTTCACCGCCCTGTGCCGCCGAGAAGTGTATCTCCGGTGCACTTTTAAACGGCCGTAGTCTTCGTGGCAGCCTGCGTACTATCCGTTCGGGTATCCTGGTGTCGGCCAAAACCTTGCTTAACCGTGTTTTCAGACGCTCACAATCGACACCATTCAAGCTCTGAGCGTTACCATCCATCAACTGGAACAGATCAAAACTTCTACCGGAACTGATTCCTCCAATCCGTGCAGAAAGAACATCGAGTCCAATTTCATCGATAACTGTTGTGACAGCAGAAAACAGACCATCATAGTCGGGCGTGTGCACCAGTAATTCACTGATGCCGCGTTCTTTAACTTCACGTATCGCCACCAGCACCGGACAGTCAGGCGGGGAATTGATTACAGTTGCTGTCGTCCATTCCAGTTGATCACTGGAGTAACTCAGAAAGACATCCTGAGACAAGCCCTCCCACAAAGTATCAACGGCCTCAATATCCAATCCCTTTGCCAGCAAACGCTTACGCACTTCATCTTTGGATTGTTCAATGTGCTTCTCGCGATCAAAGAGGTTCGAACTGCCTTCGGTCAATGCCCTTGAAGTGAGCGTGTACAACTCCCATAACAGGCTGCCCTTCCAGTTGTTCCACAGCTTGGGACTGGTCGCGGCAATGTCAGCAATCGTGACGAGGTAAAGGTAATCCAGCCTTGCCTGGTTACCAACAGTGTCACAAAACCCCTTGAGTGTTTGAGGGTCTGTAATATCCCGGCGTTGTGCAGTCTGGGACATCACCAGGTGTTGCTCAACTAGCCAGGCCACGCGCTGCGCATGTTCTTCCTTCATGGGTAAACTCTTGCAGAATGTGAGCGCATCCTGTGCACCAAGCGTGGAATGATCACCTTCCCTACCCTTGGCAATATCGTGGAACAGGGCCGCCAGGTACAGAATTTCAGGGTGGTCAATTTGCCCAAAAATATCTGAGGCGTGTGGAAATTCAGAGCTGTATTTTCCATAGGCAAAGCGGCGCAGGTTTCTGACCACAAACAAAATGTGCTGATCCACCGTGTACACATGAAACAGGTCAAACTGCATACGACCGACAATATTGGCAAATTCAGGTATAAAAGCTGCCAGCACGCCATAACGGTTCATGCGTTGTAATTGCGTGTACACCCCGCTGGGCTGGCAGAAAAGCTCGAAAAAATATTGCCTGGACTTTTGATCTGTGCGGAATGACTCATCAATCCGGTGCAGGTTATCGCGAATCAGACGGATTGTTGATGCCCGCACGCCTCTTAAACCGTCATATTTTGCCAACAGGACAAACAGTTCCATCATTGCCACTGGCCGGCGTTCAAACAGTAAGTCATCAGAGACTTCGAGAAAGCCCTGGCTCACTCTGAAGTCTTCACCCAGATCTTCCGTTGGCAGGTATTCTTGCGGCAGTAGTTCCTCACTGAACAGTTGCAGCAACATTTCATTGAGTCTTTCGTTACGCATGACCGTGCGGTAATAACGTTGCATGAACCGTTCAACACCCGCATTGGGTTGCGAGTGAGGATCAGGCGGGTAGAAATGCTCGGCGATTTGCCGCTGAAATTCGAATAAAAGGCGATCTTCCCCGCGTCCGGCAAGCAAGTGTAGTGCAAATCGAATTTCCCAGAGGAATGTTCTGCCGTCTTTCAGATCCTGTAGCTCGGACTCGGTCAAAAAACCACGCTCAACCAGGGTATGCAAGGATTGGGTATTGAAATGTCGCTTCGCGACCCAGCCAATCATCTGGATGTCACGCAAACCACCGGGCTTTCCTTGATATTGGGCTCCAGGTTATAAGCGGTGTCGTGGTATTGCTCGTGGCGTTGAAGCTGCTCTTCGAACTTGGCATCAAAAAATTCTGCTGCGGACCAGACGTGGTCGGCGGAGGTTGCTACCAGCATCTCTAACATCATCTCTTTTCGGCCGCTGAGCAAACGGCTTTCCATCAGGCTGGTGGCCGTGGCTACATCCTTTTTTGCCTCGGACACACACGCCTCAACGGATCGTACACTGTGTCCCAGATAAAAACCGGCATCCCAGAGCAGCGTAACAAATGCTTCAATCGCGGTGCGGAGTTCATCGGTGGGTGGCGACTCCGCTAACAGAATCAATAAATCAACATCGGAGTGAGGGTGAAGCTCACCACGACCAAAACCGCCAACGGCGACCAGCGAGACGTTTTCACCGGCAGGGATCAGAGTATTCCAGGCATACACGATCAATTGGTCGACCACCCAGGCGCGGGCCTTGACCAACTGGTTTACATCTTTATTGGCGTGGAACTTCTCTTTCAGGCATTCATCCGCATCACCAAGGGCGCGCTTGAGCGTCCTGATGAGTTGATTGAGGGTCTGCTTACCGGCAATGCTGCTCAGCGAGCCCGGATCGAGGCAATCCCTGGCTGCCGCGGGTCGGGACAATGGGCCACGTAAACGTATTTTCATTTATCTATCCCGGCAAGCCAATAACCCAGGCCGCAAAATATATACTCAAAGCGTATCACCCGGTAACTGCGTGAGAACATCAAAACCGCCCTCAGTGACCGCCAGTGTATGCTCAAACTGCGCAGACAGACTGCGATCTTTGGTATGTACCGTCCAGCCATCAGCGAGTAAACGGGTCTCCTTTTTGCCCAGGTTGATCATGGGTTCGATGGTAAACACCATACCCGGAACCAGTAACTCTCCCACACCTGGACGACCGTAATGTAAAACCTGCGGGTCTTCGTGGAATACCTTGCCAATGCCATGGCCACAGTAATCGCGTACAACCGAACAACCCTTTGCCTCGGCATATTTCTGAATAGCATGGCCGACGTCACCCAGCCGCAAGCCAGGTTTGACCATTTCAATACCAGTGACCATCGCCTGGTGTGCAATTTCACATAATTGCCGTGCACGCACCGTCGGTTCGCCGACCAGGAACATTTTACTGGTATCCCCGTGCCATCCGTCTTTGATGACCGTGATATCAATATTGAGAATGTCGCCATTCTTGAGCTTTTTATCACCCGGAATACCGTGACAAACCACCTGGTTGATGGAGGTGCATATTGATTTTGGGAAACCCCGGTAATTCAAAGGAGCGGGAACGGCCTGCTGTTTTTCGGTGATGTAAGCATGACAGATCTCGTCCAGTTCACCGGTTGTAATTCCGACGCGCACATGCTCACGGATCATCCTCAGAACTTCGCCTGCCAAATGCCCTGCAACCCGCATGGCTTCAATTTCTTCCGGTGTTTTTAAAACTATTCCCATGCGTTATTTCCATGCTGTCCCAATAGTGATCACAGGCTCATCCCGGCGACCAGTCGAACATTGTACCTGCTGGCAGATGGTTTGTATTAACCCACCTGAAAGTAATTGCATTTACCAATATATGGAACCCTTAAAAATTCCCCATGACTAATGAATACCCAAGAGGGATAATCTGTCCCCAAGCAAGATAAGGTTTATGGGAGATTCTGGGGAATGGGAAAGTTTTTCAAGTTCATGCTTCCGCTGATTCTGATCATCGGTTCAGTGCTGGTGGTTGTCGCACTGGTGTTTTGGCAAAAATCGCAAAGTGCTGAGCGGAACCCCGATGCCGAAAAAGCGGTTCTGGTTGAAACGATTGAAGCCGAAGTTGTCTCGCTAAACTTCACGGTCAATTCACAGGGAACGGTCAGACCACGCACGGAAACCACGCTGGTGTCCGAAGTATCCGGGAAAATCGTCTCTGTTGCGCCGGAATTTGTCTCCGGTGGTTTTTTTCACCAGGGAGAAGTATTGCTACAAATCGATCCCAGCGATTACAAGACCGGTCTGAAACGCGCTGAAGCCGCCCTTGCATCAAGAAAAGCGAAACTGGCAGACGAAACTGCACGCTCAGAGCAGGCCCTGAAAGATTGGATCAATATGGGTAGGCAAGGGCAACCCTCCGACCTTGGTTTGCGTAAACCACAGATGGCAGACGCAGAAGCCAACGTCAGTGCAGCCGAGGCCGATGTGCAAAAGGCACGTCGCGATCTTGAGCGCACCCGTATTACCGTCCCCTATGATGGCCTGGTAAAACAAAAAGCAGTCGATATTGGCCAGTATGTAACACCCGGCACACGTCTCGGTGTAACCTTTGCCATTGATACTGCTGAAGTTCGTTTGCCACTGACCAACAACGACCTGCACTACCTGGATTTGCCATCTGAGACCGAAGTTAAAAACGAGAACAAGTCCTTCCCGCCAGTAATGCTGAGCACTGAGAGTGTAGTAGGTCTCAACCAGTGGCAGGCCCGCATTATCCGCACCGAAGGCGTGGTCGATGAAATCAGCAGGGTTATTTACGCCGTTGCCCAGGTTGTAGATCCCTATGGTGTGCTGGGCCAAAGCCACCAGCAGGAACTCAAGATTGGCACCTTTGTCTATGCTGAAATCCAGGGACTTCCTGCAGAAAACGTGGTGGTATTACCGCGCTTTGTATTACGTGCTGACCATACGATTTTGACTGCAAACGCCGACAATGAACTTGAGATTCTGCCAGTCACCGTATTACGTGCGGAACCCAAGAAAGTGTATCTCAGTAAAGGCATCAAGGGCGGAACAAGAGTGGTGACCACTACTCTGGACGCGCCGGTACCGGGTACCAAGCTCGCCATCAGGGGCCCCGATGAGTCCAGCCCGGCGACATCAAGTGAAGGGAGCGAACAGTGAGTTTAAAGCAGGGCTGGTATTACGCCATGATTGAATGGTTTGCCAGGAATGCTGTTGCTGCGAACCTGTTGATGATCATCCTGCTTTTGGGTGGACTTTATACGGTTTTTACAATCAAAAAAGAAAGCCAGCCACCGATAGAAACCAACTTTATCACCGTCACCATGCCGTTTTTGGGTTCAAGCCCCGAGGACGTGGAAGAAGGCATCCTGATCAAAATTGAGGAGTCTATCCAGGATATCGAAGGTATCCAGGAGATCATGTCCACCGGACGCCGGGGCAATGGTACCGTGCAAATTGAAGTACGCGCGGGTTATGACGTGCCGGAGGTGATGAATGAGATCAAAAATCGTGTTGATTCTATTTCCACCTTCCCGGACAACACTGAAAAACCCATCGTTTCACGAACCCGGTTCCAGCAACAGGTCAACCTGGTGTCGGTGTATGGGGATGTTGATGAACGCACCCTCAAAGAGTATGCAAAACAGGTACGAAATGAGATCGTCAGCCTGCCCGGTATCACCCGCGCTGAGTTGCTCGGATCGCGGCCCTATGAGATCAGCATTGAAGTCAGCGAGTTTACGCTCGAACAATACGGTATGAGCCTCACCGAGGTGGCCCAAGCCGTACGCCGTGGCTCGCTTGATTTGCCGGCAGGCTCCATTCGCTCGGATGCCGGCGATATCCAGATACGCACCAAGGGCCAGGCCTACACCGGTCTGGATTTTGAAGACATCCTGGTACGTACCAATAAAGACGGGTCACGGGTACTTCTCAAAGATGTTGCAAACATTAAAGACGATTTTGAGGAAACCGGACGTTTTTCCGAATTTAATGGTAAGTCAGCATTTTCAATCCAGGTGCTGTCAGTCGGTGACCAGAGCGAACTGGATATCTCACAAACAGTCCGCGATTATGTTGCAGACAAACAGGCTTCGATACCCTCCGGTGTCAGCCTGGCCGCATGGGCCGACGTAACCTATTACCTCAAAGGCCGTCTGGACATGATGATCAAGAACCTGGTCATTGGTGCCTTGCTGGTATTTCTGTCGCTGGCCCTTTTTCTGCGTCTTAAACTGGCATTCTGGGTGATGGTGGGTTTGCCGGTGGCGTTCCTGGGCACTTTTTTCCTGATGCCGGTGTTTGGTATAACCGTCAATCTGATCAGCCTGTTCGGGTTCATCCTGGTACTGGGTATCGTTGTCGATGATGCCATCGTCATCGGTGAAAGCGCCTACACCAGCATGCGTGCAAAAGGCCATTCGATAGACAATATCCTCGAAGGTGTGCACAAGGTGGCCATGCCGGCAACCTTCGGCGTATTGACAACGATAGCCGCATTTATTCCGATTCTGATGATCAGCGGAATCATGGGTAAGTTTTTCGCAGCAATCGGCTGGGTTGTCGTGCTTTGCCTGGTTTTTTCACTGGTTGAATCGAAGCTGATCCTGCCCGCCCACCTGGCACATATGAAGATCAAACATTACGGTGAGGACACGCAGAATCGTTTCGTTCGATTTCAGCGGTTCTTCAGTGAGGGTCTGCATACTTTTATTGACAATTACTATTCACCATTCCTGGCCAGGTGTCTGAAGCGACGCTACCTGACCTTGTCAGTATTTGTTTCCATGTTGATTCTGTCCATTGGTCTGTTGCTGGGTGGTGTATTGCGCTCGGTGTTTTTCCCGGACATCACATCCGATTTCCTGCGGGTTGATATCCTGATGAATGAGGGAACCCCGGCAGCCCGTACTCACGATGCTATTCAGCAGGTGCAGGATGGGCTGTGGAAACTGGATGCCCAGGTTAGCAAGGAACAAGGTGTGGAATCAGGTGCGGTGGTTTCCAGCGTGCTGTCTTTTGCCCAGGGTGAAATCAGGGGTCAGATCATCGCTGAACTGGCCAAGGACGACAATGCCGTCATTAGCGGAACCGAAGTGTTGCGCCGCTGGCGTGAAAACGTTGGTGAGCTTCCGGGTGCAAAACAACTGGGCTTTTCCGCAGCTACCGGTCCCGGTGGTGGTGCAGCCATTTCTATCCA
>Ga0265303_10001540_pt1 | contig 14231 bp, 12 predicted proteins | sample Helome_2_FD_192494 | JGI IMG/M metagenome (GOLD analysis project Ga0265303, IMG submission 192494) | Marine sediment microbial communities from subtidal zone of North Sea - Hel_20160317 (Illumina Assembly) | ecosystem: Environmental > Aquatic > Marine > Subtidal zone > Sediment ... | reverse complement strand
ACCCTTTATTTTCCGGTTACACGTAAAGTGTTCTCCCAGGAGGCAGAAATGGCTTCCATTCAAGACTTTATGGGTAGGGGCGAATCCATTTTAGTGGTCGACGATATCAGGGAACAGCGTCAAATTGCCTCAGAAATGCTGGAGAAACTGGGTTATTCGGTCACAACCATGTCCAGCGGTGAAAAGGCTGTTAAATACCTGCAAGATCATACCACTGATCTGCTGGTGCTGGATATGATTATGGAACCCGGCATGGACGGGCTTGATACCTATAAAAAAATTCTCGAAATTAACCCCGCCCAAAAATCCATTATCGCCAGCGGCTACTCCGAATCAGCACGCGTAAAAAAAGCCCAGCATTGGGGCGCCGGCACCTACGTAAAAAAGCCTTATCTGTTAGAAAAAATCGGACGGGCAATCAGAACCGAACTGGATAGAGATGAATAATGAAATCCGCTGGGTCAAAACCCATTGCGCCAGAATGGATCACGGCGGCTGCGCCCTGAATGTGGGTGTTACGGCCAACAAAATCACGGCGGTCAAAGGAGATCCAGAGGGTTATTTAAACAAAGGCTATATTTGCCCGAAAGCATTGGCTTCCTCCGACCGGCTTACCCATCCGGATCGTCTTATACACCCATTGAAACGCAAAGGATCCCGGGGAGAGGGCAAATGGCAGGAAATATCCTGGGAAGAAGCCATTGCCTTGGTTAGTGAAAAACTGCAGGATGTCAAAAAGCGCCTGGGTGCAAAGGGTGTGGCTTTTTGCCAGGGGATGCCCAAAGGGCTGGAGCACTTTGTACTGATTCGACTGGCGAATGCGTTTGGCTCGCCCAATGTGGTTGTGGTTCAGGATGTTTGTCATGCACCCCGGGAGGTCAGCGGACTTCATACCTGCGGGTTTTATCCAGTAGCTGATTTTCATCATAAAAACGACCTGGTATTGCTTTGGGGAAGCAACCCGACGAGCACAAACGAAGAAGGCCAGATTTGCAATCTTCTGCTGGAACAGGTTAAACAGGGAGCTGAATTGATCGTCGTCGATCCCCGGCGAACGGAACTGGCCCAAAAAGCAAAACACTGGCTGCAAATTCGCCCGGGAACAGACAATGCCTTGGCCCTGGCATTTTTAAATGTCATTATAGCTGAAAACGGGTTTGATGAAAACTTTGTGCGAAACTGGACCCACGGCTTTGATGAGCTATCCGCCCATGTTAAATCCTTTTCGCCGGAAAAAATGTCACAAATAACCTGGGTGCCGGCCGATCAGATCAGAAAAAGCGCCAGTGCTTATGCCTGTTCTCATCCCGCCGCCATTGCCTGGGGCAATCCCATTGAACAAAATATCCATAGCTTTGATACGGCCCGGGCATTGATCTGTTTAATGGCTATCTGCGGCAACCTGGATATTCCCGGGGGCAATATTCAGGCCAATGAACCGGATATTTTAAGCCTGGGTAAGTTTGTGCGCGCCGACCTGATGCCCTCCAAACGTAAGCAAATGATTCATGCCCACCATCACACCATCCCCAAGCTGATGACGGTTCCCCCGGCTTTTTTCAGAAAAGCCGTGCTGGAAGGCATTCCGTATCCGGTGGGTGCTGCCTATGTGCAGTGCGCCAATCCGCTCCTCGCCTATGCCGATAGTCGCCAAACCTACGACGCCCTGATGAAGCTCGATTTTCTGGCTGTATCCGAAATTTTTATGACCCCCACGGCCGCCCTGGCCGATGTTATTCTGCCGGCCGCTACGCATTTCGAATTTAACGATATCGGGCATTACGGTCTGGGTCACGGATATATCCTGGCACGCCCCAAAGTGGTGAAACCGCCCTCAAAATGTTGGCCGGACATAAAGATCCTTAACGAACTTGGCAAAGCAATGACTTCTGGTAAATACTGGTATGATAGCTGGGAAGATCATCTTGAGGCGGTTACAGCTCCGACCGGTTTGAGTTACCGCCAGTTTGTTGAAACTGCGTATTTAAAGGGCGAAGACCGGTTTAAAAAATATGAGGCCCTGGGTTTTAAAACCCCAACCGGCAAAGTCGAACTGTCTTTGAGTCAAGCCGCCGAACTAAATGTGTCGGCCTTGCCAGATCATGGATATCCGGAACCGGAAGATCCCGCCTATCCCCTGGTATTAACCAGCGCCAAAAGCCGCTATTACCTGCATTCTTCCTACCGCTGGCTTGAAAAACTAAGGAATAAACATCCGGATCCCCGGACCCTGATTCATCCCCAAACGGCTGCTGAATATGGTATCAATGAAAATGACCCTATCGTGATTGAAACCCCTTCGGGAAATATTACCCAAATTGCCAAGCTGACCGACGCAATTCATCCCCGGGTGATTTATGCGGCCTACGGCTGGTGGTTTCCGGAAGAGAAACAAGAACCGCTTTTCGGATGGGACCGGTCCAATTTCAATATTCTGACATCAACTGAAAACTTGGGCCGAGAGTTCGGTACGCCCAATCTAAAAGGCATCAACTGCCGGATTCGCAAAGTAGATCAAATTTAACAAACAACAGCAGTCCCTGGCTTCAGGAGCCCCTGAGCATCTCGTATAGAGACTCCGGAAAGAGAAAGGTAAACTCATAGCGGGCAAAGGCCACGATATCTTTATCCCGGATTTGAACAGGCTTTTTATCCACCCGCTTGCCGTTGATAAACGTACCGTTGGTCGACGCGCCGTCTCGAATAAAATAATCTCCCCGCTTAATTTCGATAATGGCGTGCTGTTTGGAGATGGCATAATCCGGCATGATCATGTGATTGCCGCCGACCCGTCCGATGGGAAAAATATGGGTGTGTCCGCTGGCATATTCATTTTTAACCAGCGGATAAATTGCGTGTTTCAGGCTTTCAGAAGAAGAGGATACCGCCTCAGCAGCGTCCACTTCAAAAATGACGGTTTTGTTTAATTCCTCCTTAGCATGGCGGTTTTGGGTGGCCAATGAGCCGGCCTGGATGGAAGCGCCCACGAGGACTGGTTGTTGCATAAACCGTTTAAATTCCGCTTTATCGTATACCTTGGCCATTTTCTGAAGCATCTGAAGACCGATTCTTCCGGACGCGTTCAGCATTTTGGAAATATTACCCAATGGCGCCCTGGATTCACCGCCTGCATCGATGCTCTGATCAGCAGTCTTTTTTGGCTTTTTCATCAGGCCGAGAGCTTTTCCTAACATTTTATATCTCCCTTCCCCTGAATTCGAGCACTAATTGCCTCTTTTATATTTAATTTCAATAAGTTGTAACTAAGCAACATCTTTTCACCCGATCTATTCTCCTACAACAATGTCTTTCGGCAAAATTCAATAAAAACTTTAAGTAATTTTGATCAGATTTGATTGACTCCGTACTCAGGCCCTTATATGATAGAGGCTTGATCTCGAAACGCTGAAAACTATAATTATCCATTTCTGCTGGCCTTTTTCCCAGACTTCAGCCTTGCGCCAGCGAGGGATTTTTCTAACAGGAACCATCAAGAATGCGACTGCTTCTTAATATAATTCTTATTTTTCTGGCCATTGTGGCCTGCTATCTGGAAGATATTTACATTTCTTTTTGGCCGCTCCAACCGGATAAGACGGTTTATCTGACTATTCGGTCGCGACAGGCCTTCAATTTCAACCAGCAAGAAGCGTTGAAAGACAACCGCCAAAAAGCCCTGTCACACTATGTCCCCGTATACCGCAGTATTTCGTCGGAAATTGAAGATTCAAAGGATAAAATTTCGAATTTTGGCCGGGCCGTAACTGCCTTCCGTGAAAAAAAGCAAACCGGTATTGAAAGTTTAAGAATCCAGCTGCAAAAAAAATTCGAGGTTGAGCTTTCATCCACCGATATTATCAGTCTGGTCAAGTATCGTGATTTTAAAAATCTTTTGGAAGGAATTCTCACGATTGAGGAATCCATCCTGCAAAACAAAATTCTGGGAGATCCCCAGCGCCTTACAAGTAAAAACACCATTGAAATTAAAAGCCCAAATAGCGACGGTACGGTGACGCATCCGGTTGAGGACATAATAACCATAGAAAAAGCCCGTTACCTGATGGAAGAAAAGGTTCGGCAGCTATTCTGGCAAGTCGATAAGCGCGTGCTGGATCCGGTCCTCCGGATTTGTCTGACAACGCTTCAACCAAACCTCAAATATGATCAAAAAGAAAATGAGCGCCGCCTGGAAAAGATTAACCGCGAATTTCCCTCCGGGGTCGTTTCCTACAAACCGGGAGATGTGCTGGTACCGTTTCGCAAGATTTTGAACGAAAATGACATTTTGCTGCTAACCGAGTATCAGAAGCAAATGATGGCTGGTATTTATCGGGATGCTCCCTGGGTTGTTTTTACCATTGTGTTTATGGTGGCCTTTTATAATTTATTCCTGGCCAAGATTCTGATGAACGGATTCCGCCATGAACCGCCCTACCGGTTTTTACTGACATTGCTGATAACGACGGTCTTAATCCTCAAGGCATATCTAGTTTTTATTACTTTTCCTATTTTCGGCCTCCCCTTTTGCCTGCTCCCAATGCTGATCATCTTTTTAAATTACGGAAAGATTATTGCAACGGCCACCACCTTGTTAGGCGCCATGCTGGTCAGCCTTTTTATCGGACCCACTTATGATATCCTGATTTTCTTTACGTTCGGCGGACTGGCGGCAGTTCTGGTATCTTCCGGACTCAGAAAACGGCTGCAAATCATTGTGCCTTCATTGCTGGTGGGCTTTATTAATACCCTTTGTGTCGTTGTCTTCACCCTGAACTGGCAGGCGGTCGTATCTCAAATTACTCCGAGGCAATCCATTAACATCCCCGCCCTGGTAGCCATGGTCGATGCAGCCTTGACAGCGGACATCGCCTGGGCGGTTATCGGTGGATTGGCGGCAGGACCGTTGGCCCTTTTGTTGCTTCCGCTGCTTGAAATCGGCTGGGACACAGCTTCGACCTTCAAACTCAACCGCTACACGGACCTGAATCGGCCGCTCATGAAAGAGCTGCTGTCCAAAGCGCCGGGGACCTATCAGCATTGTATGTCTGTGGCCTATCTTGCCCAGTCGGTAGGCGCGGCCATCGGGGCTGATACATTGCTGTTGAGAATTGGTGCCTATCACCATGATATCGGCAAAATGATGAACCCCAAGTTTTTCATCGAAAATCAGTTTAACGGCGAAAATCCCCATGACGTTCTGGAACCCCGAGAAAGTGCCAGAGTCATTGTAAATCACGTACGTCATGGTATGAGAATTGGTCAGGAATCTGGCTTGCCAAAGGTCGTTGTGGATCTGATTTTACAGCACCACGGAACCCAGTTAATGGAATATTTTTATAATATCGCCGCCAAAACCTATCCCCAAAGCAGCATTCAGGAAGAAGATTTCCGCTATCCAGGCCCCAAACCGCAAAGCGTTGAAGCGGCCATTTTAATGGTTACCGATGCCGTAGAAGCCGCTTCCCGCTCACTGGAGGACCCGAGTCGCAAAAAATTTGAAAAAATGGTCCGGCTCATACTGGTCAAGCGCATCATTGACGGACAATTTGCTGAATGCGATCTGTCCTCCAGGGATCTTTCTAAATTCGTGCAGGCCTTGGTCGATGCCCTGGAAGCCACCTTTCATTCACGCATCCGCTATCCATGGCAAGAAAAAGCTCCCGTCCCCAAAAAGACCGGCTGGCGGATCGGCGCTTTCGATGAGAAAAACCAGGAGGATCGTGCCTTCCGTCCCTAGCAGTACTCGCTTTAGAAAAATGAGCCATGTTTTTAAAGTAAATATCTGAAAAGATATTTATTCAATTAACGGGCTTTATAAATTCCAATTTTCAAGCACCAAATCCCAAACAAATTCCAATGACCCAAATTCAAAATTACAAAGGCAAGGTCCGTTTGCATATGACTCAAATGGAAAAACATCCAACAGTGCTTAGTATCTGATGCATATAGTCCCACGGCCTTAAGGGTTTTGGTCATTGATAATTGAGATTTGAGATTTATTTGTAATTTGGTGCTTGAGATTTGTGATTTTTTTGTTTTAAAATAACACTTTGCCATTTTGATTGGGGCCATCGCTAAAATATAAATAGACTATTAAATATACAGGAACTCCCATGTCTTTGACTTTATTGGAAGGTAACGAAGCAATCGCCCGGGGGGCGGTTGCGGCCGGATGTCGTTTTTTTGCCGGATATCCGATCACCCCGGCGACAACCATACTAAATGCCATGCTCTCCCTGCTGCCGCCTCTGGGCGGCGTTTGCCTCCAGGGAGAAGATGAAATAGCATCTATCGGGGCCTGTCTCGGGGCATCCATGGCCGGTTTAAAGGTCATGACGGCAACATCCGGTCCGGGTATCAGCCTGTACAGTGAGCAGATCTCCTTTGCCGTCGGCAGCGAAATACCGATAGTGATCGTCGACGTCCAGCGGCTGGGCCCGTCCACAGGATCTGCCACCCGGGGAGCTGATGGTGATATTAATTTTCTGCGCTGGGGAAACAGCGGTGGGCTGCCGGTAATCGTGCTGGCGCCGGTCAATGTTGCCGACTGCTTTACCTTGACCATCCAGGCCTTTAATCTGGCTGAAAAATACCGCTGTCCGGTGTTCGTTGCTTCCAACAAAGAGATCGCCATGACCCGGGAAAGTGTCGATGTGAATGCCCTTCTAATACCTGAAATCATCAACCGCGCGGTACCGCCGGACGGCACAAAATTTCTTCCGTTTCAGGTTCATAACGACCAGGGTGTACCGGATTTTCTGCCTATCGGCGGCAACGTACTGGTACGGCAAACCTCCTCAACCCACGGAGTAAACGGTTACATCACCACCGATCATAACGAAATTGCCGGAATTATAAAGCGGCTAGAAACCAAAATTCTCTCGGCTGTCGATGAATTCTCTTTCTATGAAACCTATCGGGCAAAAAAGTCCGAAACATTAATTATCAGCTATGGCGTCACTTCACGGGCAGCCAAATCGGTGTTCAAGGAACTTAAGATCACCAATCGACCCGTTTCCTTGCTGGTCCTCAAAACCCTTTGGCCGGTGCCCGAAATAGTCATTCGCCGGGCAGCCCGGGATTTCAAACGGGTGATGGTGGTTGAAATGAATCTGGGGCAATATATTCATGAAATTGAACGCATCCTGCCCGATAAAACCATCGAATTTCTTGCCCAGATGGATGGTCGTTTGATCACCCCGCATGCAATCAAGGAGAAGATTTTCCATGGATAGTTTGCTGAATATTGAAAGACCGCCGGTATATTGCCTGGGATGTGCTCACGATAAAATTACGCATACCCTGGACAAAGCCTTTCAAAATATGGGATTGACCGGAGAAAAAATCGTGATGGTTAGTGATATTGGCTGCTCCGGGCTTTTTGATACCTTTTTTAACACCCATGCGCTTCACGGCCTGCATGGCCGCGCGCTGACCTATGCCTCCGGATTAAAACTGGCCCGCCCGGATCTAAACGTCGTGGTGACGATGGGTGACGGCGGTCAGGGTATCGGCGGCGCGCATCTGCTGGCCGCCTGCCGACGGAATCTTGATCTGACCCTGCTGGTGCTGAACAATTTTAATTTCGGTATGACCGGCGGCCAATTTTCAGCTACGACTCCGCCGGATGCCCAGGTTGGATCCGGTTTTTTAAACCAGTTGGAGCATCCCCTGGACATCTGTCGGGTGGCATGCTCCGCCGGCGCTCCTTATGTCAAGCGCTGCTCCGGATATCGCAATAATCTGGCCGATGAAATACGACAAGCCATCGAATTTAAAGGATTTTCCATCCTCGACATCTGGGGAATCTGTCCGGGCCGCTATACCAAAAAAAACCGGCTGACACCGAAGGCCATTGATGCAACTCTTGCCAAACTACCCCCATTGGAAGGAGTTATGGCCGATAATAATCGCCCGGAATACGGGGCCCATTATCGAAAGGTGGCTGCCGGGCAAAAATCGGTCGGTGAACCCTTGAAGATTGACGCCGAATTTTCCCCACCGCGCCCGGGACGCCAAGAAGTGATTCTTCTGGGCAGCGCCGGCCAGCGCATTATTACAGCTGGTGAAATATTGTGCTTGGCAGGCCTGACGGCCGGCCTGCATACCACCCAAAAAAATGAATACAACATCACCGTGCTCCGCGGGCCTTCTATTAGCGAGTTGATTTTGTCGCCCGAAGAAATCGACTATACCGGAATCGAAAGGCCCAGCGCTATCGTAGCCATCGATCAAGAAGGCGTGGATCGCCGCAAGGCCATGTTTGACCATCTGGATAAAATGACGCTGGTGGTGGCAATTGAAGGTGTTGAAATTCCTGCCAGCAAGGCACAGATTCACAAGGTGGATCTAAACTCTCTCGGCATTAAAAAAACGGACTGGGCATTGGCCTTGTTGGCCGTTCTGGCCAAACTGGGACAGATTCTAAGCTTTGAAATGCTGGTTGCCGCGCTGAAGATCAGGTTTAAAGGCAAGATCCTGGAAAGTTCACTCGATTTGATTGAAAAGGCCGGAAGTAATAGCTCATAGCTGATAGCTCAAAGCTCATAGTAAAAAGGGATTTCATCCTATTGACTATCAGCTATCAACTATGAGCTATCAGCTAATATGTACGTGAGCATTTCAATTCGTTAAATTGACGATCATGCATTTCGCGGGGAATCACAATATATAGCAGCTACAGCCGTGCCAGAAAGTTCTCCACATGGGGAATGATTTCATGCTCGGGATATTTAATTTGTAAAGCACTAAGTATCTTTTTGGCCTTTTCGGTTTTCATCAGACCGTCGTGAAATAGCTGGGCAATACGAAAATAGGCCTTGGGCACCATGGGGTGCTGGGGATAGGATTTTACTAACAAATTATACACAGAGACGGCTGTCTGGGTTTTGCCGGTTTCATTCAGCCAGCCGGCCAGTTTGAACAGCACGCCGGCTGTCGGCAGAAAATTGGTATCAATTTTTCGGCATTCACTAAATACCGCCAAGGCCTTATTTTTCTGATTCTTATCGGCTAATTTATCCAGGTGATTAACCCCATGCTCTAACAAATCCGCTTGGTACTTTTTCATTTTGAGCAGGGAATAATAACGTTCGGATAGATTCACACCCTTTATTCCCTGGTGCAGGGTCATTTTTTTTACAACGGATATGGCCTCATCCAACTTGCCCTCCTGGATCAGCGGCACCACTTCCCTTAGCACGGCTTCATCCGGATCAACTTCTGTGGGCTTGTAGTCATCAGCATTCGGGTCCTTAAAGTCCTCAAAATCAACCGTATAGCCTATTTTTTCATGGTATTGCAGGATAACATAGCCCATGAGGTGATAGGAAACGATCGTATAAAAGCTTTCGGCAAACCCATACAGAAGCAAGTGCATCTCAGCCGGCAGGAATTTAATGAGAAATTGAAAAAGATAGGCCGGTGCACTTCCCAGAAGAAACAGGAAAAAATACATTAAAAAATAGGCCCGGCCGATTCTAAAGGTCAGCCCCACAAACAAAACCGGATTGAGGGCATTGATTAGACTGCGGGTGGTCACAAGCAGGATGATCATGGCTGGCACAAAAAACAAAGCAGCCATCAAAAAGGCGAATCCGATTAAAACCCCGACATTGTAACTGATCCAGCCAAAAGCAAGGAAGATGACGATAAAGATACCAAACTGTTTGAAAACCTGCTGGAAATCATCGGATATGGTCTGGGCATTTACAGGCGGCGGTTTCAGGTTGCCGGCGGCGGTGGCCTTAAGGGATTCAAAAGAATACTTGATAACGATCAGCCACATGATCCCCTTCATCAGGGAACTGAAAAAACCGGGGCCGGAGAAAAACATGATTGCAAAGGCCAAAACAGTCATCAGGATTACAGAAGGAACAGAAATCGGATAGGTGAAAATTCGCGGCATCCGGTTCCAGAACGGCTCAATGAGATTCTCCACCCCGACCCAGTCCGCTTCCCGGTTGCATTTGGGACAAAAATGAAAGGTTTGTCGATGCCCGTAACTTTCACTTTCACGCTGGACAACGCATTCAGGACACAAATGGGCATTACATGTAGAACAATGCCAATGGGCTTTTCTTGTGGGGTGGCCGTCACAAAATTTTTTCATTTGATTCACCAGCTTATAGCGTATGTGTCTTATGCGTTTATTTTTATAAACTTATCTGGTTAGCCTCGATATGAACGATTCTGGCCCTGTATCCAAAAGTCAAAGCTCGTGTTATATCCACAGCTATTTTAAATATATCGGAAAATATTACGAAAACTTTAGGAAACCATAGGGTGGCGACACCGGTGCAGGCGGCCGATATCGGCTGGTAATGTGGGGTATCTTATCGAGGGATTATACCGCTTGCCATAATGATGATTCGACTTACGGAATTGCGATTTAAGTGATTGTAGAAAAACCGTTGTAATACCGCAATGGGTTTTTGACAATCACTATAAAATCAGTAACAACCGTAAGAAATAAAACAGGCCGATTTTGACGCAAAGATCGACCTGTTGGACTGATTCACTTGAAAATGCTGGATCGAGAATTTATTCGAGCTCCATCAATACCTGATTGGTTGCGACTTTGTCATTCACCTGGACCTTGATCTCTTTGACGGTTCCAGCTTCTGCTGAAGGAATGGCGTTTTCCATCTTCATGGCTTCTAAGATTAAAACATCCTGATATTCTAAAACCAAATCACCCACACTCACCAGAATATCGATTATCGTGCCCGGCATCGGTGCAACTATTTCTTTGCTCATTCCTTCCTCCCTTCGAATTTGTAATTGCTTTTTAAGTAACTTATTTATCAAATGCAATAAGCTGCCTTGATACTTGAAGGCGGGTTTAATGTCAAGCTCAAAGCAACAAAATCCTGCTCAAACTGTTTACCAATTTCCATGAATTTCATACGAATAATCCAGTTTATATGCTTGACGTGTTAGACGTATTCATATATGAAAAACTGTTTCAAGCCAGATTTCTGCAATTATCATTTGTTTAGAAATAGATGTTCAAAAATGTTAGCGAGAACTCTGAAAATGGAGGAAAGACATGCGATCTTATTTTGAGAAGATGACAGAATTTGGGCAGGAATTAAAAGAAGGGCAGATAAAAAGCACCGAAGCAAATGTGGGCAAAATTAAGGAGGTGGAAGCCCAGGTTGATGAAGCCCTGCAAAAGGTAAAAGACGCCGGATTGCCCACGGAAAAAATCAACGCTCGCGGCCAGCTCACCGTATGGCAGCGGCTGGATTACCTGGTTGACGAGGGAACCTGGTGTCCGCTGCATAGCCTGTATAATCCCGAAAACAATGTTGAAGGCACCAACAACATTGTAGATGGCCTTGGCAAAATATCGGGCAAATGGGCCGTTATCATAGGCTTTGACAACAAGGTGTTTGCCGGCGCCTGGCTGCCGGGGCAGGCTGAAAATGTGTTTAGATGCACGGACCTTGCCCAACGGTTGAACATTCCTGTTGTCTGGCTGGTCAACTGCAGCGGCGTAAAATTAACCGAACAGGAAAAATTTTATGGCGACCGCCGGGGGTCGGGAACCACTTTTTACAGGCATGCCGAACTCAATCAGGCGGGCATTCCGATCCTGGCCGGAATTTACGGCACCAATCCAGCCGGCGGCGGATACCAGGGCATCAGCCCCACCATCCTGTTCGCCCACAAGGACTGCAACATCGCTGTGGGCGGCGGCGGTATTTTAAGCGGCATGTCTCCCAAGGGTTTTTTTGACCTGGATGGCGCCGAGCAATTGATTGCGGCAGCCAAACAGTTCAAAGCCGAGCCGCCGGGAAGCACGAAAATCCACTTTAATGAGACCGGATTTTTCCGCTATGTTTTCGAAACGGAAGAAGAAGTTCTGGACGGCCTTAAAGATTACATGAAGGATATGCCGGCGTATAAACCCAAATTTTTCCGGGTAGCCGAACCGAAAGAACCACGACTGCCGGCCGAAGACATTTATCGCTTGATACCCTTCAATCAGAAACAGATGTACGATTTTGACGCAATTCTGGCGCGTCTGGTGGATGGCAGTGAGCACATGGAATTTCGCCCGGGCTACGGTCCCGAAGTTTATACCGGCCTGGTTAAAATCAACGGGTTCCTGGTGGGTGTCATCGGCAACCGGCAGGGCTTCTTTGGTGAGGATTATCCCGAGTACGCCGATTATGCGGGTATCGGCGGCAAATTGTATCGCCAAGGATTGATCAAGATGAACGAATTTGTCACCCAGTGCGGTCGGGACCGGGTACCGGTCATATGGTTTCAGGACACCAGTGGTATTGATGTCGGCGACATCGCCGAAAAGGCGGAGCTTCTGGGGCTGGGCCAATCATTGATTTATTCCATTCAGCAAACCGACGTTCCCATGATGCTCGTCGTTCTTAGAAAGGGAACGGCAGCGGCTCACTATATCATGGGCGGCCCCACTGCCAACCGGCACAACGCGTTCACCCTGGGAGCGGCTACCACAGAAATTTATGTGATGCATGGTGAGACTGCTGCTGCGGCTAGTTTCTCCCGCCGCCTGGTAAAAGAAAAAGACGCCGGCAGACCGCTTGAGCCAATCATCGAAGAAATGAACAAACTGGTCCAGGAATATAATGATTACTCCAGGCCGGTTTATTGCGCCCAGCACGGTCTGGTCGATGAAGTCGCAAAAGTCACCGACATGCGCAAATACCTGATTGCCTTTGCCGGCGCCGCCTACCAGAACCCCAAATCCATATGCCCCCAACATCAGATGATGCTGCCCAGGCTTATAAAAGGATAGGCAAATAGAGCTAGGGGCTGGAAACGGGGCAGGAGCCAAATTTGGCCTAACCTTTTAAATTAAATCCCCAAAATGAAACTGGTTCACAAAAAAAGCATCGGTCTGGCTGTAACTGCATTGATTTTAGTAGGTGGTCTGTTAGCTCCGACAGGGGCCGCCGACACGGATCTTTTCGGCTTTACCACCGGAGTGCTCTTATCCAGCCAAAAGGTCACTAACGGCAACCCGTTATTGCTGCAAATCGATACCCGCAAATTAAAACCGCCGATCACCGCTATGGAGCTGATATATCAGGAACGCAAATTTCCGGTTTATCAGCATCCGGTCAATTCTGCGGGCTATCGCTTCGGATTGATCGCCATTCCTTTCCGTAATGCGCCGGGACCTGCAAAACTGACACTAAAGTGGACCAATGCCACCGGCGAGCATGTCAGAGCAATACCATTCGAGATAGTCGCCGGGAAATACCGCACCGACGTGCTGAAGGTGGATTCCGCACGGGTAAACCCGAGTAAAAAAAATATCAACCGTACGAAAAAAGAGGCTCGCCAGGTTAAGCAAACCTATGCCGACGGCAGCATCGCCGGGTTGTGGGACGGTGATTTTCAGCTCCCGATGACAAGTGAGATTACCAGCCCCTTTGGCAATAAACGACTGTTTAACGGTCAGCTGAAAAGTTATCATAATGGGGTAGATTTTCGAGCCCCCATCGGCACTCCGGTTTTTGCAGCCAATTCGGGTGTCGTTAAAATGGCCGCAAATCTTTTTTACTCCGGCAATGTGATTATCATTGATCACGGAAATTTGATTTTTACAATTTATGCCCATTTGAGCAAAATTGAAGTCAAGGCCGGGCAGCAGATTGAAAAAGGGCAGCAACTCGGCTTGACCGGTGCCACCGGCAGAGTCAGCGGACCCCACCTTCACTGGGGTGTCAAAGTCAATGGAACCGCCGTCAATCCAATCCAGTTTATCAAAGTAATGGCTTCTCTGATCAAAGAGCAGGTGTAGATAAGATCATCCCATAGCGGGAGAACATGAACTTAACCTGGTTCATTTCATTAGTGATTTCTACAACTCCTTTATCACCCCGCTGCTGCCACTCGCTAATCTGAAAACTTTTTCCCGCATATTTGGCACGAAAAATGAATCAATCAAATTTAGAGATCGAAATTCATCGACCTATCAAAATAAGGGGGTCTCAAAAATGAGCAAGAAAAATGTTGCGAGCTGGTTTAGGGCAGTGCTCTCGATGGCTTTCTATCTCGGGCTTTTTGGTGGAATCGGCTACTTGCTGCAAATGACCATTTTATAAAAATAATCTTCAAAGTCAAGCCAACTATCCTTTCAATGATGGGCCCCGGTCAAAATTCCTGCCAACTGCTGTCAAATTTTCAACTAGAGATGCTCAACTATTGACACAAGTTGGCAGGAATTTTGACCGGGG
>Ga0265303_10001539_pt1 | contig 14235 bp, 11 predicted proteins | sample Helome_2_FD_192494 | JGI IMG/M metagenome (GOLD analysis project Ga0265303, IMG submission 192494) | Marine sediment microbial communities from subtidal zone of North Sea - Hel_20160317 (Illumina Assembly) | ecosystem: Environmental > Aquatic > Marine > Subtidal zone > Sediment ... | reverse complement strand
TGGAAGTATTTAATTTATTCAATTTTTTAAGGAAATAAGCAATTAACAGGGTATATGTAATTCCAAAAAGGAGAGGATAGACCATATCAACCGGGATTTGATTAAATAAATAAACATCCCGGCCTTCTTTTCCGAGCTTGCTGAAAAGTTCATTTACATATTCCGAATCATATCCCTGAGGCATCATATCCAGTAATTTCATTCCACCGGAATAGGCAACGGTTTTTGGAATGGTTACGAAAAGCATAAATGCATAAATAAGATTCGTAAGAACGAATAGTAAAGCAACTTTTTTACCTGATATATTTTCAGTTATGAGTTCTCTTAGTTTATTCATCAGATATTGCTAATGATTTACTTCTTATGATTAGTACATCGTATTGTTGTTTGCCGATGCAGCGGGAATTTGTTGCATGGCATCCCAGTGTTCCACAATTTTGCCATTGTTGTCAAACCTAAAGAAATCCATGGTAACATATTGGTCGTTTCCAGGCCAAATCTGATAGGTGTGAAGGGCAACCAAATCACCTTCGGCTACAGCTCGTACAAATTTAATTGTTTTGTCGGGATACTCACTGGCCATCTTCTTGAAATAATCAATGAACGGTTGAGTTCCATCACCAACTAATGGATTGTGTTGTATGTACTTTGCACCGACATACATTTCCACGGCTTTATGAGGATTTCCGGTATAGGCCATTTCGTAAAATGCGATTGCATTTGCCTTGTTCTGGTTTAAAATTTCTCTCATTGAAGAGGGCTTAGTTCATTAAAATATAATTTGAATTTGAGCTAAAAAATCTGGAGTTCTTTTACAATCCTAAAAAGTCCGTTATCCAAAATTACTACATTTCCTTTTAGAAGAAGTTGCATACAGGATATAAAATTAGTGGGTTAAGAATATAGTGATGCTGAAGGATGTTATTCATATCAAAGCAAATAACTCCTCAACAGGAAAATAGTAAGCATACCCCAAAATGTTCCGGTGGCCATACTCAGAATTGCCAAAATAATTGCATGAGGCATCCACTTTGGTTCATAAGCAGCAGTAACTGCCGGTGCAGTAGCAATGCCCCCAACATTGGCCATACTGGCTATTGGTACCCAGGCCGTATTAACGTTTAAAAGCTTTGCGACCAATAGTAAGATTATAAAATGACTCAGTAGCCATACAATCATAAATACTAAAAAACCCAACTCAAATTCAACCAGACTAAATTTTAATTTCAGCCCAAGAACAGCCATTACCACAAGGATAAGGATACCTCCAAATTTTAACACAAAAGCAAAATTCCATGTTTTAATTAGAGTACTCAGGAGTATACCTATAACAGATAAAACAATGATTTTTATTACAAAACTGTCGACTAATGCATTGGTAATTATTACAAAAGCTGTCAAAATTAGAAAGCAGAGTAGGGGATTTAGGCTTTTCCCTTCAGATTTATCGATGGTTTCTGGCATGGACAAATTTGTAATTTTTAGTTTCTTGTTTAAAAAATTACTCTCTTTAATTCCCTGAAACATTAGTATGGTCCAGATATTCACAAGAATATTGTCCATTACCAAAACGGTTAAAAAAATGTTTTCCGGACATTCTACCAACTCTTTAAGTACCAACTGACTTGTGCTGCCGCCTATCCATCCCCCTACAATTGGCGGGACACCTTTCCAATACTCATGTTCGACAAATAATTCTGTGATTAACTCACTATCAACTAAAAAAAGAGCAAGAATTACAGGGAATACCGCGATCCAAAAAGAACCCGCGATAAACACGGCAATAGGCTTCCATCCAATTGATTTTAGTTGAAGTAAAGACAAACTACTCATCACAGAAATTATTGCCAATGGAATAAAATAGAGCTTACTATATTCATGAATTTCATCTTGGGAAAAATCTTTTCCCATTAGGGCAGATATTCCGGCTGGGATTAGGTAAGCAAATAATATGGCCGGAAACCAATCAAACAGTGATTTTATGTGCTTATTCTCCCAGCGGTCCAAAAAGTATACTGCTATTACGGTAAAACCGCTTATTAACCAGGGGATCATTCGGCAGAGTTTTGAAGAATACCAAGATGTATTATTCTTCCTCCGCTCATATTAACAGGATTACTACTTCTTCCTATGATTATCCCATCTTCAGGACAGAAATATTCCTTAACAAGATCTCCAAACGGATTTCTCAAAACGGCGATTCGTTCATTTTTTTTCACTTTTTGATTTAGCGCTACAATTACTTCAAGGTATCCCCCCTGTTCTATGAAAACCCAATAAGACTTTTTACAAATAACCGCAGGTTTGTTTATGATAACAGGATTTGGGTTCATAGCCAACCAACTTAGAATATTCTGAATACCTGTTTTGCCTCTTGAAATCATTTCAGGTTGAAAGACCTGTGGGTTGCCATATTCGATAGTAATGGTTGGAATTCCTTTTAGTACAGCTTCTGCTCTCATTGTTCTGGTAACTGAAATTTGTTCGTTGGCACTTGGGACACCTTTATTATTTAAGACAATATCAGCATTCTGAAGTAAGGCCATTTTTGCCATTGTAGTATCACTTAGATCGGCACGTACATAAAATGTGTTTTCTCTACCAAAACTTGCCGTATGCATATCTACTAAATAATCTACCTTCGAAAGGATCTTTTGTCCAATTTGCCATACATATTGTTGCGATCTGTTTCCTTTCACTTTCCCAGGAAAGTTTCTGTTTAGATCTTCTTTGTCAATATATCTCCGTTGATGCAATGGAATACTTATAGCGTTTAAACCTGGAATAGCAATTACAGTACCTTTAAGAGATTTAAGGTCTATTTCTTCCATCACTTGATGAATTACGGAGATCCCATTTAATTCGTTTCCATGAAGGGCCGCGGTCATACCCAAAACAGGTCCGGGGTTTTTTCCTTTTGCAATAATTAAAGGAATAGAAATGGGCTGAGACATTCCATTTTCAAGAATTTTGAGCCAAAACTTATTCATGGAATTCGCCTCAATCTGGTCTAATTTTATTTCCTCGATCGTTTCTATAGTATTTTGGCCATTGAGTACTAATTGAGACAGGATAAACAAAATTGATAAGGTTATTTTCATAGTTTTTTTCCCTTTAAAGGTTGGCACTTTATTTATGGCTAAAATAGTCCTCACAACTAACTTATTTAGTATTAAATGTATGAAAAACGGCCTTGCTTATTACGGTACTTTTCAAATAAAATATATTTTGCCTTAAACGGATAATAACCGATCTTTTTTCTACCTTTTTTGATACTTAGGCTTTCAAGGAGTACTATTGGAAAGGGGTATGAAGCGTGCTTTTAAATCGGGTTCGGGCATATCCTTATCGAGTGGGTACATCGGCCTTAAAATATTCTTGTGGCCAAGACGTTCAAGATCCTGGTCTACACCCCCGGGGGTCAGTGCCATGATCCAGTCTCCCCTCATATCATATAATTCAGGGACCAGATACCCTATCTTGACTACCACTATATCTGTGTTGCGCGGATTTAGCCCTAAATTTGTAAAATCGGTTTCTTTGTGATAGGGTTTACGTTTTTTAGTAACTATTGCTTGAACACTTCCTACTTTCACAACAACTTCTGTTTCTGCATGGGTATCTCCATGTTTAATTGCTTCAATGGTTCCTGATAAAAGCACAGGTGGTGCAAATCTATCGTCAATTTCTGCTCCTACATAGGCTTCAATTTTAGCTCCTGTACCCAATTTTATGGCTTCTTCAACCAATTCTGGACCCGGAATGGAGGCATAAATAAGTGAGGGACCTTTTTCGGATCTAAATTCATTGCGTGCTAATATTTCTTTTAAAGTCCAGCTTACATCACCTGCTCCTCCGGCTGTAGGGTTATCTCCCATATCACTAATCATAAAAGGGGTCTTTTTGCTCGCAATTGCCATATCCAGACTTTCCTCCAGGGTCGACGTAGGGGCCACAAATTCAAACTCGGACCGAACTTCCCAAAAATAGTTTGCCAGATCTTCCGCTGTTTTACCAACTTTATTCTTATCGTCTCCTGTAACCATTACCACGGCATGATTTCTGGGTTCGTCTGCCCAGGCATATCCAATCCAAATGGCAGCATCCACTATACCATCATCTAAGGTAGCCGGTTCAACTTTGGCATATAAACTTTTTCCAGGTTCTATCCTTGTACTGGTTTTTTCACCCGGCAACAAAATTGGGATGGGAATCCACGCTTTATAGGCCGGTTTCCCTTTCCCATTTTCTAACCTGTCCAATAGATTGTTTACCGCCCGTTTTTTGGATGCAATAGCATCCTCATGGGGTGCCATGCGATAACACGTAATAAGATCGGAATGTTTTGCCAGACGTTGAGAGACATTGCCATGTAAATCCATTGAGGTGGAAATCAGGGTTTCCTTTCCCACAACTTCACGAACACGAATTATAAAATCTCCTTCAGGATCTTCGAGCCCTTCTACGCTCATAGCTCCGTGAATATCAAAAAATAAACCGTCATAAGGCCCATTCTTTGCCAACATATCCAAAGTCTTGGAGACCAAAGATTCGTAGGCTTCCCGGGTGACCATCCCGCCAGGCAGGGCATGAGCTCTCAGAGTTGGAATCCATTCCGCCCGTTTTCTGTTTAAAGAGTCCTTGTCAAGGAAGGGATAGAACGAGTAAACGTCTTCAGCAACCCTGGCATGGAACGCCTCTTCATCAGTTAGTGCGGGTGAAAAGGTGCTCGATTCTATGGCTAAGCCAGCAATAGCAACACGTGGCAAACTTTTATTTGTATCCTCTTTCTTCGTGTTTTGTTTACAACCAAAAACAAAGAAGAGAGGTACTATAAATAGAAATATATTTTTCACACCAAGCTGTTTTAGTTAATATTCTAAATGTACAAACAGGATTTTGAAAACAGATGATATTTTATAAATCCCATTCGAAAAAAATTCACTGCGGTTTAGGTATAACTATTTGTAAGGGATAAACAGCTAAGGTAGAACCAAGGTTATTTAACGTCTTTTTGCATGCTTTTCTGAACTGAAATCATAGATTGTTGCCCTACCTTAAATAATCCTTTTTGAGGGCGGTTAAGATCTACAATAAGCGTAGTAAGGGCAGCAAATGCCAATATCATGGGAACTACAGCAACCAAACCCCTTGGTTTGGTAAAACCTGCTTTAATACCAATTGTTGTCATGGTCATGAATGAGATGGCCAGAAGTGTTATCCAAATGCTCATGGGAATCCGGTTGCGCAAACCGGCTGTGACTCGTTTTTCATGCAGGTCAATGACGTTGTTAATAGATTGAATCATCATTGATGTATTGGTATTGGGTTTTGTTGAGGCCGCCGCCGATACTTGGCGCCATAAATGGCTATGCAGTTTAACTGATTTAACGAGCTCGTTGTTGATATTTTTACTACTTACAGCCTGGAGACGGGTGTCTACATATTCCCTTAATAATTTTTTTACTTCTGTTTCGTATATCGAATCAATAAGGTCCGCCCGAAGGTAAGCGGTTGCAATTTCATTGGCCTCTTCAAGAACGTATTGCTTGCGTTGGTTGAATTGCGCGGTTACAATTGAAAATGTAAAAGCCAGGAGGAACCCCAGTACTCCAATTAGCCCGCCAATCATAGGTGTGAGAGTAGCGGGTTCCACCTTTTCCTTAAATACTTTGCTACGCCTGCTAATTTGATAACCAATCTCAAAAGCGACTAGCATCAATAAACAAATACCAATGTAGATAATAGAGATTGGTAAGGAATCAAAAATTGTTGTTTTCATATTTTTATATTCACTTTGGTTGTTTGGTTTAGGTATTGGAAATATTTAGATGCCATGGGCGACAAATTAAGCTAATCTCCCAGGGTGATTGCAACATTTCCTGTTTTTTGTCCTTTTTCCACATACACAAAGGCATCGGCAACCTCTTCCAGAGGATACGATCTGTCTATCAAAGATTTAAAATCACCTTCTTCTACCAATTTTTTAACTAAAAGTACACTTCGCTTTATATTTGGCGGATACGGGAATTTTACTTTTTTCCCTTCTTTACCTGGTAATTTACCAAAAATAGCCGAAATAAGGGCGAATAAAATGTTTTGAGACCAAGGGCCCAATTCAGAGGAGATATAAACGCCGCCTGGTTTTAATATGCGGTAGCATCTGCCAAAAGTACTTTTTCCTACGCAGTCAAACACATAGTCATATTTTTCAGAGTCTAAGGTAAAATCTTCCTGGGTATAATCGATTACTTTATTTGCGCCTAATGATTTTATAAGTTCTAAATTCTTCGTGCTACATACGGCAGTGATATCTGCACCAAAATACTTTAACAATTGAACGGTAGCAGAACCTATGCCGCCAGAGGCCCCATTGACCATTACTTTTTGGCCTTTTTTGAGTTCAACTTTGTTTATAATGTTATAAGCATAATGAGCGCCTTCTATGCAAGCACCGGCTTGTTGATAGTTGAAGCCTTGAGGCATTCTTGAAACACCTTTGCTGGCCGAGAATACCAGATATTCCGCATAAGAGCTTAAAACACTGTCGTCAAATCCAAATACCTTATCTCCCACTTTAAATGTGGTTACGGCTTTACCAACTTTCACAACATCACCGGCAAACTCTGTTCCCGGAATACTTTTTTTAGGCTTAAAAAAACCCATGGTAAAACGCATAATAAAGGGCTTCGCCCTTAGATTGGCACAGTCTGTTCTATTTACAGAGGTTGCCCGAACCCTAACCAGGATTTCATTCTCCTTAGGTTCTGGTTTTTCAACCTCTTTTACTTGTAAAACATCAGGGGATCCGTATTTGGTGTATACAATTGCTTTCATTTATTAAATCTACTGTTGTCTGGCTGGCAGCATATTCCGGATGGCACTAATTTTCCACTCGCCTTCAATAGCTACCACTATAAAAGTGCTCCACATCTTTCTTACAGTTCCTTCGGTATTTTGAATTTCATAGCGGGCATCCACTATTCCGCATAGAGGATTTAATAGCCGTATAGTTTCAATTTTTAGCGTTCTTATGCCAGGATTGTTTTCTGAGCTTTGAATCATGCCTTTCATGGATTCTTCTTTACCTTTTCTCCATTTCCCGGAAGAAACCAATTGATCTACGTCTGGTGTTAAAATATTTTCGAGCAGCTCCGTATCTTTATTTTCTCTCGCCAGGGAGTAGCTGTCAATTAAGGAATGAATGTCTTTTGTTTGTTTTTTACCGGGAATAATTTCCTGTGCACTTAGGTTAGTGACTATAAAATTTGACAGAAGGAGGAGGACTAAAGTGTTTTTCATGATTTGTTTATTTTTTGAACTCATTAACTTCCTGACAAATTTCATAAGTAGTGATTTTATGAATTAAGCCAATATTTTTTTCAACTCATCAAAACTTAAAAGATTAAGGCTTTCTTTCCGGTTTTTATCAAGAACTTTATATTCATAAAACATATTAGTATTCTCAATGCTGTCGCCAATAGGATGTTTTTTAGACAAAATACCGACACCCCAATCTGCATCAATACAACAGGAATGCAATTTGGGATTATAACGTGATTTCAAAAAGGCTTTCCAGGTGGTCCCATTCCAATAGCCACTTGCGGGAGAATTCTTGTATTCATAGTCTTCCCTTGCGTGCCACGCTGTTGGGGGATTACAGTCATGAAGTACTATAAACCCGTCATCTTTAATAAAATTCAGTGAATTTTTGATATCTAATTCTACCTGTTCAGCCAGGTGCAATCCATCAATAAAAATCACATCAAACTTTATGTCCTTAGTTAAAATATCATTTTTAAATAGTTTATCAAAAAAACTATCGCTGGTCATTTTAAAATCTATAGAACGCTCTTCGTATTCTATACCCGGATCAACACTATATTTCGTATTGGCCTGTATGTGCTTATAATTGTCTTCCGGATTGCGGACCCCTATTTCCAAATAACAGGTTTCTCGATTAAAGAGTGACAATAAAAAATTTATAACCTCGGTTCTTTTGGGTGTTTTTTTAAGTTCTAATTTAGTCATTTCAAGCGTGTTTTTATGAAATGGATCATTTACAACTCGTCGGCCGTGTTTATTGTAGGTTTTGATTTTTTTAAAAATGTTCATATAGGAGATAATTTTACAATGTTTTTCTATTTAAAACCATTGGTTAATATTTTTTTGGATGGCTTCAAACCTGTTTTCCAATTCAACGAACCTGTCTAATGCATCTTTACCAACCTCCTGATCGGCTTTGTTCATCATATTATACAAATATTTGATTTGGTTTGTTAACATAGGTTGCATATAAGTTCCTTCAGGGCTTCTTAATTCATCAAGGACTATTTTTATCTCTGACAACTTTGTTTTATCTGCCCTGGTTATTTTCTCTTTATTCTCCAAAGTTTCCTTTTCTGTTTCTAATTTGCTTACCAGCATCAATGCCTTATTTAATATGTCGCGTACCTTTATTTGAAAATCTACCTGTTCACTGATGATTTTAGCTGAAATTCCTGTCGTGTTTACCCTTGGATCTATTTCTATTTCAAAAGATTTCACGAGTACTAATTTATCAATTGTCAGTTTGGCAATATATATCCCGGGTTTTACAAGTGGGCCATTTTTATAAGCGTCTTCCCCCTTTTTATCCCAAGGACCGGTCGCAGTCATATCCCAACGAAAACGATTAAATCCCTTCTTGGCAGTTAATTTATCAGACACCGTAGAATTTAGAAATCCAGTACTCATATCACGTATTACACTATCTTTTGAAATCCCGGTTGTATCGCTCATATAGGAATTTACTATTGCCATTCTTTCGTCCAGAATTTCTAACTTCAAAGGAGAATTCATTTTATCTTTCAGGAAATAATCAATAGTCACCCCTGGCTTTGGATATTTAGGAGTCTCACTTAATCTGGTCCCGGAAGGAGATCTATACCGAATGGCAGAATTGGGTTTAAACAATTTATGATTATTGAGATTCTCTAAATTACCTTGTCTTAAAAGGTTGATATCATCCAAAATCCAAAACCCGCGCCCCATAGTTGCTAAAACCAAATCACTCCTATGTATTTTTAAATCGGTAATTGGAGTTACGGGCAAATTTTGCTGAAACATCTTCCAGCTTGCTCCATCATCAAATGAAATAAAAAGACCATATTCTGTTCCTGCATATAAAAGACCTTCTTTTATAGGATCTTCACGAAGCACCCTTACGGGATAGTCCTTAGGAATTCCATTAGAACCTGAGCTTAGCAACTCCCAGGATTCTCCATAATTATCAGTTTTGTAAATATAAGGCTTTCGATCCCCTAACTGATATCTAAGAACGCAAACATAGGCTTTAGCCGGATTGTGTGGTGAGGGTTCTACGGCATCTATCCTTCCACCCGGGGGTAAGTTTTTTGGAGTAACGTCTTTCCATGATTTACCGCCATTACGCGTTACATGTACCGGACCGTCATTAGCGCCTACCCAAATTAGTCCTTCCTCTAAAGGCGATTCCTGAATAGCATAGATTGTACTGTAGAATTCTTCACCTGTGATGTCTCGCGTAATTGGACTTCCGGAAATCACCTGTTTATCTGCTTCAAAAGCTGTAAGGTCCGGGGAAATTATTTTCCATGTTTTGCCTTCATCGGTAGTTTTATGCACATATTGCGATGTATGGTAAATAACTTTTGCATTATGAGGGGAAACCAGAATAGGGGATACACGCTGAAATCTGAATTGCAGATCTTTTGGGTTGTGCCCGTACATATTAGCAGCCCCAACATAAAACGACTGTTCCGTACCAGTTTTTTTATTGAAAACGGTAAAACGACCTTTGCAATTTGAATACACAATATCGGGATTTGTCGGATGAGGCACCGCAGGTCCGGTTTCACAACCACCTGTATTTATAATATAACCAATTCCGGGAGCCTGAATTCCATAGGGAGGCATACTTGGTACGGCTACCGTTGAATAGTTGTCTTGCTGCCCTCCATAGAGCCAGTATGGATATTGGTTGTCTACCTCTACCTGGTAAATTTCTGACGTAGGTTGATTGAATTGGCTAGACCAGCTTTTACCTCCATTATGTGTTACGTTGGCCCCACCATCATTACTTTGAATGAAGAGATCTGAATTTTCTGGATTAATCCACATATCGTGATTATCACTATGCGGTGAGGTAATTGATGTCCAGGTTTTTCCCCTGTCTGTAGTTTTCATGTAGTCCGTAGCCATACTATAAATTACATCAGGATTTTTTGGGTCTACTTTTATGTTGGTGTAATAAAAAGGTCTGGTACGGATTTTTTTTTTTTTTGATATGTGTTCTAAAGTTTTACCGCGATCATCTGAGATATAAAGCCCGCCTTCATCATCAGGTGCTTCAACTAATGCATAGAGCAGCTTAGAATCTCCCAGACACACTTCGAGGTCTATTTTACCAATTAGTTTAGCAGGAAGCCCAAGCTCAATTTTACTCCAGTTTTTACCTCCGTCAATAGATTTATAGATTCCTCCTTCTTTAGGTGTTCCACCGCTTAGAATAGTCCATGGTTTGCGTTCAGCTTTCCATGCGGCTGCATAAATGATGTTGGGGTTGGCAGGCATCAATTCTATATCGGAAATCCCGGTTTTGTCTGAAATAAACAAAATTTTGTTCCAGGTTTTACCTCCATCTGTGGTTTTGAAGAGGCCCCTTTGGGGATTTGAATTAAAAGTACGTCCCAGTGCAGCAACATAGACTATATTATGATCAACTGGATGTATGCGGATAGCCCCTATCTGCCCTACGTTTGAAAGCCCGGATTCCATCCAGGTTTTGCCTCCATCAATGGACTTATACATACCTTTACCTTCTATCAGATTGCTTCGCAAACCATCTGACCCTGTTCCAACATAGATAATGTTTGGGTTGTTTTGTGCAACCGCAATTGCCCCAATTGACGGGGTCTTGAAAAAACCATCAGAAACATTAGACCAGGAGGTTCCGTAATCTTCTGTTTTCCAGAGACCACCTCCGGTGGCCCCCATGTAGAATGTGGAAGGTTTGAAAGTAACGCCTGCTACAGCCGTAACACGTCCGCCCCTGTATGGTCCTACATTGCGGTATTCCAGCGAAGAAAAGTCCTGGGAATAGAGTATCGAGAAAATGGCGCTCAGCATAGAAAATACAACAGCAATTAAAAAAGTACGGAGAATAATCATTTAAGATAATAGTGTTTAAAAGAAGATATTACGAATTAAAGGCATGAAAGATAAATGCCTTTAAGCATTTTTCCTATTTCTTTAGATTGATTATAAAAAGAAAACCCGTTTTTCTTCTTTTTGCCCTTACTTATGTATCAAAAACTTACCTCCTGTAAAATGTTTTTAGTAATCCCAAACAAACTACTTATTTTTATGAAGGGAGTCTTTTTTTAATGAATTTTATTTGTCCGTTATGATTTGATTCGTGTTCGCAAACATGAAACCATTTGCAATAATTATTGGTGGGTTGGTTCTCGAAAAATGGTTCTGTTTTGTTAAGCCAATCATCCCCTCTCCTGGCAAATTCTTTTTTGGTGATTTCTCTAACCTCCTCCAATTTGGATAGGTAGTAACCTACTTCATGACCTTTAATCTGTTCTCTGCCTTTTTCACCCATACCCATTGGCACATCCCATTCCTTTTTTATTTCCGCATTCCAGGTACCCCATTCAAGTTCATCAAAGGTGTTTAGCTGATAATATTTCTCGGTTGCAGCCAAGTGAAGTAGCATGGCGCCAATAGAATTTGATTGTTCATCAATTTGGAAATCCAATTGTTCTACGGTCAAATCTTTAATATTGTGTATCACCCATGCCCGCATCATGGTCATCGTGGATAATAATGTGCCTATTTCCGGTGTGTACCCTTCTTTGGGTCCAATGATATACAGGCCATCTGTGTTAGACATAGATCTGGTATTGGCCAGGCTCACAAGCGGGGCACTGAGCAGTCCCGCACTAAGTAAAGTTGATCCTTTAATAAACTTTCTTCTATTGGTTTTAACTGATTTATTATGTTTCATAAGGCTGTAATTAGTTTATCGAAAATGGATGAAGGGTTATTTAGAATCGGAATTCTTTTTATTTTTTTTCTTGTTCAATCCTGCACCTATTGCGGCCCCCATAGCTATACCTATTGCTACTCCAACAGCAATTTGATTCATGGCTACTCCAATAGCGGCACCTATTCCTGCACCTAGCGCAATACCAACGCCTACATGGTTATCTTGCTTCAAATTACAAAAGTTTAAATTTATTTTAACAGATAGTCGACTTAAAAGATAGTAATTTCTTAATAATCATAGCTTTAAAAAATGACATATATCCATGAGTTTACGCGATTTTCGCATTTAGTTTTTCTTTGTACTTCTTTAAAGCAAAGAGCGAGAAATAGCGTTTGTAGTTCCTGTAAGATACCATGGTCGTTTTATAAAATAAGCCACTCATTGGCTGCACCGGCCAGTCACCATCTTCAAGCTGCTGGTCAATGAGCCAATTTATAGCTTTTAATAGTCGGAGATCATGGGCATAGCCTCCGTTTAATAATGCAAGTATGCACCAGGCCGTTTGGTCCACCACACTGGCATCAGCCTGGATATATTGCCTTGCAAGGGCAGATTCCTGGGCTTCTCCCCAACCGCCGTCTTCTTTTTGTTTGGACCATAGGTAGGTACAAGCACGCTGTATTGCCTTATGGTCCTTACTTATACCATACATGGTCAGTCCTTCCACAACAAAACAAATTCCATAGGTAAAACACAAGCCCCATAAGGCTTCCCAGCTGCCATCTTTATATTGAGATTTCAAGAGGTATTTAACAGCACGCTCAATAGCAATTTCCATTTCAGGTGTAAATAAATGAGGCCTTTGTTGTTTTATTTGAACAAAACATTGAATAATACTTGCCGTACATTCCACATATGAATGGTCAACCATAATATCAACAAAAACATTTGCGGCATTAAACCACTCAAGCTTTGGACTCCCAATAGCTTTGTCCACACTGGTCCATCCTCCATCCTCACCCTGAAGCAGCATTATAAAAGCTATAGCATTGTTAATTCGTTCGTCGGTTAATATTTCATCACCTAATCCTTCTGTTTCAAGAAGTGCTTTGATAGCTTCAGCAGTACAGTCTGATACCACCCATCCATTATCCAGGTAACTAAAAGTCCAACCTCCCGCCCTGGGAAGCCGATGGTATTTAAATGGGTTTTTAAGTTCTTTAGTAACCTGATTTTCCATAAGGAATTTTCTTGTTTTTAAGGCTAAAGGTCTTAAACCTGGAACTACATAATCTTTACCAATAGCCTGTAAATAAAATCCGCAATCCCAGGTATATGTATTGGTAAAGCCCTGCATCAAGATTTCATCTTCATTTTCCCATAAATATAGCGGTAGTTTTTCCCAGGACTTTTCCAGTTTTTCCTTCTCACCCTTAAAATGATATACAAGTGTATTATAAACTGCATTTACAGGCGCTTGTCTAATAAAATTAGAATTTTCATCCTCATATTCTATGTGTTTATAAACTAATGCTAAAGCTTTCTTTTTGATAATCTTTGGGATTATAGGATCAATTCTTTTGAGCCACCACATTGAAATTTTAAAGATGGTGGTTTCAGGAAAGATATTATCAGTATCAGCAAAAGTGCCTCTGTGTTTTGCAAAATTAATTTGGTCATAGGATTTCTGGTATAATTCCTTTCGTAACTCTAATATTAATTCATCTGGTTCAATAGCCAGTTGTTCCCGATAGAAGTAACACATGGGTAAATAAATAATCCTTACATAACCGGAAATTTTTCGTGGATGAAATGGAAACCAGCTGGGAAGCATATAGAGTTCTGGTGGTACCGGAGCAACACCTTTATATGAATATAAATTTAGAAATGACAATATAAATTTGCACCAACTTGCCGAGTACAAGGGTCCTCCTTTGTCATGTATCCAATTCAATACTTTTTTTAATTCCAATTCCGAAGCAGAATGACCTAAAAAGCGCAAAGCCACGTAATTAATTACACTGGTAAAAACGGTACCTACTTTAGATTCCTGATGTATTCCAAAACTACCATCGGCCAATTGATGTCTCAGAATATACCTGCTCATCTTGGCTTTTGTTTCCATGGTCATAGGCTGCCCGCATATTCTCATGGCAAAAATGTATAATGGCAAAAGAAAAAAGGGACCGTCATACGGTACGGGCCAGGTTCCTTCTTGG
>Ga0265303_10001538_pt1 | contig 14240 bp, 13 predicted proteins | sample Helome_2_FD_192494 | JGI IMG/M metagenome (GOLD analysis project Ga0265303, IMG submission 192494) | Marine sediment microbial communities from subtidal zone of North Sea - Hel_20160317 (Illumina Assembly) | ecosystem: Environmental > Aquatic > Marine > Subtidal zone > Sediment ... | reverse complement strand
AAACCATTCGCTTGCCTAAAGCTCCTGACCGCTAAATAGATCCAACGATAACTCCCGATTCCCAATATGGACAAGTACCTTATCCAGAAAAGCTTGATGGGAAACACCGAATTTGACATTCCCGTCCAGGGTTCTTACTGACAGGGTCCCGGCCTCTTTTTCTTTACCGCCGATGGTCAGAATCAGCGGGATATACTGCAGCTGGGCTTCCCGCACTTTTTTATTAAGGCTCTCGGTGCGGCTGTCGACCTCAACGCGCAGCCCGGCACTCTTCAAGATATCCTCCACCTCGCAGGAATACGGCACGAGATCATCGTTGATCGGCAGAATAATCGTCTGAACCGGCGCCATCCACAGCGGAAACTTGCCCGCAAAATGCTCGATTAGTATGCCCAGAAAACGTTCAATGGATCCAAAAATAGTTCGGTGAATCATGATGGGACGATGCTTCTCATTGTCCTTTTCGATATAGTACAGATTAAATCGTTCCGGAAGTGACATATCCAGCTGAATCGTACCACACTGCCATGTTCTGCCAAGGGCATCTTTAATATGCAGATCAATTTTGGGTCCGTAAAAAGCGCCGTCGCCCTCGTTTAAGGCGTATTCCTGTCCATAGGCATCCAGGGCGGAGGCCAGGCCACTGGTGGCTGTTTCCCATTGTCCGTCGGTACCGATGGATTTTTCCGGTCTGGTAGACAGTTCCAGATGAAACCCCAGGCCGAAAGCGCCATATATCCGTTCGGATAAATTCAGGATTCCCAGAATTTCCTTCTCAATATGTTCTGGTGTCATGTATAAATGGGCATCATCCTGGTGAAAGGCCCTGACTCTAAAGAGTCCTGAGAGCACGCCGCTTAGCTCGTGACGGTGGACAAGTCCGAGCTCAGCAACCCGCAACGGCAGGTCACGGTAGGAATGGGGCTTGCGGCTATAGATAAGCATCCCCCCCGGACAGTTCATGGGCTTGATGGCATATTCGATGTCATCAATGGCTGAGGTATACATATTTTCCCGATAATTCTCCCAGTGACCGGATCGCTCCCAGAGAAAGCGGTTTAACATAATCGGCGTTTTGCTCTCCACGTATCCGGCCGCGCGATGCTCCAGTCGCCAGAAATCCAGCAGGGCATTCCAGAGCTCCATTCCTTTGGGATGAAAAAACGGCATGCCCGGAGCCTCTTCGTGAAAACTGAAAAGATCAAGGGCCTGACCGATTTTACGATGGTTGCGCTTCTTGGCCTCTTCGAGAAATTTCAGGTGGCCATCCAGCTCTCTTTTGCTAAAAAAAGCGGTGCCGTAGATTCTCTGCAGCTGCGGTTTGGAGGGATCCGCACGCCAGTACGCACCGGAAACTTTTATCAGCTTGATGAATTTGGTAACACCGGTGTGCGGCACGTGGGGGCCGCGGCACAGATCGGTGAATTCGCCCTGCTCATAAAATGAGATGGTCCCTTCCTCCAGATCTGATATCATTTCAAGCTTATAGGGCTCATCTTTATAAAATTCCAATGCCTCGGCCTTGGGTACTTCCCGACGTCGAATCGGCAATTTTTCCTTGATAAGCTTTTTGATTTCAGCTTCGATTTTCGGAAAATCGTCTTCGGAAACCGGGGCCATGTCGATGTCATAGTAAAATCCATCTTGAACGGCCGGGCCGATCGTCAGTTTGGCATCCGGATAAATCCGTAAAATGGCTTGGGCCATGACATGGGCGGCACTGTGTCGCAGAATCTCAAGTCCCTCAGGATCCCTGGAAGTTATTAATTTGATTTTGGCATCGTGATCGATGGTAAAATTCAGATCCACCAGTTGATCATCCAATTCCATGGCGACGCAACTGCGCGCCAGCCCGTCCGAGATGCTTTGGGCGACATCCAGTCCACTCAAGGGGTTTTCAAAAGCCTTTATGTTGCCGTCAGGAAATGTTATGTTAATCATTACACGCTCACAATCGAATTCAGGCATTCGTTGAAGATAGTTTAAAATTATCCATATCTTACTATTATTTGAGTGAATCGACGAACAAAGATTTAATTGTACACGCAAAAGGTCAATCAAAGCAAATTAGGAAAAACTATCGCACGGGTCAAGGAAAAAAATGAAGGCTACCAACGACATCAGCTATAACATCATCGACAACAGCAGCCAACTCGCTCTACTGGTCAGCAAAATTGAAAACGAGACCGTCATTGGTGTCGATCTGGAAGCGGATTCCATGTACCATTTCAGGGAAAAAGTGTGCCTGATTCAGATGGCAACCGCCAATATCAACGTGGTAATTGATCCCCTCGGAATAAAAGACCTGTCAGCGCTCAAGCCAATTTTTAAAAAAAATGACATCCAAAAAATTTTTCACGGGGCGGACTATGATGTCCGCTCATTATTCCGGGATTTTAAGATTAACATTAACAATCTGTTTGACACTGAGCTGGCCAGCCGATTCCTGGGTTTTTCGGAAACCGGTCTGGAAGCCGTTATCAAGAAAAAGTTCGCCATATCCCTCGATAAAAAATACCAGCGCAAAGATTGGTCCAGACGCCCCCTGCCCCGGGAGATGATTGCTTATGCCGCTGAAGATGCCAGGTATCTGTTGCCTCTGGCCCAGGATTTAACGAACGAACTCAATGACAAGGGAAGGTTGTCGTGGGTGCACGAAGAATGTGAAATTCTCAGCAAGGTGAGACCGAACACCAACGGTACCCAGCCGCTGTATCTCAATTTTAAGGGGGCGGGGAAACTGGATCCGCGCAACCTGGCCATCCTGGAAGCCCTTCTTGAGTGCCGACGTAATATTGCCCGCAAAAAAGACAGGCCCCTTTTTAGAATAATCGGAAGTCGTTCCTTGCTGGATCTGGCTGAAACCAGGCCGACCAATTTAGAGCAACTGGAAAAAACCGGAACCTTGAGCCCGAAGCAAATCGGTATGTACGGCAGGCAAGTACTTGCCGCTATAGGCAGCGCCACTAAAATTCCCCCAAAAGACCTGCCGGCGTATCCGCGGCGCAAAGCTCCCAGAATGCCCGCCGCTGCCGCTGAACGCGTCAAATCCCTTAAAAAATGGCGCGACCGCCAGGCCAAAAAATTATCGATGGATCCCGCCTTAGTTCTAACCAAATTACTTATCAGCACCCTTGCCGTGCAAAGGCCCCTTAAATTGGCGGACCTGTCTCGAATTAAAGATATCAAAAAATGGCAAATACGAGAGTTTGGCGAAGAAATAATGGAAGTTTTGAGGCACCGGTAAAACCATAACGGGATAAGAGTGTTTGCCCTAAAATTAAAAAATAATTGATAAAAAACTATGGAAACAATCGCCACTTTTATCTCTGACAGTTTTGAAATCGAAGGACAACTGGCTGAAGGTAATCAGCCAAAAGGTGTCGTCATCACGCACCCTCATCCATTATATGGCGGGGATATGTATAATAATGTGGTTGCCGCTGTCAGCCGCACCTATCAGAAAATTGGCGCCACAACTTTGAGGTTCAATTTTAGAGGGGTCGGGGGCAGTCAGGGAAATTACGGTGACGGGATTGGAGAGCAGGAGGATGTCCGTGCCGCCATCGCCTATCTTGCAGATCTGGGCATCCGGCAGATTGATCTTGCCGGCTACTCGTTCGGAGCCTGGGTCAATGCCCTGGCAGTTAATGACGGCCTGAAGGTGGACAATATGATCATGGTGTCTCCGCCGGTGGCCTTTATTGATTTTAAATCCATTTCGGATCTCAGAAGTCTAAAGTTGATCGTGACCGGCAGTCAGGATGACATAGCCCCGGCGGATATGGTGGCAAAGTCATATCCGATCTGGAACCCGACTGCCAAATTTGAAGTCATCAGCGGCGCAGACCATTTTTATGGAGGCTTCACCGACAGGCTTGAAGAGGTATTGTTATTGAATTTAGAATACAATGAGCAATATATATCTACCCTGAAGACGAATTTTCCATCCTGACATCTATTTTTTCCGCCCGCGCAGCATCATACATCTCGTGAAACTGCATGGGCTGTGGCAAACCGTCTGTGAGGTGCTTGCCGGTCATGAAGTTTTTCCTTACCGCATCAGTTCTTCCTTAACCTGCCGGGCCATGATGCGTTCATATAGTATCGGCGCCAGCCTGCTAATCCAGTATGACAATTTCCCGACCGGTGTTAAAACCAGCAGCGGTTTTCTTGCCTGCGCACCTTTAAAGATATCTGCGGCAACCTTTTCAGCCGAAGTGGGCTTGCCAACCACAGATTGTGGGTGGGTCGTTACCTGCCCGTCACCGCCGAGCGCCCTGGTTTGAAGGTTGGTTTCAACAAACCCGGGACAAACAAGCATAATGTGAACACCGCTATCCCTGATTTCTGATCGCAGCGAGGTAAAAAATCCGTGTAGGGCGTGTTTGCTGGCACAATAACCGCTCCTACCCAGTAAAGGCGATACCCCGGCCAGGCTCTCAATAACAATGATCACCCCTTTGCGCTTTATCAAACTGTTGATGGCTGCTTTCGTGCAGTGCAGCGATCCGAAAAAATTTACATCCATGACCCGGCGGTAGACACTGGTTTTGGTATCCACAAATGCGCTTCGCTGGGTTATTCCGGCATTGTTGACCAGAACATCGATGCCGCCGCAGCGCTCGATGATGCGCTCAAGTACCGCTGTACATTCTGCTTCACGCACTATGTCGCATCGATAACCCTCGGCATCAACACCGCTGGTCTTAAGTTTGTCGGCTGCAGCTTTAACGCCCGCTTCATCCCTGTCGAGCAACATAATGCTGGCACTTGCCCGGGCGAATCTGTCACAAATGGCGGCGCCGATTCCACTGGCAGCACCGGTCACGACGATGACTTTGTTTTTGAAGTTCTGATGCGACATGGTTCCTTTTACTGACTATGTTGGGTTTTGCCGAACGTAAATCAAACCTCGAGTCTTAGGTTTCAGGTGTCAGGTGTCAGGAAATCGTCGGTGTCAATTATCAGATTGCAGGCGTCTGGTATATAGATTCTTTATCGAGAATTTGGCAGGTCAGGTGATCAGAAATGGCTTTATCCGTCCTCTGTCTTCTGTCTCCTGAAACCTGACACCTGAACCCAGAACCTTGAACCTTACATTTGAAGATCATCCAGCCGATGGTTCATCGACTTTTGCCAATACATCGCCGGGAAGCGGGCGCCGTGAAAAAATAAAGGCCGTGATAAGCCCTGCAATAATGTGCCAGATTCCCCACCAGGCAGTAATGATGGCCATCCCGCCCAGGCCTCCAAAAAAATTGAATACCAGCACCAGGCCGAGACCTGAATTCTGGATGCCGACTTCGATGGACACTGCGCGCCTGTCCTGCTCGCTTAACCGAGCCAGTCGCCCGGCCCAGTACCCCAGATTGAGTGCCAGCGCGTTGTGAATCAAAACGCCGAAGAATACCAACCCGACGTATTTGATAAAATTCTGCCAATTGGCGCCTAAGGCCGCTGCAACGATTCCAATGAAAAATATCAATGAAAATATCTTAAACGGCTTTCGGAGTTTGCCGACCAGGGAAGGAAAGGTGCGGGCCAGAAACAAGCCAAGAATCAACGGAATCCCGAGAATGATAAAGATATTTACAAAAACATCGAACGGGCTGAGGCTTACCTCTTTAAGTATAGGTGCGGTATGGGGGTTAAGGCTTCCCCAGAAGGCCAGATTAAAAGGGGTCATAATAATTGCGGCCGCCGTGGAGACGGCTGTCATGCTCACGGAAACAGCGCAGCTGCCTTTGGCCAGATAGGTAATTATGTTGGAAAGGTTTCCGCCGGGGCAGGCCGCCACAAGCATCATTCCCAGTGCTACAGAGGGAGGCGGCCTTAAAATTAATGTGAGCAAAAAAGTGAAGGCCGGCAGGAGGATAAATTGCGATATCAGGCCGATGCAAGGGGCTTTGGGGGCCACCACAATGCGCTTGAAGTCTTCCAACTTGAGTTCCAGGGCGACACCGAACATCATTAAGCCGATGGCGACATTGATAATAAATAGGCCCAGGGGATTAAAATTTAGCCGCACCTGATCGATCGCCGCAATGTCCATAGCCGCTCCTTATTGAACCCACCATCTGTTCTTCAAACCCGCAACTCGCAACCTGTAACTCGCAACCCGTAACCCGTAACTCGCAACCCGCAACCCGCAACCCCCAACGCGATCACATTTCCAGTTTGCCGGTCCGCGCTGCTGTCCACAACCAGTTGCCCGGAGGATCCACATTGGCCACCGGATCCACCTCGGCATGGATAACGGCCGGTTTCCCGGATGCCTGGGCCCGTTCGATCGCTGCTTTTATCTCTGATCCTTTGCGGACGAACTCCCCGTGACACCCCATGGCAATGGCCACCTGATCGTAGCGCACCGGTGCATGATCGTGACCGAACCAATCGGCCGGCCGGCCGAACATGCGCTGTTGGGCAGTTTTCTCCATACCATAGGCCCCGTCAACGGCCACCAATATAATGACCGGCAGGTTGTTGCGCACGGCGGTTTCCAGTTCCTGAATATTGAAGCCCAAGGCGCTGTCGCCGGTCACACAGTAGACCGGTAAGTCCGGGCGCGCGAGTTTGGCACCGATGGCATAAGGCAGGCCGGTGCCCAGGTGGCCGTAATTCATTGAATACATGACGGTTCGCTGCATCCGGGCGATGTGATAATGAATATCCCAAAGGGTTGTGTTGCCGCCGTCCATCACAAATATGGCGTTTTCCGGGAAAACGTCATTGCAAACTTTTAATATCTGGCCGGTCAGCATGGGGCAACGCTCCATGTCGGCAACCGCCTCGTCGAGTTCCTTCTGCCAGTCGACCTGGACACTGCGGAATTCAGCGATTTTGGAATGGGGCTCACGTTTAGGGGTCAGTTCTTTTATGGCCTCCAGCAATCGGGATAGAATTATCCTGGCGTCGCCGACGAGCGGCACGTCCACCGGCCGATTCAAACCCATGCTGGTGGGTTCGGTGTCGATCTGAATCAGGCGCTGGGTTTGCGGATCCCCCCACATCGGTGGCCGTCCCCACATATTCAGCTCTCCGAGCCGGGTGCCAACCGCCAGCACCACATCGGCCTGGCTATTGGCCATAATCCGGGAAAGGCAGGTGGGGTGGAAACAAAGCGGATGTTCATCAGACACAATCCCGCGGGCCCTGATGGTGTTGGTGACCGCACAGCCGAGGTGTTCGGCCAGTTGCTGCACCTCTTCGCCGGCGGCCGCCCGCTCGGCCCCGTTGCCGCAATGAATGTTAACCAGGTCTGCGTCCGCCAGCCGCTTTGCCGCGTGTTGGATGGCATCCGGATCAAATCCAGCCTGTTCAACGATTCTGTATTGTTCCGGGTTCCAGATTTGAATCGCGCCATCATCGCCCCGCTCACCGAGAATATTCTCGGGTATTAAAATATGCACGGGTCCCGGTCGGCCGGATGTAGCCACCCGAAATGCATGGCGCACCATATCGGGAATACGGTTCCAGTGGTCGACCTTTCCACTCCATTTCACGGCCGGTTTGAAAATGTCCAGATGACGGCTGACCTGCATGCCGCCCTGGTGAACATAGGAATCGGAGATTTCGCTGCGTCGGGTAGTGGTCACGGCCACTACCGGGCTGCCTTCGGCCTCGGCGCACATCAAGCCGGCAAGAAGGTTGGCTGCACCCGGTCCGGCGCATGCCATGACAACCGCCGGTTCTCCTTTCACCCGGGTATAGGCATCGCAGGCATGAGCGGCAGCTGCCTCATGGCGCGGCACGATGAGACGAAGGCCCAGATCCTTGCCGAGACGCTCCAGCGCTTCGAGGACCATCATGTAAGTGCCGTCTGTAATTGCGTGGATATTTTCCACACCTTCAGCATGAAGGCAGCGCACCAAAAGTTCCCCACCGGTAATCTCTCCCATAAGTTCCTCTCCCAGTAAAAAGTGTGATTTATTTAAATGGCTTCAGGAGACATAAAAAATCCCCCGTATTTATTTTTTTGGTTTCAGGTGTCCGGTGTCAGGTGTCAGATGACAGAGGGCAGATCATCCCGATTTCGGATTGGTCTGGATTTCATCCCGCACCCCACAACACGTAACGCGCAACTCGCAACCCGCAACAATGACTGGAGACCAGGGTTCAGCTACAAGACGCCTGACACCTGGTACCTTCCATGCCTATATCTCCATTAATTGCCCCCCGGTCACATTAATCGCCTGCCCAGTTGTGTAGGAGGATTGATCGGATGCCAGGAAGGCAACCAGATTGGCCACCTCACTGGATGATCCCAAGCGACCCATGGGAATGGTTTGAACCATTTCGGTCTGGCGGTCTTCGGCAGTTGAATTAAAAATCCGGGCTTCCAGATCAAAACGCCATTTGGTAAATTCGGTGTCAACAACTCCCGGGCAAACGGCATTAACTCGAATCCCGCTGCCGGCAAGCTCCCGGGCCATGACTTTGGTCAGCATGATGACGCCGGCTTTAGCCACTGCGTAGGCACCATTAAACAGTGGGGGTGATTTGGCGGCCCTGGAAGCCATATTGATGACGGCGCCGCCGGTATCCATCATTAGGGGTACAATGGCTTTTGATACCCGATAAACACCATGCAGATTAACATCAATCGTTTTCATCCAGGCATTCTCATCGTAGGTGTGAACGGCATTGGGTACCCCCAGGACAGTACCTGCGTTGTTACAAAGAATCTGCACATGTTCAAATTGAGCCTTAACGGCTTGCGCCATTTTCTCAACCGACGCAGTACTGGTTACGTCCATTTCCACAAACAGGGCTTTGATTCCATATTGCCTGGCCAGAGAATCAGCGAGGGAGGTTATTTCTTTGCGGTTGCCGGTAACAAGGAGCGGATTTTTTTCTTCCTCCCCCGGTATAAAATCGGCGATCACCACATTCGCTCCACTCTGGGCCAATTTTTCGACAATCGCATAGCCGATGCCTGATTTTTTTCCTGCGCCCGTCACCAGGGCTGTCTGCCCTCTAAGATCCTGATACATATGGCTCACCATGAGGATTTTTTGAAGCTGTCTCAATAAAGATTCGGGTCCAGAGGGCCCGGCTTTGGTCCACCCTGCAGGGGTGATAGGGGTGATTACATTTGCCAGCAGTGTTCAGGTTTCAGCCCGCCCTGGTGCGATATGACGGATTATTACTGTTCACTGGAGGAGATCCCAATAATGTCTTATCTCCCAGATTCATACAAAGTTAGGTCTGGGCCAGGGGTGTCAGGTTTCAGCAACCGAATTGGACCCGCCGTGTCGCAATCGCACATGAAATGGGCTTTGTTTCACCGGTGTTTTTCTTCAGTTGCAACCAAATCAGTGTTCAGGTTTCAGGATTCGGTACTTACTGACACCAGAAACCTGACACCTGAAACCACGAACAGATTTGATCTATGCCAGAGCCGATCACCTCTGACCTGGCCCAAAGGACCAGGATTTCAATGTTAGAATTAACTAGTTTCGCAGCAAATTTGTATTTTGGGCCGGGGGGGATGTCAACAAAAATCGATGCTTTTTTCTAACTTGACTGTTGTAGTTTTATTCTATAGCCTATTTGCGGATTACATAATCGTCGTTTTCCCATGGGGGCGTAGCTCGATACTTGAATTTAGAGAGGGGTAATGAAGCTGTCAACAAAAAGCAGGTATGGTACCCGAATGATCCTGGATTTGGCCCAGCACTATGGTCAGGGCGCCATTCAGTTGGGAGAGATAGCCAATCGTCAGAAAATTTCATTGAAATATCTGGAGCAAATTATTCGACCGTTAAAAAAAGCCGGTTTTGTGAAAAGCTTCCGGGGAGCCAAAGGCGGGCACATTCTCAACAAACCCCCGGGAGAGGTCACCGTAGGGGAAGTCGTAGCATTACTTGAAGGCGGAAAAACACTTGTGAGCTGTGACACTGATCCTGAATTTTGCAATCGTGTCGACTCATGCGTGACGCGCCATATCTGGATGGAAGCGGCGACGGCCATGTACGAAAGACTAGCCGCCATCACATTCGCCGATCTTTTATCTATGAATGCAAATGGTTGCCAGGAAAAATTTATCGACTATCTGACGTCCGCAAAAAGATAGGCGCAAGAAATTAAATCGAATTTGATTGTCACGATGGAGTGAAATGATGACAGGAATGAGGAATTATCTCCAGAAAAAGGCGGGTTGGATAGTTGTATTGCCCGCTTTAATTCTAATGGCGTCCAGCGCGAGGGCCTTGGATCTGCCAAGTTTTAAATCTTTTAAACTACCCAGTTTTAGGTATGGCAAGATTAAAAGAGACCGCGATGTAAACCGCATTTTCCAGACCCATAAGATTCTGCCGGATCATAAATACTATAGGACCGGCCAGGGGAATATTCCCCATGCCATTATAGGGGTTCAGGATAATTTCAAACTTCGATCAGGAATCTGGCAGCCGGTCGATCTTACCACCCCTATGTTGCGAAGTTGGGTCACCCAGATGGATAACATCTATGGATATCCCCCTTATGGCTCCGTTATTTTAGATGATACGGGTCAACGCTTAGGCATTTGGTATTCAAGCAAACAGTGGACGACCGTTATCATCGAAGAAAAAAATGAAATCGCGATCCTGACACCCGAACCGCCGGGTTTCGGGGGGGAAAAATGAGCTAAGTTCAAATTTTCGTTGTCAGCCTAGAACATCCCGCAAAAGGCATGATTAAAAGCGGCACCGTTACCGAAGCACGATATCGCTCCCTGCTGCAAAAGGCGGTAAGACGCGCTGATGCCGATCTAGTTTATACAGCCAGCGCGCTACTCGCAAGTTTAGGTCCCAAAGAAAAAAATTGGTACCGAACCCGCACCGCCATTATAACCTTCGAAGAATGCTGGCACCTTGGCAGTGAGCTGATTTTTAACCGCAAGTTTCATAGCAAAGTCGCTGCTCTGATCAGGGTAACGCGGGCGATGAAATCAAGAGATGCCAGTGGACTGGGATATCTGGCCCATAGCCTGTTCGAAGGTGATGCATCTGTTTTAAAAGGATCTGCCGATGATAAGCACATCAAAATTATTGCCAACGCCATTAAAAGGCCTGATGATTTCTGGCGCTGGATAGCCGACCAGAAAAAAGCGGATGAACAAACCGATGCCCTGATCACCAAAGCACAGCATTTTAAACAGGAAGGGTTGCCCCGGGATCGGGCCGTTATTCAATCAGCTGCCTACCTGGCGGTAATCGGGCCGATGCCGTTCCGATCAGAAGTGCTGCCGACAGATCAACCTTTCCCTTACTGGGTTGCATTTGACAAACACACGGCCGAAGGCAAGCTGGTCATGCGGGATGTGGCCCGAGATTTACACATAGCACTACCCCAGTTGGAGTGGACCTGTTTTTATTTTGAAGGCGCCAAGACCAACGGTGAGATCCCCTCCAAATGGTGGGAACGATATAACCAATGGCATTTTGAGAAGATTGGACTGCCTGTCGAAGAAGCACACCTTCTCTGGGAGCCCGCCAAACCGCAATTGCTTGCAGGCCTGTCCGAAGACAGTCGCCGTCTTAAAAATGAACTTTACCGCTGGAAAATTGCCAATCTTGAACCAGTTCAAGCGCTGAAACGGCAAGTTGAGCTGTTCATCGAGCATTTTGAAGAAGTCCACAGGGACCAGATGGATCTATTTGGTGAGGATCACCTTGACAATTTTTAGACTGGGTGTCAAATTTGGCCTATGAACGACCCGGGAATCCATATCAAGGAGCTACCGCAGCTGGAAAAACCTATGCTAATTGCGGGATTTGATGGATGGGGCAACGCGCTCAACATTTCGAACGGCATGGTAAGTTATTTCATCCGCCACTTCAAGGCCCAATCTTTTGCAGATCTCAACCCCGATATATTTTATCGCTATGACGAACAACGTCCCCGGGTCACTATCGAAGACGGGCTTCTGAAAACCATTACGTTGCCCAAAGGTTCATTTTATTCGGCTGTCACAGATAAGAATCAAAGCGATATCGTGATTCTGAGTGCCGCTGAGCCAAATCTGTGTTGGTCGCATTTTGTTGATCTATTATTCGCCCTTTGCCGGAAGCTGGATGTCGGCAAAGTGGTTACGCTGGGAAGTATGTATGACAACGTGCTGCATACCGATCGAACCATCTCCGGGGTGGCATCGACCCGGGAAATGCTTTCACAGCTGCAAAAGCACAATGTCAATGCCATTTCTTACCAGGGTCCCAGCGCCATTCATTCCATTATCCAGTCCGAGGGCACCAAAAGGGGCTTTAAATGCCTCAGCCTTTGGTCCCATTGTCCCTACTATCTGCAGGGGACAACCCATTTTGGCATCTTATCCCATCTTGGCGGATTGATCGCTAAACTGGGCAATTTTCATCTGGACACCGAATATCTTGATAAAAATTGGGAAGTGCTTAAAGAACAGATTAACACATTGATCGAAGGCAATAACGAGCTTCAAACATTGATTTCCAATTTGCGCAAAGAAAAAGCAAAAGGTTCAACTGTGAGATTGAATGGCAAAGTTACCAGAGACGGAAAAATTATCAATCTGCAGGATTTTCTGGACCCAAAGTAAATATCTTGGGATATTCTGAAAATGATTAGCTGAAAGATGCCGTTACCGGCGCAGGCCGCGTGACCCGCTCCTCGAATGGCTCCTTCCCCTTTGACCTCTGCTCCGGGCGTTGACGCGCAAGCCAGCTTGACGATCACCTCTGAGGGATCGGAAACTTCGCGGTGACTGGTACTTTTTGGAATAAACATGTTTGTTTGACCGGTATTTATGGCCGAAGTTTTTCCCGGAATGTCGGTAATGGCTTTTAGCTCGATATTTACGCTTGTGGTGATAGACATAAGGTCGGTCTACCCAATAAATGCTGGCCGTGTCATTGCGGTAAAACCGGCGTCCGGAATACGGGGCACGATAACCACCCCTCAAACTGCCTCCGCTATAGTACCAGCGGTCATTTCTGGTATCTTCCAGGTACTGGTCGGCGGCCCGCACGGTTTCTTCGGCATAGCGTTCGGCTTCTGCGGCTTTTTCTGCGGCTCTGCGCTCAGCCTCGGCTACCCGCTGTTTAAGTTCGGCTTCTCTTGCGGCTATTTCCAGTTTGGCGAGCTCAAGCTGATATTGCTTTTCAGCTTCAAGGCGGGCCCGGTCGGCAGCCTCATCATAGGGCAATTCCTCGCTCTTTATTAGGATCGTGGCATCATCCGGCGGAGAATAGTTGGTAAAATGTTTGACACCGTTTTCATCCGTCCACTCATAGATATCCGCATGCAGGGATCCGGTAATAAGGACGCCGGCAGCAATCAATAACACTATTTTTAAACCTTTCATGGGAAACCTCCCTTAAGGTTTTAATATTACGTAAACAGCCCCGGGCGCATGAATCCGCCCACGGAAAAGCGCAGGCATTGAATTGATTCGTCACAAGTATTACTATACATTCGGGTGCGACAGCAAGAATAATCATTCCATTTATTGTAATACGGCGAAATCGCACCCATATTAACAACAACTGTGAAATAAGTTAATCATTAATTGGCCTGAGTAAATCCCAATTTGATCAGGAATTTTTTCAGAAGCTATGATGGATCGTTAAAGTTCAGAAGAATTCAATGCAAACAAATGAAATCAACTTGAAAATTCAACGCTTTGTATCGAAATCTGGCAAGAACCAGTACCTTCTCACCAGTGCCGGCGAGGCCGCTGTCATAGATGTTTCAGAAGCGTATGAGGAAGTGGGCAGCATCCTCGATGGCATGGACACCGAACTTAAATATCTGTTAATTACCCACGCCCATGAATCTCATCTTCAAGCCTTACCGGACTTGAAAAACAAATACGGAGGCGCCTTCTGCCTGCATGAGTATGAATATGAACTTCTCAAAGAATCAAATACCGCTTTGGAACCCGACCGGTTGGTAAAAGATGATCAGAAATTGCAGCTGGGAGATATCGATATCGAAGTAATTCTAACGGCCGGTCATACCAAAGGCTCTGTCAGCTATTATGTCAAGCAAGCCAGGGCCCTTTTCAGCGGCAGCTCTTTTTTGAAGAAAGGATATGGCAAAATCTGGGGGCCGAAAAGCATGTCCCTGATGCTTTTTAGCCTCAAGCGTCTGAGCTACAATATTCCGGCGGAAACGACTATCTATACCGGCAGCGGAGATTTAACAACGATGGGGGAAGAAGGTTGGGTGCAGTGTCTGCGGTCGGTTTGAAAGTGGTTTCAGGTGTCAGGTTTCGG
>Ga0265303_10001535_pt1 | contig 14259 bp, 21 predicted proteins | sample Helome_2_FD_192494 | JGI IMG/M metagenome (GOLD analysis project Ga0265303, IMG submission 192494) | Marine sediment microbial communities from subtidal zone of North Sea - Hel_20160317 (Illumina Assembly) | ecosystem: Environmental > Aquatic > Marine > Subtidal zone > Sediment ... | reverse complement strand
AAGCATCGTACAAGTAAAAGCAGTACAGAAAATATCTCCAATGCCAGTTGTATCGTGAATATTCTGATTTGGCAAAGTTATTGAATAAATTTTATCTTTTACCAACAAAGAAACATTTGTCTTATCAGTTAACACCACATGTTTGATTCCTTTTTTCTGTAATGCCAGCATCATTTCATCATGAGTACCATTTACAATTTGGTTAGATTCTTCAGGATTGACCTTGATTGCATCAACATTAGTTAAATCAAGATCAGTCTTTTCCAAAAAAATATTATTTTGAGAATCTTTACGTCTCAAAAACCCCTGAGGATCGACAAAGAGGAAATTTGAATCATTCTTGATTTTTTTAAATACCTTATCAGATATCTCGTGATAAATTGGACTCACAAGGTGAGCATCAGCGTTACTTCGGGAATAATCAATTTTTTCACATTCATTTTCTAGTTTGAGGGTTCTATCAGAGCCAGTAATTGAAATAGCAAATTTTGTAGTATTTTTTTGTGATTCTGAATTTACAAGATTAATCTTATCATCATCCAAATATTGTTTTGGAAAATCTGGACCAAATTTTGTGTACAAATCCACATCAAATTTGAATTGCCTGGCAGTTATACCAGAATAGCAAGCAGCCCCACCGATTTGCTCATAATTGTTTTCATCAATAGTTATCGTGTCAATTGCACAATGGGAAAAAACAGCTAGTTTCACTTCTTCTTGATTTTAATCAGTATGGATTTAGTTTTTTGCATTTTTTTTAGCGATGCATTCCTCACAAATTATCTCACCATGAATAATCACCACTTCCACTCCAGAACTAAAACAAGTATGGCAAAGACCACGCATGATATATCAATTGAATTTATTCGATCTAGGATTAAAACATGTATGATTTTTATCCAAAATACAGGCACAAAATAACCAATTTTAATTAAAATTCTACAAGAATATAAGTAGGAAAATTCGCTCAAATTCATGCCACTTAAGCGTGCAAGTAGAGGTCGTACAAAGGGAGGAAAAGGATCCTCAGGTACAGTACAATGTACAAACTGCGGACAGACAGTTCCAAAAGACAAGGCAAAAAAAGTCACATCAAAATTAAATTTGGTTGAACATACTTTGGCAAAAGAACTACGTGCACAAGGCGCATATATTGCATCACCAACAGTTTTGAAACATTACTGTATTTCATGTGCAATTCACTTTAAGATTCTAAAAATTAGATCTGCAGATAATAGAAGAAAACGTGGAAAACTTCGTTAGTATTATTCTTTAATATTTTTAGCAGTGTAAATCATTCTTTGTATCAGAGTAATTCCTGCAATTATCACTACAATAATTACAGCATATTCCATAAATCCAGCCATCCCAATAATTGCAATTACCAATAATCTTTCAGCTCGTTCTCCAATTCCTATTCCCTGAAGTTTAATGTTAATAATATCAGATTTTGATCTAGCATAACTTACTAACAAAGACAACGTAATTGCAAGCAATACAAGATATGGTTCAGCATATCCTCCAACTAAAAGCCCTAAAAATATTGCAACTTCAGAAATCTTATCAAACATCGAATCAAGATATTCACCTTTTTTTGAAGTCTTTCCAGTAACTCTTGCAACTTGTCCATCCACCATATCAAAGAATCCTGAAACAAGTAACAGAATACCACCAAGAATTAATCCATATTCAATTCCCATTCCATAAACAACTGCAGATACTAGTGCAAATGCCAACCCTACAAATGTCCAAAAGTTTGCAGACAGCCCTGTAGATGCAAATCCCTTACCTATTTTTTCTAAAGTAGGCCTAAGAGTATCTCGCAGATTATTTAACACGAATTACACCCAAAATACCATCTAATAAAGTGAACAGGAGCGGAACAGAGACAAAATGAGGTAAAATTCATCAAATTACAAGATTTTTCAAATTTGGAAAAATAGTCAGTTTTGAATATTATTTAGAATTTTTGTAATTCAGATATTAAATTAGAAAATAAATTAATTATTTTGAGATAGGTTGATTGCAATTAAAGTAGAAATAATCTTTGCAGCCAAAGATGCAGTAGCACCATTATCATGATATGGGTTCAATTCCACAATATCAACTCCTATAACTTTGGTTTCCTGAAAAGTATGAATCATATCAAACAATTCTCTAGATGTAATCCCATCAGATTCAGGGTTTCCAACACCAGGGGCATATGCAGGGTCTAATACATCAAGATCAAAACTAGAGTACATTGTATCAAATGTAGAAACATGATCTTTTAGAAGACTAGGACCTTTGCCTTCACGAATTTGTTTGTAAGTTATGGTCTTAATTTTATTCTCAGTTAGAAATTCTAATTCTTCTTTGACAAATGCTCTTGCACCAACATGCAAAATATTTTCAGCCCCTCGCTCTTCAACAATTCGTCTCAAGTAAGATGCATGACTTAGTTTAATGTCTGCAAATTCATCACGTAAATCATAATGTGCGTCAAAAACAACATATCCAGTTTCTTTTGGAAAACTAGTGTATGTGCCATAAGTAATGGAATGCTCACCACCCAAAATGAACAACTGTCTTTGTTTTGCAACAAGTTCTGTAGTAATTTTTTTAACCATGTCAATCATTTCAGATGCCACTACAGTGTGACGAGTGTTTCCCAAATCCTCAATGTTTACAGTTTCTAAATCAATTCCAAGTTCAGGATGAAATATCTCAATATTATTAAAAGAATCACGAATTACGTCAGGTCCAAATCTGCAACCAGGCTTGTATGAATGAGTAGCATCAAAAGGTATTCCGAATATCGTAGCTATAGGTTCGGAATCATCATCTGAAGATGTGATTAGGGGATTGTTATTCATGTATAGATCAAGAAAACTCATATTTTTTACACCATCAAATTTGGTCTCTTTGAGAGATACTTTGGAAGATTCAAACCAGTGAAAGGCTTTCCTTTAGTTTGTTCTTTAATTTCATTAATAAAATCATCAAATGGTAATTCCCGTACATCCCCAGTTTGTCTATCACGAATACTAAGATTTTGAGAGTTTGCTTCTTTTTCACCAATTACCAAAATGTATCGAATCCATTCTTTTTCAGCTTCACGTATTCTTTTTCCAATGCTTTCATTTCTATCATCAATGTCAACTCGAACGTCATTTGCAGAAATTTTCTCAGTTAATGAATCAGTGAATGTATTGAATTCTTCTTTGAGAGGAATAATTCTAACTTGTGTAGGGGCCAACCAAAGTGGGAATTGTGGTTTTCGCCCTTCATGAGAATCTTTTGCAGCTTTTTCCAACAAAGCGTAGATGATTCTCTCAATTGCACCACTAGGTGAATTGTGCAATATGATTGGATTTTGTTTTATATTATTTTCATCCACAAAATCAATTCCATATCTATTTCCATTTTCTACATCAATTTGATCAGTTGATAAAGCAGATGCTTTTCCTAGACCGTCAACAAAATTAAACTCCCATTTCAATACAAAGTAAAAGAATTTTTCTTTCCACATTTCTACTAATACAGGTCTTCCATGTTTTTTGACTAGTTCTTCAATTGATGATTTGTTTTCATTGTAAAAATCCTCAGTGAATCGAATTGCCATTTCATAGTCAGTTTGATCTATTCCAAGTTCTTTGAGGACACTTTGAGATAGATCAAATCTAATCTTGATTTCATCGATTGCCTGTGGCATATCTTTGCAAAATGCATGACAGTCAGGCATGGTAAATGCTCTTAATCGCCTCAAACCGACTAATTCTCCAGATTGTTCACGTCTAAAGCTGTAACGAGTCAACTCATAGAGTTTGTATGGTAAATTTTTGTATGATAATTGATATTGATTAGCCATCAGGAATTGGCCAAAACATGCAGCAAATCTCAAAAAGAGTTTTTTGCCTTCAGAGTCAATATTGTATTGTCTTGCAGGGAATCGGTTAAAGTAACTAACCATACTCGGATGTTCTGAATCATACATGATTGGAGTTTCAACTTCATAACCACCATATTCTTTGACCCTATCAGTAACATATCGTTCAATTAATGATTTGATCAAACGGCCATTTGGATAGAATCGCATATTTCCAGAATCAGATGCAGGTTCATAGTCAGATATCCCCATCTTCTTCATCAAAGCAACATGTGGAGGAGGTTGGTCTACTTTGCGTATTTTTGCAGATTCATATTTTGCTAAAATTTCTAATTTGGGATATTTTGCAAAATTAAAATCACCAATGTTAGTCATTGTACCATCTGGAGAAAGTATTTTCCAAAAAGAACGAATTTTAGATTCACCTTCGAGTGCATCAGAAGTTAATTCTTCATCAGGTTTTGCAGATGCAGAATCTTTTGTGACAACTTTAGAACTTTCTGCAAGTGGGTGTCCCTTTACTTGAATTTTGTAAGACTTTGTCCAACCAAATGGAGAATGAGACACTTCAAGGCCAGATGCGCCATCTTCCATCTCTTTAAGTAATTTAATGGCTATTGATGGTTTTGCAAGGTTTGAGCTAAGGTGAGCATATGGATATAACAATAATTTTTTGCATCCAATTTTTTCCATTGATGCTTTAATTTGAGATATTGCATTTTGTGCTACTGAGGAATCATCACCATCTTCAATTGCAACAAATACCACTACAAGTTCTTCCAATCTTTGAGTTTGAGGATTTTCAATATCCTCAGCAGATTGTATTTCCTTTTTTGTAGGAGTATACTCGATATTATCACAGTGTAGTTGCAATATACGCATGTTTAGAGATGTTAAATTGGGCATAAATATACGATTCTCAAAAATTGCAATTCCAAGAGAGATTTCTAGAAGATTAGTCAGATCAGAATTACTATTGAAATTTATTCAGAATTAATACAAATGATTCATGCAAGGCAAAAAAGATGAGCATAGACATCAGGAACTACTCAAAGAAAAGAAGGAATTAGAAAAAAATAGACCACATGGGATTGATGAAATGCGAAGATGGAAGCATGACATGGGTAAAATTTTACAAGAATTGGAATTATACAATAAGTAGACTTCTCAGGTCATATTTTAGATCTAAATTCAAATGTACTATATCTACAAATAAAAACAGACAATGAACCCATCAGATGTTTTTAGAAAAAGGAATCTTTCAAAAGTTAATTTTGAATATGAAGAATTGATTGGGAGGGATTTTTCAGATTCCAACATGAAGGGAGTAGATCTCAAAAATAGGGACATACACAATGCTGATTTGAGTCGTACTGATCTTAGTGATGCAGATATGAGTGGTGCAATATTATTCTATGTAAAAATGCGAGGGGCAGATTTACAACAAACAAATTTGTCTAGTGCAAAACTATGGGATGCAGATTTGTATGGAGCAGATATGCAAGGGGCAGATATTAGAGGAGCAGACTTGTTTTATGCAGATTTACGAAATACTGATTTGAGTAATGCAAACCTTAGTGGTGTTAATCTTAGACATACAAATTTTGATGGTGCAGTACTAGAATCTACAAATTTTGAAGGGGCCAATTATGATTCAGATACACTGGATACAATTTCAAAAGATGCAAAAAATCAATTAAAAAAACAAGGTAAAAAATGGTAAAATATATAATTAAAAAAATAAAAAATAAAGGAATTATTCCTCTACGTTTGAATCAGTAATTGAATCATCTACAGTTGGAATTACAGATTCAACATCAATTAGGCCATGTTGAAATAATGGAATTCTCAAACCATTTTCCATATTTTGAACTTTGGCAGTGGAGAAATCAAGTACAAAAGTACCAGGAGAATCAGCTACAGGGGCATAATGTCCTCTTAGAATGATTCTAAAAGTATCGCCACCATCTAAAGTGCCTGTACCATGTAATCTAAGTTTTCCATTTACTGCTTTGCCTTTCAATTCTAATGGAATGTCAAGTCTATCACCAACAGAAATTTCTGCAGTTGATTTTACTTTCCAAACTCCATTGTTTTGATGAACTGCTTTGCCATCAAGTGCTATACTTGAAGGGAATGCTTGACCTGCAATAATTGCCCAGCCACTAGTTTTACCATCAAACTTTACTTCGGCTTGTCTATCTGGAGATGCTACTGCTACATCAGATAATGCATCAGTAGTTACCGATGAAACGCCAGTAGGGATAAAACCATTGTTTGCATCTTCTGCAAATACACTAGTTGTTCCTATTGAACCAAAAACAAGTACTGCTAGCACAGGGAGTGCAAATAACAATGAATGTTTTTTATTGTTTTGTTTCATGAAGTGGAAAAATGAAAAATTGTACTTAAGGGACAAGCAGAAATCATCAGTATTAATTCTCTGTGTCATGAAATGAAGTGACAGTTTATTTCAAAATGAGCCTAAAATAAAATCAAGATAATTTTGATTTTTCTCGTAGTGCAATAACTGAACGTAAAATCAAGCCAGAGATTCCTAAATTAGATGTAAGAAAGGTACTTGCTCTCAAAAGAGATTTTTCTCCACGAAATCCTTCATCATAAATCATCTCTACAGATCCCATATCAGTCTCAACAAAAGATGTGATTAAAGAAAAAACACCTAATTTTTCATCAGTTTGTTCTGAATAAAGTCGTAATTCTACTTTTGAAATTTTGAATTCATCTTGGATGAAATTTCCAGATGAAAATAAAATCTCAACAGCATCAGGAGTTTTATCTACGCGTTTAGGATCATGTAAATCCACAATATTCATTCTGTATTATTTAAAATCATTCCTAAATAAGTAATAATATCAATACAGATTACTATCAAAAATAACTTTAATCTAATCTCGCGTTATTTTATCAAACACACAACTAGCTGTAAGATCACCTGTAACATTGACCATAGTCCTAATCATGTCCAAAATTCTATCTACAGAAAGTAACAACAAGATTCCAACTGGAGGAATACCAACCGTTATCAGTATTGTAGACAAGACAATTACACCAGCTCCAGGTACAGCAGGAGTTCCAATAGAAGCCAAAAGTGAAGTTATGATTATTACTAAAATAGATAGCATACTCAATTCAATTGCAAAAAGCTGTGCCAAAAAGAAGACAGCAATTACCTGATACAAGGCAGTACCATCCATATTCACAGTAGTTCCAAGTGGAATTACAAATTTTGAAACTCTTGTATCCAACTTAAGATCCTCTTCAGCAGTCTTTAATGTCACAGGCATTGTTGCCATTGAGCTGGCTGTTGAAAAAGCCAAAGTTTGCGGATCACGGAATTTTGAAAATGTAGAAGATATCGGTCTTTTTGCTACAAACTTTAAGAACAATGTGTATACCAGCAACATGATTCCAAGACCCAGAACAACGGTTCCCATGTATACCCCCAATCCAACCATTGTTCCTATACCAACTGTAGCAACCATTCCAACAATCAATCCAAAAACTGCAAACGGTACAATTTTCATAGAAATCAATAGAATGTGTAATGTTATTTTTTGAATTGATTCCAGTAGATCTAGCAATGGTTTGACTGATTCTTTCGGAAGAACTGCCATTGATAATCCTACAATGAGTGCCATTATCAAGATGCTAAACATCTGCCCTTCAAGATATGAAGAAATTGGATTTTTTGGAATAATATTAGATGCTATGCTTGGAATATCATCTAACGAAAAACCTTCTGTGACTTTCAAATCATCTTCAGAAAGATCATGTGTTTCTTGTAATGCAGTAAGGTCTAAAATACTTCCAGGTGCTATAATTGATGCCAGCGATACTGCTACGAGTATTGCAATGGTCGTAGTAATTACAAAATAAGTACCAACTCCCAATCCCAGAGTTTTTAGTTTATCTTTTGCCCCTAAATTAGTAATAGCTACTACAATTGATGTAAAAATTAACGGGACAATAATCATTAAAATTACACTCAAAAAGATGTTGGCAGGAATTTTAAGATATGATGATAAAGTATCCAAAGTATCATCATCCAACCCAACACCTACATCATCACCTAAAATCAACCCTACACAAAGCCCTATGATTAATGACAATACAACTTGGAGCCACAAATTTTTGAAAATATAATTTTTAAACGTCATTTAATACATTTTGATTTTCAGCATCCATCAAAAAGGATTCGATAGTATTATTTACTAAAAAATTAGTTTTTCAAACATGGATCCACATGAATTTCATGGCAAAGATATCCCCCATATCAAATTAGATCCAAAAATGACCATAGAAGACTTGGTAGACGTGTTTGCAAGTTCAGGATATAATGGACGACAGTTAGGTGATGCAGCTAAACTATATGCAAAAATGATTGAAGAAGACGCAACAATCTGTCTGACAGTTTCAGGGGCCATGACACCAGTAGGGTTTGGGGGGATAATCAAAACACTGATTGAAAGAGGATTTGTAGATTGGATTGTTACGACAGGAGCCAATGTGTATCATGAGGATCATTTTGCTTGGGGACTGCCAGTAAAACAAGGAAGTTTTGATGTGGATGACATGAAATTGTATGAAAATGAAATTGTCAGAATCAGAGATGTATATATCAAATTTAATGAAACATTAGAAGCTCAAGATCAATTAGTTCAGAAAATGTTTGGAGATGATTTTCCAGATGTGCCATTTACTACTGCAGAATTTTGTAATTTAATGGGGAAATTAAGTAAAGAAAAAGCAAAGCATCCTGAAAAGAGTTTTGTCACATCAGCATATGATTATGATGTTCCAGTATACATTTCAACAATAAAGGATTCATCACTAGCTTTGAATTTAGCAGTGCATAGATTAGCAGGTAAAATATACAATTTAGATTTCGTAAGAGAAATCATAGAGCAGGCAGCTATCGTATATGATTCTAAAAAATCAGGAATTTTAGAATTAGGTGGCGGAGTACCAAAGAATACAGCTCAGCAAACAGGTCCACTTTTAGATCAAATTCTAAAAAGATCCGATGGAGGGCAAGATTACATTATTCAAATTACTGATGCACGTCCAGATACAGGGGGTTTGTCAGGAGCAACACTCCAAGAAGGAAAAAGTTGGGGCAAAGTCCAAGATGCACATAATGGAATGGTCACAGTTTATGCAGATGCCACCATTGCATTTCCCATTCTTGCATTGTATGTTCTGAGCAATCAAAAAAGTAGAGAGCCAAAAAGACTGTACAAAAAACTCGACAAACTATACAAAAACCTAAGTGATGATTATTTCAAAAACCCTGCTAATTAAATAAAAAAATCTAAAAAGAAAAACTAAAACTTGTCAAATCGAGCGCGTTCAAGATCACGATCATCTTTTGATTCTTTCTTGTATTCTTTGTAGTGTTCTTTACAAAGAACTGTCTTTTTTCCAGAAGAATTTACACGCAATCCAGCATTTTCTACTTTGCTAGTATTAAGAGAACGAGCACCGTCTTGATCACAGCCTTCAAAATTGCATTTTGCTCCTTTTGATACTATCCCCATATAGAATAGTAATCAAGATGTTATTTATACTTGAAAATAATTTTTAGATTTAATTTAATGATTGAAAGAGTAATTCTAAAAATGGTACATCGTTTATAAGAGGAATATTTTTTTCTAAAATCATGGGTGGAGCAAAGAAACCAACTGCAGGAAACAAAGACAAATCTGGCAGTTCTAAAGACACAAAGAAAAAGAAAGACAAAGGTGAAGGTGGACCAAAGAAAGCAGAAATTACAGTTGTCGTAAATGAGCAACAAGCATTAAAAATTATTCAAAATTCCAAAGTTCTCACAGTTCAAGACCTTGCAAGACAAACTGGCGTTAAAATTTCAGCAGCAAATGCATTCCTAAAAGAATCTACAAGTAAAGGAGTGGTAAAAAAAGTTGGCGGATATTCAGGGCATTATTTGTATCAAGCAGTTTCCTCATAGATACAAAGTACATCTCCAGATTTAACATCCTTTAACGCATCAATATTATCGCCGAGTTTTCCTATAGGAGTCATTGTTTTTGTAAATACAGCATCATTTAGAAAGAAACACAAACTTCCAGTTGAAGGCAAAAATGCAACATCGCCTTTTTTGAATTCAGTTCTAGATCTTTCAATTCCAGAATCAACACTGGATTCAAAATACAAAATGCTTTTTCCAAGTAAATGCGCATGGCCCTCTAACGGTAAAGATCTCATAATTGTTCCAACAGTTCTCGGAGACAAATGTCGTTTTAGATCACATGAAACTTTTGCTTTTCCACGAATTTCTAAAATTAGCTGTTTTCTGGAGACTGATGATGTACTCATTTCGTACTTGAAAATGATTAGATTATATAACGTTTTAAGAAAATTTTCTTACTTGTCTAAATCTAATGAATCTGCATTAATTGAAGCACCACAACCTGAAGAATTAGATACAGAGGTCGAGGAAAATGCAGGATTAAACAAAGCATTAGATACCTATAGAAAATTAATAGACAGAAAAGATCTGGTCGAACCATTAACTGAAAAAGAACAAGAAAGTCTTGAGAAAAAAATCAAAGAGATTGAAAACAGAGAAGTAGTTGAAAAAATTGAAGAGCATGATCCAGTAGAAATTCCTTGTGAGAAAAACAAAATTACAATTGGACCACCAACATTAACAAGATTTGAAAAAGCAAGAATTATGGGAGCAAGAGCATTACAATTATCATTGGGAGCACCACCATTTATCCCAATTCCAAAATCAGCTAGAATTTCATTAGATATCTCAATGGAAGAGTTAGAGCAAAGAGTAATCCCAATTACAATTAGACGAGTACTTCCTAACGGAGATTATCAAAACATACCAATTGATTACTTTGAGAAATAATCAATAACAAATAACATTTTAAAGAAATTTCCATCGTATTGGATAGATTTGATTATAGATATCATTGAACATGAACCTATCGTCGATAAAACTTAAAAGAACATAAAATTTCTAATTAATGAATAATGCTCATGGAAGAGACAACTGAACCAAGTGGTCAAGAGCAGACCGAAACGTCTGAACAGGCCATAATAAAGATAGGAAACTACCCCGTCATGGAATCAGCTGTTGAAGTATTAGCAATTTTAGGAAATAAAAAGAAAGTAGTTTTGCAATCAAGAGGTAATTCAATACCAAATGCAGTTGCAGTAGCAAACATCATTACAGAAAAAATGCTCAAAGGTAACTCTGAAATTCAAAAAATTAATCTAGATACAGTATCTGCTGCAGGGATTGGAGATATGACATCAACGATTGAAATTATTTTAATTAAAAACTAGTAAACGCTTCCAGGACCTTTAAGAAGCATATTTTCACATTCTTTGCAAACTTGCTCATCAATGTTTGATTCCAAATTGTGATGTATCTCACAAATTAACAAACTTGATTTGATATAGTTGCACAATCCAATAAACTTTGAAAGATTAGATGGAGTGTAGGCCATGTCTGAAGAAAGGCTATCACTTAACTCATCAATCATTATTGAAACTTGTTTTTCTGCCAAAAGTTTTGCAATCAAAGAAGGATCACCTCGTGTACCTCTAATGTAATTGCTAATTGCAGCTTGAGTTACCCCTAACATTTTAGAAATTTCATCTTCTCTAATATTATGATCTTCTGCAAGTTTTTTGGCAAGAATAGCCCGCAATGCAGGAATTAGAGTTTTAGATTCAATTTCAGCAGGAAGTAGCAATACCCCTCAAGAATTTGATTAAGGATTTAAAGTTTGCAATAAAAAATAGATGAATCTCTACAGCCTCATTAGGCATAGCTATTTTAATTTCAAAATAACATCTAGGTTGTTGGAAGAGTTTTCAAATAATCTTTACAGTGTTTTAGAAGAATCATGTAATGAATGCAAATCAAATCTGATATCACTATCAGGAGGATTAGACAGTTCCATAATTGCATATTTTTTAAAACAAAGAAAACCCAAAGCAGTAGCAATAATTGCCGAAGATTTTGTATCAACGGATCTAACATATTGCCAAATGGTTTCAAAAGAAATGCAATTACCATTAACAATTCACAATGTTAAAACAGAACAAATTCTAGAAGCAATAGAGGAAACAATTAAAATTTTAAAAAATTTTAACGATATAGAAATTAGAAACAATGTTGTAATGTATTTAGCAATTAAATGGGCAAAAGATAATGGCGAAAAATCAATAATCACAGGGGATGGGGCTGATGAATTATTTGCAGGATATAGTTTCCTCATAAACAAATCAGAGGAAGAATTAGAAAGAGAAATTAAAAGAGTATGCTCAGTAATGCACTTTCCAACACAGGAAATAGGCAAAACGTTGGGAATAACCATAGAATCTCCATTTCTAAATGACAAAGTAGTCCAACTGGCTGAAAAAATTCCAGTCAATCTCAAAGTAAAAGAAGAAAATGGAAAAAGACACGGCAAATGGATTTTACGTAAAACTTTTGAAAAAAAAATCCCGCACCAAATTGCATGGAGGGAAAAATCACCAATGCAAGATGGATCAGGAACAGCAGGATTAACCAACCTATTTGATTCAATTGTAGGCGAAGAACAATTTGTTGAGAAGAAATTAACAGTAGAGAAAACAGATGACGTAGTAATTAGAAGCAGAGAATCAATGTATTACTATGAAATCTTTAAAAAACTGTATGGCACCCCAGTAGATTCTAAATCAGAGGAAACATGTCCATACTGCAAACATCATGTTGGAAAATCTAAATTTTGTAGAATGTGTGGAGCATTTCCAATCTAAATATTTTTTTTATATTTTCTAGGTTTTTTGAGAAAAATTTTCCTACATCCTGAACAACAAAAATAGACTTTTTTTCCATCATGATCATGAATTAATGCTAATTCCTCATCAAGTTCTATTCCACATACAGGATCTACTGGCATAGATTTTTCACCTCTAAATTCAATTTATAGTTTCATCTATAACGAATTTAATCCTAATTTGATAGTAGATGATTTTTGAGTTTTTGTGTTACAGTTCCAGTCATAGTTGAGAGATGATCGATTTCTAATCTGATTTCAATACAATCTCTCAATGAAACAATAGATTCAATTTCTTCAGCTGCTCCAAAAAATTCCTGTTTTCCAAAACACCTTTCACAAACTAACCATTCACTAGCATGTCCACCAAGAGTAAGAGGTTTGTACTTTATTTTGTAAATTAGTTTATGTCGGTCATCACAGGAATTCATATTGTAATTTCCGGTAATTGTGATTTTATTTTATCAGTCACATCAGAGGTGATTTTTAAAATATATTCAATGTCAGAAGAAGATAAATCAGTTTGTCCTTCATCAAGAGAATCTTTTACAATTAAACCAATTTCTTTAGTTAATTCAGACATTGCTAAATAGTCAGAATCTAATTTTTCATTGGTTAACACGTAATAAAATCAAATTTTATGGTTAATTAAGAAGATCATAAAGTTCCAAAATTGGAAACCAGATCTAATTAAGAATGAATTATTTCAATTATTTTCTTTGGAATTGAACCATAATCAGCGTCAGGTTCAGATACGACATACAAAATGTCATCATTAATTATTATACTGATTGCAAGTGCACGTTCACGAGATGCCATTGCAAAATTAACAGGGCCAAGTTGTTTATCAAACTCTTTTCTCATTTTTACACGCAATGCCAATTCCATGAAAATCATTTCGTCATCTTTTTCACTTTCTAAAGGTTCAACATTTTCCTTCATACCGCCAGCAACTAATCGACCTCGTTCATTTATCACCCCAGCAAATCTAATCTTAGGATCAAGTGTAAATATGGAATCACAAATTTTTGTATAATCATATATTTTTGCAGACAAATTACTGACCCTAAATTGCACTCATTTATTATCTTTATACAGAATTTTGGGGCTGATAATCTAGGAAGTTAGTTTCTTTACCAACGTAAGAAACTCTTCATCAGACATTGAAGGAATTTTCATGATTTCAAGATTTTCTAAAACATGTGCGTCAGATTTCTGACCTACCAATGGTGCTAAAATTCCAGGAGTTGAGCGAATAAATTGTAAAGCACGTAAAGAGGGCTTTAATTCATTAAATTCAGGCATTACGCCCGGAGTAAGCAAACGTCCTTGCATGAATGGCACACTAGTAAATACACCAATTCCCAATCTTACTGAAGCCTCTAAAATCGACACGATTTCTGTTCCAAGTAATTGATTCTTTGCAAGTAAAGCTTGATCATAATTCATATTGTAAGGTAATTGGATAAATCGAAATCCATGATTTTCTCCACCAACTTGTTTTGCCAAATTTACTGTATCTTCTAGTGAAAGATATTGGGGATTATTTGATGGAACTCT
>Ga0265303_10001534_pt1 | contig 14259 bp, 7 predicted proteins | sample Helome_2_FD_192494 | JGI IMG/M metagenome (GOLD analysis project Ga0265303, IMG submission 192494) | Marine sediment microbial communities from subtidal zone of North Sea - Hel_20160317 (Illumina Assembly) | ecosystem: Environmental > Aquatic > Marine > Subtidal zone > Sediment ... | reverse complement strand
GATGCGCCCGGCGCCTTCGACAATGCAGCCACAGTGGCCGCGACCGAGACTGACCCCGACCCGGGTAATAACACGGACGACAGCGGTAACGGTGGTACCGCGGGGGCAGCGGCCGATCCGGTTCTAGGCCTTGCTAAAACAACAGGAGCGATCACCGATCATGGTGACGGCACGTTCACCACGACGGTAACAATCACGCTGGAAAACCTCGGTAACGTGGTGCTGAGGGACGTCCAGGTAGTGGACGACCTGACCGCGGCATTTCCGGCGCCCGCGACTTTCTCGGTGAATTTGCTCACCAGCGCCACGCTGGCGGTGAACGGACTCTACGACGGTTCGGCCGACAAGAACCTGCTCACCGGCATGGACACCCTGGCGATCGGCGCGCAGGCGACTGTCAACTTCAATCTCACCTTCGATCCAATGGGGCTGCCCGGACCGTTCCTGAACTCGGCCTCCGGCACGGCACAGAACGACGGCGGCGATGTGACGACGGACATTTCCGACGACGGCACCGACCCGGATGCCAACGGCAACGGTGATCCCGGCGACCCCGGGGAGGATGACGCCACCCCCATCGCCTTCACAGAAACACCGGTGCTCGGGGTGGCGAAAGCGGCCTCGCCCACCACCGATAACGGGGACGGGACCTTCACCACGACGGTCACGGTCACGCTGGAAAACCTCGGCAATGTCGTGCTGCAAGACCTTCAGGTCAATGACAATGTGAGCCCGGCCTTCCCGCCGCCTGCCTCGTTCACCGTGGCCAATGTGACCAGTCCGCTGCTGAGCGCGAACACATCGTTCAACGGCGTCGGTGACACGGCTTTACTGCTGGGAACCGACGTTCTGGCCGTCGGGCAAAGCACCACAGTGGCCTTTGATTTGAGCTTCGATCCCGACGTGCTCAGTGGCCCTTTCTTCAATTCCGCGAGCGGTCAGGCTGCCGGACCCGGAGGTGCCCCCACGAGTGATGTCTCGGACGAGGGCAACACACCGGATGCCAACGGTGACGGTGATCCGGGCGGAGTCGGCGAAGATGACCCCACCGAGATCGGCTTCCTGGCCAGGCCTGCTATCGGCGTGGCCAAGGCCGCTTCCCCGTCTAGAGATAATGGCGATGGCACGTTCACCACGACGATCACCCTGCGGGTCGAAAACCTCGGCAATGTCATTCTGCAGGAATTGCAGATCAGCGATGATCTAAGCGCGGCTTTCCCGGCGCCGGCAACGGTAGTGATCACCAGTCCGACCAGCCCGACACTTGACATAGACGCCGCTTTCGATGGTCTGGGCAATCGGGATCTGCTGCTCGGCACGGACAGCCTCGGCGTGGGGCAGACCGCGACGGTGAGCTTCAACCTGACCTTTGACCCGGCCGGATCGGCCGGACCGTTCAGCAACACGGCGGTCGCCAGCGCCTTGTCGCCGGCTGGTACCCCAACCACCGATCTGTCAGACAGTGGCAGTGATCCGGATCCCAACGCTGACGGTGATCCGGGTGGTCCCGGAGAAGACGATCCGACCGCCATCACCTTCATCGAGAACCCGGTTCTCGGCGTTGCCAAGGCGGCCAGTCCCACTACTGACAACGGCGATGGCAGCTTTACGACCACGATCACTCTGACGCTGGAAAACCTGGGCAACGTCATCCTAAATGACGTGCAGGTCAGCGACGATCTCGGCGCGGCTTTCCCGGCTCCAGCGGCCGTGAGTGTGGCCAACCTGACCAGCCCGTTCCTGAGTCTGAATCCCGCCTATGACGGCGTCAGCGACATCGACTTGCTGTTGGGCAGCGAGAGCCTGCCGGTAGCGAGCACGGCGACCGTGACATTCGATCTGACTTTCGACCCCAACGGCCTCGCCGGACCATTCAGCAACACGGCGCTCGGCAACGCCGCAGGCCCGGCAGGCACACCGACCAGCGACCGTTCCGATAACGGTACCGACACGGACAGCAGCGGGGACGGGGCTCCGGACGGTCCTGGAGAGGATGACCCGACCTCGATCGCTTTCTTCGAAAATCCGGTGGTCGCAATTGCCAAGTCCTCGAGTCCATCGATCGACAACCTCGACGGGACTTTCACTACCACCATCACCTTGCTGGTCGAAAATCTCGGTAATGTCGTGCTCGACGACCTGTCCATCACCGATGATCTCGCGGCGACATTCCCGGCATCGGTGAGTTTCAGTGTGGCCAACCTCAACAGTGTCAGCCTGACAATCAACCCGGGCTTCAACGGCACTTCTGACGCAAATTTACTGGCCGGAACTGATGTTCTGCCGGTCGGTGGGTCGGCTACGCTCGCGTTCGATATAAGCTTCGACCCCGGGGCCTTGCCCGGGCCGTTCCTCAACACCGCCATCGCCAGTGCGGCAGGCCCGGGTGGTACAAGCACCAGCGACCGCTCGAACTCTGGCAATGACCCGGATCCCAATGACGACGGCGATCCGAGCATTCCCGACGAAGACATCCCAACGCCGGTCGGTTATATCGAACGACCTGTCCTGGGCGTAGCCAAGGCGGCCGGTCCCGCCGTCGATAACGGCAATGGCACGTTTACCACGACGATCACGGTGACGCTGGCAAATCTGGGCAACGTGCTGCTGAGTGATGTCCAGGTGATCGACGACCTCAGCCTGGCGTTTCCTGCACCATCGACCCACACCGTCAGCAACCTGACCAGTGCAACCCTTGCCGCCAACGCCGCTTTCGACGGAGCAGCCGTCACGGCCCTGCTCGCCGGCACCGACACCATTGCCGTCGGGCAGTCGGCCAGCGTGACATTCGATCTGACTTTCGACCCCAACGGCCTGCCGGGGCCGTTCCTCAACTCGGCACAGGCAAGCGGCGCCGGGCCCGGGGGAACGGTAAGCAGCGACCTGTCCGATTCCGGCAGTCAGCCGGACGCCAACGGCAACGGTGATCCGGGCGATCCGGAGGAGAACGATCCGACGGTCATTGACTTCGTGGAAAATCCGGTCCTGGGCGTCGCCAAGGCCGTTGGCGCCACGATCGACAACGGCGACGGCTCCTTCACTACAACGGTGAGCATCGCTGTACAGAACCTCGGCAACGTGGTGCTTCAGAACCTGCAGGCAGCCGATGATCTGACTGCGACGTTTCCTGCTCCTGCGACGTTCACCGTCAACAACGTCTTCAGCGCCGCGCTGACCGTCAATCCCCTGTTCGACGGGGCGGGCGAAACTAATCTCCTCGCCGGCACCGACAATCTGGCGGTTGGCGCCAGCGCGCAGGTTAGCTTTGACATCATCTTCGATCCGCAAACGCTGCCCGGGCCGTTTCTCAACTCGGCCACGGCCGCGGCGCAAAGTCCCGGCGGCGACATGAGCAGCGACCTGTCTGACAACGGCACGGAAGCGGATGCCAATGGCAACGGCGATCCGGGCGATCCTGATGAGAATGACCCCAGCCCCATCACCTTTGCCGAAAATACAGTGATCGGTGCGGCCAAATCGGCTGAGCCCGCCAGCGATCTGGGCGGGGGCAGCTTTCAGACCACCGTAACGCTGACGGTAGAGAATCTGGGCAATGTCGTACTGAGTGGCTTGGCGATCACCGATGATCTCGACGCGGTCATCCCAGCGCCCGCTACCTTCAGTGTTTCCGCGATCGGCAGTACCACTTTGACGGTCAATCCTGCCTTTGACGGCAGTTCCGACATCCAGCTGCTGAGCGGTACCGACAGTCTTGCCGTGGGTGAAACCGCGACGGTGAGCTTTGTGCTCACCTTCCAGCCCAACGGCGTGGCCGGCCCGTTCGAAAACGTGGTGATCGCGCAGGCAACAGGGCCGGGAGGCGGCATAAGTTCCGACCGTTCGGACAACGGTACGACCACCGACAGCAATGGTGACGGCTATCCCGGTGGGCTCGGAGAAGACGACCCCACGCCCATCAGCTTTGACGCTCAGCCGGTCATTGGTGCTGCCAAAGATGCAACCACCTCGATCGACAATGCTGACGGCACATTTACGACGACCGTGACAGTGGTGATCGAGAACCTGGGCAATGTCGTGTTGAGCAATGTCCAGCTCAGCGACGATCTGCTGGCGACTTTCCCGCCACCGGCGACTTTCGTGACCGGCTCGCCTGCGTCTTCCAGTTTGAACGTCAACCCGGGCTTTGACGGGGCCGGCTCGATTGACCTGCTGAGCGGGACTGATACGCTGGCGATCGGTGAGACTGCGAGTGTCAGCTTTGAGCTGACTTTCGCGCCCAACGGCTCTATTGGACCGTTCAGCAATACCGCCATCGCCAGCGCCACCGATGCCGGGGGACAACCGACCTCGGATCGATCGGCCGCCGGCAGTGACCCGGACCCCAATGGCGACGGCAATCCCAATTTGCCGGGCGTTGAAGACGCGCCCACGCAGATCGATTTCACTGAGCGATCCGTCCTCGGTATCGCCAAACAGGCGGGGCCGGTCGTCGATAATCTCGACGGAACGTTTTCCGTATCAATCTCCATGTTTCTGGAGAACCTGGGCAACGTCGTTTTAACCGGTGTGCAAGTCAGCGATGATCTGCGCGCGGTGTTTCCTTTGCCAATAGAATTCGTGGTCTCCGAGCTCGCGAGTTCGACTTTGAGTGTCAACCCCGGATTCGACGGTGATACCGACATAAACCTGTTGCTGGGGACCGACTCGCTCGGCCCAGGCATGACCGCGGATGTCTCATTCGATCTGCTCGTCTTGCCAACACAACTGCCAGGCCCATTCAACAATCTTGCAACAGCCGATGCGCACACGAGCCAGGGAACACCGGTGACTGACATCTCAACAGTCGGCAGCGATCCCGACCCGGATGGCAACGGCAACCCCAGCGAGATGGACCCCACGCCACTGCCGATTCCGGCCGCAGTGACTGCCATACCGGCGCTGAATGGGCTGGGTTTACTCATTCTCATCTTGCTGCTGAGCAGTATCGCGGTGTGGCGGTTGCGAGCATGACCAGTCATGTTCACTTGCTACTGACCCCAAAGTCGGACCACTCCGTCTCAAGATGCCTGCAGATTCTGGGCGCCTGGTCGCAACCCGCCATGTGTTGTTCCTTTTTTGGCGTCTTTACGGACGCCTGAAAAAAATGACATAAATTGTCAGTAGTTGTCGCAATACCGTAACAATCACCGACCAAAACGAGCTGATCATTAGTTCTAAAAGCAGCATCATGTTGATTTTATGACAAATAATACTTTTGGCACATCTATTGCATTATATATACCAGGATAGATTGACCGCATGCTGGCAAGATGAAATAGCCACGCTTTCACGGATTCGAAAACGGTCGGTCCATCTCTGAAGAAATTGCAAGCTGGCAGCGACGAAATCGCTATGAATTGTCAAGGATTTCTCGTCAGGGAAGACAGCAGCCAGAAAAGCAGGGATGCCGGAAGTGCACGGATGCGCTCGCGCAAGGACGCATCGAGGCAGTCACAATGGCATTTGCCGCGCGTGGCTGTCCCGGAAACAGGAAAGATGAGGGAAAGATATACCGGGATCTGGCAAAACGGACATTGCCATGCTGCCACGGAACGGAATTAACCGGTCTATCTTTTTCAATGAAACAGTCTGGCAACGACTCCGTCGTTATGAATTCACTGAATTCCAGGTTAAGGAAGACCAAAGCCAGTACTGCAGGGAAGCCCAATGTGCACGGATGCGGTCACTCGTTGAAACAAACGGGCAAGGATGCAGCCGGGCAAGGACGCAATTGATGGTAGTGCGGTGACGACGCAGATTCAGGATAAAAGTCAACCGACTCCACGACAAGGGGCGTGCAGGGTACCCCCAAAAGGAACTTAAAATGAGTGAGTATTACAAAATCAAGTATACAATTCACGGGAATGCCGCCAAAATCCGCTCGATGATTTTGTCCTGCGTCAATGAAGACGCCGCCGTGGACAATTTCAAAATGGCCTTTATTGGACAATCGCCATCCATTGTATCCATTGAATGGGTACCCAGGCCAGGCTCAGTGGTCGCAGCCGCGCTGGCACCAATGGAAGAGCCGGTACGCATGCCGGAGCCTAAACCCGCAGCTGTGCCGCGTCAGCCGCTTTGGCACTAAAAAACAGCCTGATTGACTCAGATATACATCTGCTATTTCTAGCCTGAAGCAGAGGAATCGCAATATGCACGGGTTTAATACCACTGAAAGGGTCAAGCAGATTCGCCCTGAAACCAGTCGTAAGTTCTCGCCTGAAAAAAGGATTCGCACTGTGTTGCCCAGTGAAGGAGCACAGGTCATGTCGCCGCTAATTAATCGCGCCGCATTTGATCGAATAAGTAATCAGCCGGATATTTTGCGCCACATTATTCAGATTTACCTGGAAATCACTCCAGATACCCTTGAAAAAATTCATGCGGGGGTCGCTGGGGGAGACAGTGAGCAGGTCGCCCTGGCCGCTCATTCGCTCAAGGGTTCGTCGGCTGAACTCGGCGCCGAACAGCTAGCGGAGCTGTGTCAACAGCTTTGCATGGAGGCAAAAGCCGAAAACATGGAGTCGGCAGAGCTGTTGGCCACAGAGGTATCACGTTGCTACAGGGAAACCAGCACGGCCATGTATGCGCTCGATTTCGGCTGACCAACTAACGCACACCTGCTCTCCTGTCTCGTCATCGCCTTATTCCGGCTGCAGTTTGCTCTTGTAACGGAGGTGTTTCTTTAAAATCGGTATTAGCCGGCCCAAGACCAGGGGCTTGGTCAGATAATCTTCGATTCCCAAGGCAAGCGCCTGTTCTTGTTGATGAGTAAATGCATCTGCAGAGAGCATGACAATTGGCAGATCGTTACATTCCGGGCAGTCGCGGATTTTCATCGCGGTTTCAAATCCATTCATATCCGGCATATGCAGATCCATGATGATCAGGTCGGGGCACAGCTCACGCGCCTTCTCAACCCCTTCATGGCCGTTTTCGGCCAATTGAATAGCAATACCGAGGTTATTAAATACGGCTTTCATCACTTCCCGGTTCAACGCGTTATCTTCAACGGCCAACACGCAATTATCTGAAGTAAATTCAACATCCGTTTCTTCATCGACCGGCGGATCCTCGCCCGGTATTTCTGGTTCCACACAAGTAATTCGCACCTTGATATGGCAGCCTTTCCCGGGGCTGCTATCGATCCCAATATCTCCACCCATCAATTCAACGATTCGCTTGGTGATTGCCAATCCCAGGCCCGAACCTTCAAATTGCCGGGTTGTGCGGCCGTCGGCTTGCACGAAGCTTTCAAATACCGCCGAGTGCTTGTCCTCCGGAATCCCGACTCCCTTGTCCCTTACGCCAAAAAGCATGTAGTCCCCGTCCCGTTCCAGCCGGACTCTCACCTCCTCGCCGGAGGGTGTGAACTTGATTGCGTTGCTGATCACATTCATGAATACCTCGGTGAGTAAAGTGCGGTCGGTAACCATGAATTGCGGCGTACCCGGCAGTATTTCGAGCTTGTAGTCAAGATCTTTGACCTGCGCCTGCACCGCGTTAATCTCGAATACACGCTGAAGCAGATTGTGCACATCGACGTTGTCGACGGACAGCTGCATTTTTCCGGCCTCGATTTTGGAAAGGTCCAGGATGTTGTTGATCAGCTGCAACAGGTTTTCCCCGCTGATCCTGATGTTTTCCAGGTACTTTCTGGATTCCGCTGAAGCATCAAGCTGTTCATTTTTCTTCCACAAGATCTGGCTGAATCCAATGATGGAATTCAGTGGCGTACGAATCTCATGACTCATGTTGGCGAGAAATTCCGTTTTTGAATTGTTGGCAGCTTCAGCCGCTTCTTTCGCGGTATTCAATTCCTCGGTTCTCGATTCCACCAATTGAGTCAGGTTAAGCTGATACCCTTGCAGCTCCTGGTTAGTTATCAAGAGTTGCTCTTCGCTGTCCTCGGCTTTTTTCCGGATGACGTTGATGCGATCCGCCAGGCCCAATGAAAGTACCAGCACCTGCACCGCCGAAGTGGCTTGCAGAGCTGTTTCGAATTGTGGGGTTGATGGTATGACTCCAGCCGCAATCAGAGCGGTAATGATCATCCCGATCAAGAACAGGCCGAAAGCAGCCACAACAAAAAGTGCACGCCGCGAGCCTTTCATCGCACAGCGGATTGTTGTGGCGAATGCGACTATCGGTCCCGATACTGCAATCAGAATGCCAAACTTGATGCTGGCGGCATAGTCGAGCCAAACGGCCGCGAGCATCAGTAGCGCTGAAAGGCCAACCCAGGCTGTCATCAGCCTGTTCATAATCGGTGTAAACTGCCTGATTTTGATGAATTCTTGCGCGAACAACAGCCCCCAGAAGAAGCCCGCGCCGATCAGGAAGGGAATTGACTGGTTGGCCCAGACTGGGGAATCCGGCCAGAGATATTCGTACGACAATCCATCCAGCGACATCTGCAGCAGTGCAAAAAATGCAACATAAAATACGTAGTACAAGTAGCTTTTTTGCTTGATGTTGAAAAAGATGAAGAGGTTGTAAATCGCCATCGCGAGCATCAATCCGTAATACAGGCCCAGCAGGAGTTCCTCATTGTTTACATGAGACAGAAAAGCGCCCGAACGCCATATTCTCAGTGGAAGCTTCATTGAGCTTTGAGACACAATTCTCAGGTAAAGCGTTGCCGATTCTTCAGCAGGCAGCTTGAAGACCATGTTCCGATAACTGATGTCGCGATGAGAAAACGGCAGGGTATCGCCCGATTCTCTGGTAGTGGTGCGGCCATCATCGGAAATGAAGAAAAGACTTATATGGTCGAGCAGTGGGTAGCCGACCTCCAGTAAAAATTGATCTCGTTCCGCGTTGCTGTTCTGGAGTCTGAATCGCACCCAGTACGCCGACTCGGTGAAACCGAAATTGGGAACATCTACCGTGTTTCTGATGAACTGTGAGGACAAGTCGGGAGAGATGACGTCTTCAATACCCCATTGGCCATCCGGATCCTCCAGGATATCGAGATAGGGACCCAGGGTAACCATACCGACATCTTCTGCCAACACGACGGAACCGTCGGCGCAGAGAGAAGTGGAGACAAGCACCACGCCAAGGAATACCGCGATTTGACGGAACACATGCCAACATCCACGCTTGGTGTTCAGGCGGCGCATTAATTACGCCTTCACAGACTTGTGAAATTTTTGCGCGACAATTGAGGATGGAGGCGAAATCATGTTACAGCGGACAAATTCCCTTTCGTTGCTAGATTTTATACCTAACAAAAGGGTAAGCCCCGCGTGCCAAAAGGTCAATTTTGAACGATGCAAACAGGCAATTTTACCCCGGGGGACTGTCAATTGTTGCTGTCCACTTCGGCAGTGGAGATGTGCTTATTCATGCTTGCCTCCTAATGGTTTCCTCAGCCGCTTACCGAATCCGGAGTCGTGATCTGCGACCGCTCGGCGATATCCCGGATAAAGCGGAGTATCTGCTTGGAAGTATAGCGGCGGGCGGGCTCCAGTTGTCCTTCGTTGGTCGTACCGATTACCTCCCCGTCGGGATCGAAAAATATGGCCACCGGAATCCCTTTGGATAGCGTCACGCCAAGTTCCTTTGCCAGGTCCGCGTTCTGGTTGAACTTGCCCACGTCGACATTGACGAACAGAAATCGATCCTCGGTGTATTGCTGAACGTCCTCGCTTTTCAGACGGCGATGCAGGTTGCGGCAGTCCATGCACCAGTTTGCGCCGAAGGTGATCATCAGGAATTTCTGTTCTTTGACGGCCACGTCTCGAGCCGTTACCACTTCCAGGCGCGCATCAATTTTTGCATCATAGACTGGGGATTCACCGTCCGAACCCATCCCCGGTAATACGTGCGGTCCGAACAGGTCTTTCGTCAGTTCCAGGTTCTCAGCGCGCAATTCGGCCAGCAATTCACTCTGCGCCTCGAGGTGCTCTCGGCTGACCAGCGAATAGCTCCCGAGCCACAGTGCGGCGTGATAGATCACCACGCCCGCCAGCAGGCCACCAACAAATCCCGTCCAGGAAAGGTACTTGTTAATAGTTGTCTCCTTTTGTTGCAGTTTGCGATCAACGTTGATACCTAATTATTGCAAAATTTTCGACGGAGTGGACAGCCATAAATATCAGTAACTTAGGAGTGGTTTCATTGCAGAAAATGATGTGTTGTGCTAAACCTTATATAAGCGACAGCTAAATGGGTGCCCCCCAGGGTGAACAGGATGAAGATTAGAACTGTACTGATTAGTTTTTTATTGCTTGGCTTTTTTTCCGTCGATGCATTGGCATGCGGTGACAGCCTGTACCGGGTGGGCAAAGGCGTTTCCTACCGTGTCTATACTGCTCCGCTGCCGGGTAGCGTGCTGGTCTATGGCCAGTCGGAGGGTGCCAAACAACTGGCTGAAGCGCTTGCGCAATCCGGTCATGGCGTACGCCTGGTGGACAACCAGATGGACCTCACTACCGAACTCGAAAGCGGCAACTATGACGTTGTGATCGCGCCGTACAGCGAGCACGATTCAGTTGAATCCAGCGCCGGCAATTTCGAAACGCTCCAGACTACTTACCTGCCGGTAGCAATGGACCGCGACGAAGCCCAGGTTGCCAACCAGAATTATGAAAAAGTGATGGTGGCCGACAAAGACGAGATCAAGCATTACCTCAAGGCGATTCACAAATCGCTTAAGAATAAAACATAGTAATTTTCGCCCGGATGCGCGGGCAATACAATGAGGGTGACAGGGTTGAGGAGTTTTGCCGACAGTCCCGGGGCGCACCTCTTTTGGCTCGGCCTTGTGTGCGTTTTCCTTGCCGGTTCTGCATTGGCGCAGAGCCAGGAAAAGGGTGACGCCGCCCTCAGGATCGAATACCAGTACATCCATACCGCGGATTTCAACGACGAAAACTTCACATTCGATTACTGGACCACGGATTCGCACATCGCCCTGCTATCCGGGGATTACGCGATAACCGACCGCTGGATGGTCTATGCAGCGATTCCATACGTACAAAAGCGTTTCGTTGCCGACCCCAACGACCCCTATGGCGGTGATCCGCACAATCCCAACGATCCCTGGTGGATCGACTTCGTGCCGCCGGACAAGCGGTTCATCGACGATGAAAAATTCCACGGCGGCCTGCAGGACCTGTCGGTCGGTGTGAGTTACCTGGCACTGGACGGACCGCTGAGCATCTCCCCTTACATCGGTTACGGTGTGCCGGCCACCAACTACCCCTTCTACGCCAAGGCGGCCATCGGCGCCAACCTGTGGACCATTCCTGTCGGTGTATCGGCCACCTGGGTCCCCTACTTTTCTGACTGGCAATTCGACGGCAACCTCGCTTACGTATTCTCGGAAAAACCACTGGATATCAATGTCGATTACTGGTTGGCTTACTTTTCCGGCCGCTACTGGTTCAAGCCGAATTTCGCGCTGAACATCTTTTTTTCCGCCAAGTGGATCCGGGATGGACTGGTGATGCCCTGGGACTTTACGGACGATCCCCTTTACGGCAATTACCCGGATGAATTCGACACCATCGAGTGGTGGCAGCATGACCGCCTGCTCAGGCACCGGTTCGTCAACATGGGGATCGGTTTCGATTACTTCATGAACGACAAATACTTACTGTCCGGTAGCTATTTCCAGGCCATCTGGTCTCAGCAGACCAATGAAGTCGACCGGGCATTCACCCTGGCCCTGACCCGCTACTGGGGCGGCAGTGACAGCAATTAAAGCTTGACGCCGAACTCTGCCAGCGTGGCCGGCAGGCTTTCGCGCAACACTTTCCGGCGCTCTTCAAAGTGTTCCAGGATATCCCTGTAGACCGGTTCATCGGTATACCGCTGCAGGCAGAACATATCCCTGACGGCTGGAACCCAGGGCAGTCGAGAGGTTTCCTTCATTCGAAGCAGGAGTTGCAGAGCCTCTTCATCGCGGTCCAGTATTGCCAGAACACATCCCTTGTACAGGGCCTGCCAATAGATGTCACCCCACCAGGGGCCGTTGTAGTTCCACTCGGCAAGAGATTGGGCAAGCTCATTTGTTTCACTTTCACCAACTCCAGCGAGGGCGTTAATCAATGTGAAAAATCCCTCGAGGTCCGCCACAGAACGTGCCTGGCCATTGAGTACCGTGTCCGGCAGCCCGGTCGAACTCAGTACATGGATGGCGGATTCATACTGCCCGGTGGCCTGGTACGCGAAAGCCAGCAGGTAGCGCACATTGATGTCCTCCGGCACCTCAATCATCCGGAATTCGGCGACATCAATCAGGTCGGTGTAGCGACGCATCCGGAACAACAAACCTATGCCGGGTTCGGGTTCCAGTCTCAGTGCAGTCTCAAAATCACCAATGGATGCATACAATTCAGCCAGTTTTTCCACGTGGTCGGGATTGCCGGGTTCGAGATCACGGGCCCGAATCGTCCAGGCGATCGCCTGATCCACTTCACCGACCAGCTCTTTCAACCAACCGATCACCCGGTAGGATCCGGCATCGTCAAACAACTCCTGAACCCTTTCAATGACAGGTCGAATTTCTTCTACCCGCCCGAATTTTCCCAGAAATTCACCCAGCGCGGCATGGCGTGACAGGGATAACGGATCAAATTCCAACGCGCGCCGATAAAGTTGGGCCAGGTCGCCGACCTTTGCCTCAAACTGTTCGTAGCCCAACTGCAGAAGATTGGCATAATTGTTCAGCGCATCCGGATTGTTTGGATTGAGTTCCACGGCGCGCTCAAATGCGGCGCGGGCATCAGGCAGGCCACGAGCCCAGTAGAACTCTCCCAGGGTGTTTTGCACCTCTGACAGCCTGGGATCCAGTGAAAGCGCTTTGAAGATCGGGGCTTCGGCGGCTTCGATGTCGCCCAGGTAAAGCAGGGCTCCGGCCAGGCGGCTGTGGGCCAGGGCTGATTCGGGATCGGCCTCGGTGGCCTCCCGGTAGAGACGCACTGCTTCCAGCAGCGTAGCATCATCCCTGACCTGCCGGTCGCGGACTTTCTGATCGTAGTGACGCGCCAGCAGCATCAGTTCATTGGCCGTGGCATCGAGCGTTGCGGGTTCGGCGATTTCCAGCTCAGAATCAGGCAGCACCAATGAAGCCACCTTCTCGGTAATGGCCTGTTGCACACTGATTAATTCATTGGGTCCCCGCTCGTATACTTCGGACCAGATGGCCAGGCCGCTGCTGCCTTCGATCAGCTGTACCGAAACCCGCAACTTGTTACCCTGGCGGCGCAGGCTGCCTTCGACCAGGTTGGCCACACCCAGTTTTGTGGAAATTGTTAATGCGTCCAACCGCTGGTCGCGAGCCGCGATAGAGGACGAACGTGCCGCGATCCGCAAGCCTGAAACCCGTCCCAGCTGGTCACGCAATTCGTCACTCAGGCCATCGCCCAGGTAAGCATCCCTGGGATCCAGCCCGGCGCTGTCAAAAGGCAGTATTGCAACACTGTTGGGAGCAACGGAGACGGATCCGGGCTTCTCGCCATGGGATTGCAGGGCCGGCTTGATCAGGAAAAACAATCCGGCGGTTCCTGCCACCAGCAAAACCATCGAGGCGGCGATGCTGGCTTTGCCGCGCTTGCTGGCAATCGTGGTGCGTTGCAGCCCTTCGGAGGTCAGATCGAATGTCCATGACAGGAACATTGCCACAGGGAAGCCGACCACGAAACCGATTACGGCCAGGGTCGACACCCATTGCGGCAGGAACAACTGCTCGACCACGGTGACGGCAACTTCGGTGAGACCCCAGGCCACGGCCCCATAGATGGCGGCGGTCTGGACAACCTTGCGCTTGCGTAGCTCGGTGAAGAAAGAACCCGCGGACATGGATCAATTCTGATGCAATTGTCTGGCCATCAGCTTAAGCATAGCTGAAGCTGGCGCAGGGTTCTCGCGCACCAGCCCGTTATAGCGCAACGCCGAACTCAGCCAGCGTCGCCGGCAGCCGTATCCGCAATGCTTTTCGCCGCGCCTCCACCAGGCTCAGGATATCCTGGTAGGCGGATTCTCCTTTGAGGGACTCAAGGCAGGGCGAGTCCATAAGAATAGGACGTACGGGCAGCCGCGCGCTGCGTCGGACATGAGTCAATCGATTCAGGGCTGCGGCATGATTTCCCGCCACCGTCATTGCACAGGCCATATTCACGTTCTGCCACCAGTCTTTGTTGACTGGATGAGGCTTGGTTATCCAGAAGCGGGCTAAGCCCTGCGCCACTTCTGTTTCACCGGCACCATATGCTGCGTTCATCAGCGCCGAGAACCCCTCCATGTCCG
>Ga0265303_10001533_pt1 | contig 14262 bp, 14 predicted proteins | sample Helome_2_FD_192494 | JGI IMG/M metagenome (GOLD analysis project Ga0265303, IMG submission 192494) | Marine sediment microbial communities from subtidal zone of North Sea - Hel_20160317 (Illumina Assembly) | ecosystem: Environmental > Aquatic > Marine > Subtidal zone > Sediment ... | reverse complement strand
CAATTCAACCAGCAACGGTTTAGAGATGTTCTGGAAGCTGGTGTCGAAAAGCTTGACTTGCCATTGCTCCAGCAAAGAAACTATCTTTTTAATTGGCAATATGCCCTTAACTATAGTTTGTCCAAATCCTTGCGCATGAATATCACGGCCTCCAACAACTATATTGTACGAAACTATTTTGAAGAAGAGGGTAACCCTGATTCAGGTATAAACGAAAACCTGAATATTTGGGATGGCTTCTTTGATATCGGAGAACCCAACAGGCAAGCTCAGCAGTTTCAGCTGAATTATGATATTCCACTAAACAAGATACCTATTCTGGATTTTATTAATGCGCAATATACTTACACCAGTAATTTTGATTGGCAACGGGGTGGCGATGCCATAAATGAAGTGGTTCAGGATGCCCTTGGAGATCCTAATGCTGTTATCAACACTGTCCAAAATGCCAATACACATACCATAACTACTGCGCTAACCATGCAACGTTTTTATGATAAGATAGGTCTTAAAAGAAAAGATAGCAAAGGGAGTGTAGAAAATACTCCTGTTCGCCGGGATAAAGCTGGAAATCCGGCAGCTGGGGAGACAAAAACCAAAAAGAAAAGTAGTGCTGGGTTCAATACTTTTGTTGATATAATAACAATGGTAAAACGTATTAACCTTAATTACAGGGAGAGCAACGGCACTGTCTTACCAGGATATACACAGTCTATTGGCTTTATTGGAACTACAAAACCATCATTAGGTTTTGTCTTCGGAAGCCAGAAGGATGTGCGCTTTGAAGCAGCCCGAAACGGCTGGCTTACACCTTATAATGAGTTTAACGAACAATTTATACAACGAACTAACAACCAACTGAATATTACCGCTACAGCTCAACCGGTTCGCGATTTGACTATTGATTTAGTGGCAGACAGGCAATTTTCCAGTAGTTTGCAGGAGAATTATGAGATCAGCGATGGGGAGTATATACCGCAAACACCTAACACTTTCGGAAACTTCAGTATATCTACCATTATGATAGGTTCGTCGTTTAGTAAAAGTGATGAATTTCAATCAAAGAATTTTGAAACTTTCAAAAATAATAGGATTGTTGTGGCAGATCGGTTATTTTCAGACAGGTCTAGTCCGGATGAAGGTGTAGATGAAAATGGCTTCCCTTTGAGATATGGCCCAACCAGCCAGGATGTGGTATTACCTGCTTTCTTTGCTGCCTACACTGGCCAGGATGTAAACAGAGTAAATTTAGATGCTTTTAGAGATATTCCCATACCTAACTGGAATATTAAATATACTGGCTTAATGCGGATTAAATCTTTTAAAAAGAAGTTCAAACGATTTTCTTTAAGTCACGGTTATCGTTCTGCTTATAGTATAAATACATTTCAAACCAACCTTGAAAGATCGCAGCTTGTCAATGATAATCTTCCACCAATTGATCCGGAAACACAGGATTATCTTCCGGAGGATATTATTAATAATGTTGTTCTTACAGACCAGTTTAATCCCTTAATCAGGGTAGATTTTGAAATGCAAAATTCATTGAGTGTTGTAGCGGAAATAGGTACAGACAGAGCTTATTCTTTTAGCTTCGATAATAATTTGCTTACAGAGATAGATGGCCAGGATTATACACTGGGATTAGGATATCGTTTTAAGGATGTAAAATTTGTAACAAATATAGGTGGGAAAAAGCAACGTCTGAAGGGCGATTTAAACTTAAAGGCAGATTTTACGCTGAGAGATAATATTACTATTATTAGGAATCTCAGCATAGATAATAATCAGGTTACTGCCGGGCAGAATTTGTTATCTACCAAAGTTACGGCTGACTATGCCCTTAGCAAGAACCTGAACGCCCTATTCTTTTTTGATTATTCATTCTCGCAGTTTGCTGTTTCTACCGCATTTCCTCAAACCACAATCAATACAGGGTTTACTATTCGATATAATTTCGGAAACTAAGCATATTTAGTCTGATGTTCTGAATTAAAGTCCCAAGAATTTTTTTAGGCTATTGTTTTTTCATGATATCCGGGCATTTTGGGATTTAGCCTCCTGACCTATTTATTTTTTTTGAAAACCAACAGATAATCTACTACATTTGCGGGCAAAACAAAACGAAATAAAATGAATATACCATCCGATTTAAAGTACACCAAAGATCACGAATGGATTAGGATTGATGGAGATATAGCTACCGTTGGCATTACAGATTTTGCTCAGGGGGAACTCGGTGATATCGTTTATGTTGAAGTTGAGACTCTGGATGAAACTTTAGATAGGGATGAGGTTTTTGGTACTGTGGAAGCGGTAAAGACCGTATCTGATCTTTTTCTTCCATTAAGCGGTGAGATTATTGAATTAAACGGATTGCTGGAGGATGAACCGGAAAAAGTAAATACGGACCCCTATGGTGAAGGCTGGATGATAAAATTGAAGATAAATGATACCTCGGAGATAGACAGTCTTATGAGCGAAGCAGATTATAAGGAGCTTATTGGTGTTTAAACGTTATGTTTTTACTATTGGTTTTATTTGCTGGATTGTAATAATTACCTTTCTTAGCCTTTATTCGTTTGAAGATTTTGACACTCGGGAAATATACTTTCCACATCTCGATAAAGCAGTGCACTTCATTTTTTATTTTGTAGCAACCATTTTGGGGGCACTATTAATAAGAGAGCGGACTAAAGGACAATTAAACTTATCCAGATCTGTCGTAATTACTGTGCTTATTGTTATTATTTATGGTATAGTTATTGAAGTAATTCAAAATACATTTACGCTTAACAGAAGTGGAGAATTATACGATGTCCTGGCCAATAGCTTTGGTTCTTTTTTTGGAGCAGGCTTAATAATTATACTTTTTTCGGGTAAAACCCCGTTAAAATGGAAAGATTAATTGCTTTTTAAACAAATTAATAGTTAAATTAGCGAATATTAAAAATTTAGAAGATGGAACTAAAAAAGAATCCAAAAGCCGATTTAAGAAAAAATAGCGGGCTATATTTTGTATTAGGATTAGCCTTAGTTATGTTAATTGTGTGGGGTGCCTTTGAGTGGAAAACTTATGACAAAACCAGTGAATACGATATTTCATTAAATATTGAAGATAATTTGGATGAGGAAGTTCCCATGACTGAACAGATCAAAACACCTCCACCACCTCCACCACCAGCTGCTCCTGAAGTTATAGAAGTTGTAGAGGATGAGGAAGAGGTAGAAGAAACTGTAATTGAATCAACTGAAACTAGCCAGGAAGAAGAAGTTATTGAAGTGGAAGATGTAGATGTTGATGAAATGGAAGAAGATGTTGATGTTCCATTTGCAGTAATTGAAGATGTACCAATATTTCCTGGTTGTGAAGGAGCAAGCGATAAGAGAGCTTGTTTTAATGAAATGATGCAAAAACATATTCGCAAAAACTTCCGTTATCCTGAAATTGCTCAGGAAATGGGCGTACAGGGAAGAGTAAATGTTATGTTTACGATTCAGAAAGACGGTAGCATTGGAAATATTAGATACAGAGGCCCGGATAAAAATCTGGAAGCGGAAGCATTGAGAATTATTGAAAAACTTCCGAGAATGACACCTGGTAAGCAAAGAGGTAGAGCGGTTAGGGTACCATTTAGTATTCCAATTACGTTTAAATTGCAATAAGCTTAAAAACTAGAAATATATTAAAACCCTGACCGGAAAACGGCAGGGTTTTTTTCTGCTTTGAATTATTTGCTCTTTAAACTTTTATAGAAGGTTTCCCTCATGGCTTCCGGTTTAATATAGCCATTGCCATGAGTGCTATCATAGGCCGCACTAATACTTTTGTCACTTTTTACTTCTTCAAGGCTTTTTCCTGCCTCAATTGCAGCTACTATATTTGACTTTACACCTTCTAACATGGCAACATAATTTTCCAGCTCTTTTTTTGTGGAAGGCCTTCCATGACCAGGTATAATTTTTGTCTCTTCGCTTATTACCATTAGCGCTTTTTTATGCGCATCAATAAAACCCTGTAAACTACCACCGCTATTCAGATCAATATAAGGATACCTGCCTGCAAAATAGGTATCGCCCATATGTATAATATCATTATTGACAAAATAGACCATGGCATCGCCATCTGTGTGCGCGTTATGGACATGAAATGCCATAATGGTTTCATCTTTGTCATAAAAGGTAATATCCTCAGAAAAGGTAACTTCTGGCAGCATTTTATTGTAATACTCTACAGTAATTTTTTTATTGTCTAATTTTTTTTGCTGACCAGCCATAACTCGTTTTCGAACATTATCATGCGCCACCAGAGTGGTAAGATCTGTGTTAAAATTTGCGTTACCTCCGGTATGATCACCATGCATATGTGTATTAAATAGAAATGCAATAGGCTTGTTAGTAAGCGATTCAATAGCAGCTTTTATTTTATCACTTAAACGATCAAATTGGTCATCAATCATAAAGACATTCTTCTGTCCTATGTAGATACCTATGTTACCACCTTGCCCTGTAAGCATATAAACATCTTTTGAAAGTTTATCAATGCTAATAACCACTTCCTTGTCTTGTGCAGATAACGATGAAATACAAATGGATAAAATGAAAATCAAAATCTTTACTTTAGTTTTATAAAAGGCCATAGATTTATATATTTATTAATGAGCACTTTAAAGATAATATAAACAAACATATTTGGTTGCAGGAAAATGTTATGGGCCCTATCTTTGCGACCTCATAAAAGTGAAAATATTGCTTCGCTTTCTATACATTAAGGATTTCAAATGAAGACGGCTGTTGGATCGGCAAACAATACAAAAAGTTTATTGACTTTTGCTGATTTTAAGGAGATTACCAAATCGAGACTTGCTCTTAGCGTTGTCTTTTCATCTTTAGCCGGCTACCTTTTGGGCACCTATGAAGTAAACCCATTATCACTTCTGCTTTTAGCATTTGGAGGTTACTGCATGGTAGGTGCTTCAAATGCTTTTAATCAGGTTATTGAAAAAGACCTGGATGCATTAATGAATAGGACCAGAAACAGGCCTATTCCATCAGGTAGAATGTCAAGCAATAAGGCCATGACCCTGGCCATATTGATGACTATTTTGGGCGTGGTTAGCCTTTATATACTCAACCCTAAAACAGCCATGTTTGGTGCCATATCAATATTCATTTATACCAGTGTATATACCCCTTTAAAAACAAAAACACCACTATCAGTTTTTGTAGGTGCAATTCCCGGAGCAATTCCTTTTATGCTGGGTTGGGTTGCAGCTACAAATAACTTCGGAATAGAACCGGGCACACTTTTCATGATACAATTTTTCTGGCAGTTTCCTCACTTTTGGGCGCTGGCATGGATGCTGGATGAAGATTATCAAAAAGGAGGCTTCAAAATGTTACCCACCGGGAAAAAGGATAAGGGTACTGCAATTCAGATAATAATGTATACAATTTGGATGATAATCATCTCCGTAATTCCGGCTTTTGGAATAACAGGGAGATTGCATTTGTCTATTCCGGCTGCTATAATAATCCTTATTATGGGATTAGTGATGTTGGTTTTTGGTTTTATATTATTTGAAAAAAGAGATAATAAATCTGCAAGGAAACTAATGTTAATCAGCGTAAGTTATATTACACTTATGCAATTGGTTTATGTTATTGATAAATTTTTATAATTAGTATGGATCTTACACAAGGCACTAATAAAGAAAAGAATACCAGGGCAAAGAAAATGATGTTGTGGTTCGGTATAGCAAGTCTCCTTATGGGTTTTGCGGGATGGACCAGTGCCTACATCGTAAGTAGTTCCCGTGCAGATTGGCTTAAAGACTTTGATCTTCCATCTGCATTTTTATACAGCACTGCAATTATAATACTTAGTAGTGGCACCTACATCCTTGCAAATAGGGCGATTAAGGCAAATAAAACAAGCCTTGGCACCAAATGGTTGTTGTTTACACTAATACTAGGTATTGCATTTATTTTTATTCAGTTCTCCGGATTTTCGCAACTGATTGATCAGGGGTATTATTTTACCGGTCCTACCAGCAATATTACAATGTCTTACATTTTTTTGATTGCAGCTGTACACATTGTTCATGTTATTGCAGGGCTTATTTCGCTTTTGGTGGTATTGTACAACAACATTAAGAATAATTACTCCGCCAATAATATGTTGGGAGTTGAATTGGGAACTACTTTTTGGCATTTTTTAGATCTCTTATGGGTCTATCTAATACTGTTTTTTTATTTCTTTAGATAATAAATGAATGCAAAATTTGATTTGAATACTAATTCGGCTTTTCTATAGTTGAAAAAAATGTAAATTTGCGATTATTCTTATAACACGATATATTTGTTTATGGATTCTACGATAGCAACGAGTACAGAAGAAAACGTTTGGGGAGGTGGAAACCGACCCTTAGGAGCAAGTTACGGAAAGCTAATGATGTGGTTTTTTATTGTTTCGGATGCTTTAACGTTTTCGGGATTTTTGGCCTCTTATGGTTTTTCCAGATTTAAATTTATCGAAACTTGGCCAATTGCCGATGAGGTATTTACCCACGTTCCATTTTTTCATGGAAATTTCCCAATGTACTATGTTGCTTTTATGACATTTATATTAATTATGTCATCTGTAACCATGGTACTTGCGGTTGATGCCGGCCACAAGATGATGAAGAATAAGGCCATAATTTATATGTTCCTTACCATTATCGGGGGGGGCATCTTTGTGGGTTCTCAGGCGTGGGAATGGGCTACATTCATAAAAGGTGATTATGGTGCAATAGAAACAAGAGGAGGAAGAATTTTGCAATTTGTAAAAGCAGATTCCGGTGAAAGGGCTGCCTTATCAGATTTTTCCAAAACATTACCTTCGGAACGTGTTGAACATGAAAGTAAAAATGGTGTATGGTATTACAAGGGTGAGGCGCTTCCTTCGTATTCCGTTAATGAAGTTACAGAAGGTTTAAAATCAAATCCTAACATTCTGATCAGAACGGAAACCATCAATTCTGAAGGAGAAAAAACACTTTTGACCAGAGAAGAATCATTAAATAAAATCAAAGATGCCAAATTAGTGGTTGAAGGAGCCAACTTAATAAGGAATGAATATGGAAGTCGACTTTTTGCTGATTTCTTTTTCTTTATTACAGGGTTTCACGGGTTTCACGTATTTTCTGGTGTAATTATCAATATTATAATTTTCTTTAATATTATCCTGGGTACCTATGAAAGAAGGGGTCATTATGAGATGGTTGAAAAAGTAGGGCTCTATTGGCATTTTGTTGATTTAGTCTGGGTGTTTGTTTTCACGTTTTTCTATCTGGTTTAATAAAAAGAAACAAAGAAGTAATAAAAAAGTATCATATTTAATAAAATACAATTTAAAATGGCACACGCGCACAAGCTGGAGATTTTTAGAGGACTGATAAAATTTAAATCCAACACCCAAAAAATATGGGGTGTATTAGTTTTCCTAACCATAGTCACTGGGATAGAAGTAGCACTGGGGATATCTAAACCACATATACTTGCTGCGAATACTTTTTTGGGGATGAAACTTCTTAACTGGATTTTTATTATCCTTACCCTGGTTAAAGCTTACTACATTGCCTGGGATTTTATGCATTTACGCGATGAAAAAAATTCTCTGCGAAGGGCCATCGTATGGACCCCAATTTTTTTGGTAGCCTATCTTATATTTATACTCTTGTTCGAAGCAGATTATATTTACAATGTCTTTAAAGATGGCTATGTAACCTGGAACTTCTAACAAGGAATTAACAACACTAAAAGACGGTATAACAACCGTCTTTTTTATTTTTGTAATGTCTAAATAATGTCCGATGAAAAAGACATTCGTCTTGGTGGTACTTTTTATACTGCCCCTGGTTGCCTATTTGTTTTTTGCCTCTGGAGTTAACAATTTTGGGAAACTCCCTGTATTAACCGAGGGGGTTCTGGATCTTCCTGAAAATATAGATAAAATAACCTTCGAGAATAAGATTACAATTTTGGGGTTTTTAGGAAATAATGTTGAACTAAAAAAAGGCAATGCATTTAATCTGAATCAGAAAATTTACAAGCCTTTCTATGAGTTTAATGATTTTCAAATGGTTATGATTATGCCTGTCGGGACTGAAGAAAAAGTTGAGGAATTAAAAGCGGAACTTGGGAATTTGACTGATATAAAGAATTGGAAATTTATATTTACGGAAGATGAAAAAATAAGAGCCGTTTTTAATTCACTAAAGACAAATCTCAGTCTTGATGAAAATTTAGGCACCCACTATGTTTTTATTATAGACAAAAAGAAAAATCTAAGAGGCAGGACAAACGATGAAGAGGAGACCACTAAGTATGGCTTTAACGCCACCTCTGTTGCTGAACTTAATAATAAAATGGAGGACGATGTCAAAATCATTTTAGCAGAGTACCGTTTGGCACTTAAGAAGAACAATGCAGATAGAACCAATTAATGAGAAATAAATACACTTATGTCTGGGTATCACTTGTGATCCTGGTTTTTGGTATAATTTTTATTCCCAAAATTATTGAGCGGATAAAGACAGGTACTATCATACAACATGACCGTATGAATATTGCTGATACAGATGAGCCGCTTAATTTTATTTATTTGAATGATGTGAAAAGAAAAGTTCCTTCTTTTGAATTTCTCAATCAGGATAGTCTCTTAATTTCCCAAAAAGACTATGAGGGAAAGGTATATATAGTGGAGTTTTTTTTCACAACATGCCCTACTATTTGTCCGGTTATGAATTCCAATCTGGTTGAAATTCAGGACGAATTCAGGGGTTTTGATAATTTTGGTGTAGCCTCGTTTACAATTAATCCGGAATATGATACGCCAAGAGTATTAAAAGAATACGCCGAAAAATATGGTATAAATGATTTGGATTGGCACTTAATGACGGGTGACCGTCAGGCAATCTATGACCTGGCAAATATTGGGTTTAATATTTTTGCAGCGGAAAATTCAACAGTCCCTGGTGGATTTGAACATTCCGGCTTATTTGCACTAGTTGATAAAAATGGATATCTCCGTTCCAGAACTGATAATTATGGAAACCCAATTATTTATTACAGAGGAACAATAAGCGAATCTCAGGGAGAAAATGACGCGGGAGAAATACAGGAGATTAGTATTTTAAAGGAGGACATAAAAAAGCTTTTAAATGAATAAACCGAATATAACAGCTGAAGAGCGGAAATTTAACAGGATAATTACTATCGTATCAATTTTGGTTCCCTTGGTGGTTGTAGTATTATTTGGTGTTAAAATCCCGAATTCTGAACCATTAGGATTTCTACCGCCTGTTTATGCCTCTATAAACGGACTTACAGCGATCTTACTTATATATGCGGTTTGGGCGATTAAGAACGGCAAAAGAATTTTGCATCAGAATATTATGAGTGCTTGCATTGTTTTATCATTACTTTTCTTACTCATGTATATTGCGTATCATATGACAGCAGATTCTACCTCTTATGGAGGTGATGGGATACTTAAATATGTGTATTTTTTCATACTAATATCACATATTTTCTTGTCAATTGTTATTATACCCCTGGTACTTAAGACTTATGCCCGTGCATATTTAAAAGATTTTGAACGTCACCGTAAACTAGCCAAAATTACGTTCCCTGTTTGGTTATATGTAGCGGTTTCAGGAGTCATTGTTTATGTAATGATTTCACCGTATTACGAATATTAAAAGTTTGAATTATACAATATATACTAGATTGAAAATAAGAGACTTTATACTGGTAATTTTATTCTTTATAATTCCATTTTTGTCAACAGCTCAATGCGCAATGTGTAGGGCAGTTCTGGAAAGTCAGGACGACAATTCAATGGCCGAAGGCATTAATAATGGGATTGTATATTTAATGGCGCTTCCGTATATTTTGTTAGGTGTCCTTTTTTACTTTGTTTACAGGAAAATGAGATCATAAAAAACAGGCTCAATTTTAACAATATTTTACAGTTCCTATTGTAACAATTACCTTTTCTGGAAGTCTTATTTATTAGAAGTTGTTTCATCAACCTTTAATCAACCAATTCCATGTTCGATCTCGAAAGATGGCAGGAAATTTTTGACACGATCCGTAAAAACAAATTGCGGACCTTCCTTACAGGTCTATCTGTAGCCTCCGGAATTTTTATACTGGTAATTTTATTAGGTTTTGGTCAGGGAATGCAAAATGGTATTGCCCATGAATTTGAAGAAGATGCTGCTACCAGTGTGTGGGTTTGGCCAGGAGTTACGTCCAAAGAGTTCAAAGGACTTAACCCAGGTAGGAGTATCCAGCTGAAAAATGAAAATTATGAATCTTCCCTGGCATTGTTTGGGGATAAAATTGAATATAAATCGCCCAGGATATTTGTTCGAAATGTCTCGGTGAATTACGGAAAAGAGGCCCTGGTTTATGGAATTCAAGGCGTTTCCTATGATTTTCAGTTTATTGAAAATGCAAAAATGTCTGAAGGGAGATTTTTGAATTATCAGGATGAAGCAACTACTGCTAAGGTTGCTATTATTGGAAATAAAATTAAACACGATGTATTTAAGGACCTTGAAACCCCATTAGGAGAATATATAAATATATCGGGTGTATTATTTAAAATTGTTGGGACGTATTCTGAGAGAGAGGACCGGGAAGAAGAGCGCATTTATATTCCTATTACCACTGCACAACAAGTATTTAATGGAGGAGATCGAATTAATAATATTAGCTATACAATGCCAATAGTGGAAAATTTTGATCAGGCTGTGGTTCAGGCTACAGCTTTTAAGGAAAATTTACAAACACACCTTCAGCAGGTTCATACTGTGGCACCCGAAGATACAGGCGCAATACAGGTATGGAGTGCGTTGGAAGAAGCAAAACGCTATTATAGCCTCGTAGGAAATATTAAATTCTTTTTCTGGTTTGTTGGGATCTGTACAATTATTGCCGGGGTAGTTGGTGTAAGTAACATTATGCTCATTGTTGTGAAAGAGAGAACAAGAGAAATTGGAATCCGAAAAGCCCTTGGAGCAAAACCTTGGTCTATTGTGGGAATGATTTTGCAAGAATCTATTTTTGTAACAGCCATTTCAGGTTTTGCCGGACTAATTTTTAGCATGGGGCTTTTGGAAATAGTAGGGCCATATATTGAAGTGGATTATATTCTTAACCCTTCGGTTAATTTTAATGTCGCCATTTCTACGGTTTTAGTGCTCATATTTGCCGGAGCAATCGCAGGATTTTTCCCCGCATGGAGGGCGGCAAGTATTCATACTATTGAAGCCCTTAGAGACGAATAAGATATCGGAATTATGTTTAATAGAGATCGATGGCAAGAAATATTAGAAGTACTGACCACTAATTGGTTCAGGACCGTACTTACCGCTTTTGGTGTTTTTTGGGGGATACTCATTTTAATAATTTTACTTTCTGCAGGAAAAGGCCTTGAAAATGGCATAAAGGCTGATTTTGGAGATATTGCTACGAATACAATGTTTATGTGGACACGCAGTACTACAAAAGCACATATGGGCTTACCCATTGGAAGAAGATTTCGATTTAAGGTTGAAGATGTCAAGAGTATAAATGAAAATATACCCAATTTGCGGTTTATATCACCCAGAAATCAATTAGGAGGCTTTGGGAATGACAATAATGTAGTAAGAGGTTTAAATACCGGAGCTTACAACGTTTATGGAGACTATCCCGAGATAATTAACCAGGATCCTATGACGATTACGGAAGGACGCTTTATAAATCAGAACGATATCCAGGAAAAACGGAAAATAGCTATTATAGGTGCCGGAGTTAGAAATGAGCTATATGATAAAGGTGAGGAAATCATAGGCAGCTATATAAAAATACAGGGAGTAAATTTTATGGTAGTGGGTACCTATAAAAAGAATAATAGTGATGGGGATGGTGAGGAGGCCCAAAAAGAAATATATGTACCCTTTACTTCTTTTTCGCAAGCGTTTAATATGGGGAATGATGTAGGTTGGATGGCTATAACTGCAAATGATGGGGCCTCTATTTCCGGTCTAAAAGAGGATATTGTTAATTTGATGAAAACCAGGCATAAAATTCATCCGGAAGATACAAGGGCAGTTGGATATTTTGATCTGTATGAGCAGTATAACAGAGTAGAGAGCCTTTTCGGAGCAATGAGTTTTATTGCTTATTTTGTAGGGATTTTAGTCTTATTATCCGGTATAATCGGAGTAAGCAATATAATGTTAATTGTTGTTAAGGAAAGGACTAAAGAAATAGGAATACGCAGGGCACTGGGAGAGGACCCCTGGTCCATTAAAAAACAGATTCTTATGGAGTCGATTTTTTTGACCATATTCTCCGGCATGGCCGGTATCATTATTGGAGCTTTATTTATTTATGGAGTTAATGCCTTATTAGATGCAAATGGCCCAGTGGATATGTTTCTGAATCCTAGTGTTAGCTTAGGTGTAGTTTCCATTGCCCTATTAATCCTGGTATTATCCGGTTTGCTCGCAGGTTTTATTCCCGCTCAAAGCGCAATTAAAGTAAAGCCAATAGATGCATTAAGAACGGAATGAATTTGAAACATCAATCATTAAAACTATAAAAAATGAAAAAGTCAGTCACTATCATCATTCTAATTGTCATTTTTTTGGCTTTTGGAGGATCAATGTTTTACCTCTATCAAAAGAATGAACAGGATCCTATTGTATATGAAACGGAGAAGCCTTCGACACAGACCATTATCAAAAAAACAGTAGCAACCGGAAGTATTTTACCTTTGGAGGAAGTCCTGATAAAACCTAATATTTCAGGTGTTATTGAGGAAATTTTTGTCGTGGGGGGAGATTTCGTACAATCAGGTGACCTGCTTGCAAAAATAAAAGTGGTACCAAACCTTAATGCACTTAATGATGCTAAAAACAGTATTGATGAAGCTAAAATTGCCTTGGATGACCAAAGGCGAAATTTTGACAGGCAAAGCAGTCTTTTTAACAAAGGGGTAATCTCAAAAGTTGATCTGGAAAGAGCACAGGTAAGTTATGACCAGGCAAAGCAATCCTATAGTGCTGCAAATAAAAGATATGATATTGTTAAAACAGGAACCACCAAAGGTTATGGCAATTCTGCGAATACCCTGATCCGGTCTACCGTCACCGGAATGGTTTTAGAAGTACCTGTAGAAGTTGGTAACCAGGTAATTGAGAGTAATAATTTTAATGAAGGAACTACTATAGCGGCCATAGCCGATGTAGATAAAATGATATTTGAAGGAAAGGTAGATGAATCTGAGGTGGGAAAAATAAAGGAGGACCTGCCATTGGAAATTACTGTTGGAGCTCTTGAAAATATAACTTTTGATGCTATTCTCGATTATATAGCCCCAAAGGGTAACGAGGAAAACGGAGCTATTCAATTCGAGATTAAAGGAACCCTGAAGAAACAGGATTCTGTCTTTATACGCGCAGGTCTCAGCGCAAATGCATCCATAATTCTGGATAGGGCAGATAGCGTTCTTTCTATAAAAGAAGCACTGGTTCAATTTGACGCGGAAACCAAAAAACCATTTTTGGAAATTGCTACCGGGGATCAGCAATTTGAGAGAAGGGATGTGGAACTGGGGATAAGCGATGGAATTTATGTAGAAGTGAAATCCGGTCTGGACGAGGAAGATGAGATAAAAGTATGGAATGAGGTAAAGCCTGACGAGTTTGGAGGATAACTTTTTAACAAAATATTTTAAAGATTATTTGTAACATTTTAACAACTTGTCTGTCCTATTACCGGGTTTAAATAGTTATAACTTAATACACTAACCATGATTGAAATAAAAGATTTACACAAATCTTATAAGATGGGTAGCAATGTCCTGCATGTTTTAAAAGGGATAGATTTTACCGTTGAAGAAGGAGAATTAGTTGCAATAATGGGATCATCCGGTTCTGGAAAATCCACCTTATTGAATATTCTTGGCATGTTGGATGTAGCCGATTCGGGGGAATACACACTGGATGGTGTGCCAATAAAGAATCTCAATGAGACCAAAGCCGCCAATTACCGCAATAAATTTTTGGGATTTGTTTTTCAATCGTTTAATCTTATCAACTACAAAAGTGCCCTTGAAAATGTGGCCTTGCCTTTATATTATCAGAGAGTTTCCAGAAAAGAACGGCAGGAAAGGGCATTGAAATATTTAGAACAGGTTGGTCTTAAAGAGTGGGCTAC